>Ga0315318_10001160_pt1 | contig 11482 bp, 12 predicted proteins | sample M1200m3416metaG_FD_203703 | JGI IMG/M metagenome (GOLD analysis project Ga0315318, IMG submission 203703) | Ammonia-oxidizing marine archaeal communities from Monterey Bay, California, United States - M1 200m 3416 | ecosystem: Environmental > Aquatic > Marine > Coastal | place: USA: California... | reverse complement strand
TCTGGTAAGTCAACCTTATTAGACGCATTGTGTTTTGTATTATTCAATAGACCATTTAGAATAATAAAGAAAGAACAAATGGTCAATACTATTAACAATGGTGATTGTTTGGTAGAGGTAGAGTTTGATGTTGGTACCAAGAACTATATTATAAGACGAGGTATCAAACCAAATTTATTTGAAATTTTTTGTAATGGTAAAATGATTAATCAAGACGCCAACAATGTAGATTATCAAAAGTATCTTGAAACAAATATAATGAAACTTAATTATAGGTCATTTATTCAGGTGGTTTTATTAGGTTCTTCCTCATACGAACCATTTATGAAGATGAAACCAAGATACAGAAGAGAAGTTGTTGAAGAGATACTTGATATTAGAGTTTTTGGCCTAATGGACCTAGTTTTGCGTTCCCAACAGAGTGATTTACAAAAAAAGTTGACGGAGGTGAGGCACCAACAAGAGTTGATTAAGCAGAAGACTGATACTGAAGCAAAGTATTTAAACACTTTGGAAACCAAAGGGAGCGACAACCAGAAGGTACAAGAAAATAAACTAGTGGAAAATGATAAAAATAGGCTAGAATATGATAAAAAGCTAAGAGCTTTAAATGAAGCTATAGCCGTAAGTCAAAACGAACTAAACGGTGAGGAAGTGGTCTCCAAAAAGGTTAAAGAGTTAGAGAAATTTGAAACTAAAATAGAACAAAACTTAGCAACTCATAAAAAGACTTTAGATTTTTTTAATAATAATGATACTTGTCCAGTTTGTACACAATCTATTGATAAAGATTTCAAGGAGGAAAAATGCAATCACGAATCAAAAACAATTTGGAAACTAGACTCAGGATTATCCAAGCTCGTAGAAGAACTTACCAAACAAGAAGAGAAATTAATGAGTTACGGAAAGGTATCAACAAAGATACAATCAATGATGGTGGATGTGGCAAAGATAACATCAAGTTTGGAAAGTTTGAAAATTCACAGCGACCAAATTGAACAAGAGATTTCTACAGCTAAAGAAAGAGATAGTGATATTGAATCAATAGAATTAGAACTTGAACAATTAAAAGTTGATTTAAAACAGGCAGATATTGATTTAGCAAAGGTACAAGAAGATAAGGATTATGTTGATGTATTAAGAGAGATACTTAATGACAAAGGGGCTAAGGCCAACATCATTAGAAAGTATGTACCTATAATGAATCAATTGATTAATAAATATTTGCAGGCAATGGACTTCTACATATCATTTAACCTAGATGAGGAGTTTAATGAAACGGTTAAGAGTAGATTTAGAGATACCTTTAACTATAATAATTTTAGTGAAGGTGAGAAGATGAGAATAGATTTAGCCTTGTTATTCTCTTGGAGAGATATTGCTAGAATGAAAAATAGTACCAATACAAATCTATTAATACTTGATGAGTTATTTGATTCATCATTAGACGGCCAAGGTACAGATGATTTCTTTAAAATAATTAAAACATTTGAAAAAGAAAACATCTTTATTATATCACATAAAGGCGATATACTATTTGATAAATTTACAAACATAATTAAATTTGAGAAACACCAAAACTTTACACAGTTAGGAACAATATAATGAAAGAACTAAAACTAATACCACCATCAGACCCTAGAGTACAATCAGCAATAGCTCCTTTTAAAGATGATATGTTAAAAGAACATGAGTTTAAAGATAGAAAAGAATTAACAGAAGCTATGTTTTTAGTAATGAAGAAATTTAGTGGACTAGGTCTTACTTGTAATCAAGTAGGATTACCTTTCAATATGTTTGTTGCAGGTGGACATCCACAAATAGAAAATGGTATATCGTTAGCAATGTTTAATCCTATGATTATATCTTCTGGTGAAGAACAGATTATGATGAAAGAAGGTTGTTTAACTTATCCTTTCCTATTTTTAAATATCAAAAGACCTAGAAAGGTTGTAATGAAATATGAAGACAGCGAAGGTAAAACACAAGAGGCACACCTAGATGGTATGATGAGTCGTATATGTCAACACGAATATGACCATATTATAGGTAGAACATTTGTGGAACTTGTATCAAAATTCAAATATAAAAGGGCTCAAGATAAAGCTGCTAAGGAAATCGCAAGGACCAAGAGATATATGGAACAAAATAAAAAGGCACAACAAGCTTGACATTCTAATTGAACTAGTGTAGGATTATATTATGGCGTATGGATGGAAAAAAGGCATGACAATTGACGACCAATGGGAGAGTTGGCAAGAACACAACCCCTTGGATAAGATTGAAGCACCTGATACAGAAACATTAAAACAAGCAGTAGTAAAAGACTTATCTTTTGTATCTCAAATGGATGTAAAAGAATATACTTTATATCAAAAATGGTGTGAGGTACACGACAGATATCCTACACAAGAAGTTAATAGTTTTTTTGATGACAAACCTACATTGGTCAATGCTGACCAAGGTGCATTATTACAAGAGATTAAAAACAACTTTTGGTTACCAGAAGACCCCGAAGAATACATTGATTTAGAACCAGAATTATTATGGACAGATGGTGACGCCATTACATCTATAACAGGTAGTAAAATGCCTGCTATTTGGAATGGTTTAAGGACTTTCCTATCTACCATGAAGAACAATAGTAATATTGGTAGAAATTTAAACTTCCTAATTAGAGATAAAAAGACAGGCAAATACATTGGTATTACTTGTATGTCTTCCGATTTTTTAGATTTAACACCTAGAGATAAACATATTGGTTGGGAGAGAGAAGCCAAGACGCAAAGAATGATTAATCATACTTGCATTGGTAGTACAATTGTACCAATACAACCACTAGGATACAATCTGGTTGGTGGTAAACTATTAGCTTTACTATGTTTATCAAAAACGGTTGAAGACACCTGGGAATATCAATATAAAGATAAATTAGTTGGTGTAACCACTACATCTTTATATGGTAAGACAAAAGCAATACCATTATCACAATACGATAGATTGAAATACTGGAAGAAAATGGGTTGGACTGCTGGTAGTGTATCATATGAACCATTATTACCTACAAGACAGATGATACAGGCGTGGTTAAAGAAGAACCACACATACAAATACTTTGAATGGTATGTAGCAAAGAAAGAATCCGGACAACCACATAAGAGAGACCATAGAAACAGGTCACATACATTTACTTTCAATCAATTAGGTATAGACAAGAAATTAATTAAATCTGAACATGCTAGAGGTATCTATTTTAGTGAATTATATAACAATACTAAAGAATTTTTAAGAGAAGAAATCAAGGTAGACCAATTAGAGAGAAGATTCGACAATTCAGTTGAAGCATTAACAGATGTTTGGAAGAACAAATACGCTAAGAAACGGTTGGCTAGTTTGAAAAAACAAGACCGATTATCAAAAGATTCCCATTTCTATGATGATATTATATACATGAATTGGGAAGAAACTAAATTAAAATATTTACCACAGGTAGGGAGATAACCAATGACTGGACAATTAGAATTAGAATTAGGTACTCAAACTTCTGAGAATCATAAATACAAACGAATAAGCGACCTTGATATGTACCAAAAGGTAGCGAAGACAACGGCAATATATCCGAGAGAACAGGCCATTATCTATCCGACATTAGGATTGACCGGTGAAGCAGGTGAAGTTGCGAACAAAGTAAAGAAAATATATAGAGATGGCACAAATAAGATTAATCAGGAATTATATCAAGAGATATCCGCTGAAATTGGCGATTGCTTGTGGTATGTTGCTGTATTGGCTGATGATATTGGGTGCAAGCTTTCCGACATTGCTAACAATAATCTCATAAAATTAGAAAACCGTAAGAAGAACGGAACACTCCATGGTTCCGGCGACCAAAGATAGTTGCGAATCGCAACAATCCACCACAAAACCAGCAGAAAATTGAATAGGATTCAACTAGAATTGAATATTTTTCTGTTGTATTTTTGCAACACCATCGGAAAGTGAGACCTGGTATGAAAAAATAATTTAAAAAAAAGCGCTTTTTTTCTTGACTCTGGCCCCAACTCCTGTATAATGGACACATAAATGATTAAAAAGGACTTTAAAAACACTATGAACTTTGATGTGAAATCAAATTTAGCAAAACTTCTTGCTACAGAAAATATAGTAATTCAACACAACAATGTTAAGACGGCTTCTTTTGATGTAAAGAATAGAGTTTTAACTCTTCCAATTTTCAAACAAAAATCAGGTGATGTATATGATATGTTGATAGCACACGAATGTGCTCACGCATTATGGACACCTATGAAAAAATGGGAAACTATTGACAGCAAAGAATTAAGGTCATATGTAAATGTCCTAGAAGATTGCAGAATAGATTTAAAAATTCAGAAAAAATATCCAGGTGTAGTTAGAAACTATGAAAATGGATTTGATATATTAGAAAAACAAAACTTTTTTGGTTTTGGTGGTAAAGATATTAATAAAGATTTTATGATTATTGACAAAATTAATTTGAGGTCAAAATCATTAAACAGGTTACCGTTCATTTTTGCTCCTAAAGATAACGAGTGGTTAGCTAAAGTTGACGCATTGAAAACTTTTGATGATGTGTTAGCTCTAGCTAAAGAAATGTTAGATTGGCAAAAAGACCAAGTTGAACAGATGAAAAAATTACCAGACTTTGATAACCATATCATAAGTGTTACTTATGACCTTAATGAGGATGATGAAGAAGAAGATGGTGACGGCGATGGTCAATCAGATAATGGTGAAGGCGAAGCTTCAGATGATGTTGAGCAATCAGAATCAGATGATGACGCTGATGAAAAAAATGATTTCAATAACTTTGGCGACCAAAAAGCAGATAGTGAAAAAGCTTCAGATAAAGATGGTAAAGGTTCTTCAAAATCTGATGACGCTAAAGAAGAAGAAGATAAAAAAGATAAAGGCGAAGCAGATAGTTATGCTAAAGGTGCTGGTGGTATTGATAAAAAAGATAAACCATTAAGAGCAATTACAGACGATTCATTTGTACAAAATTCCGAAAAATTATTAGACGAAAAAAATAAAGGTTATTTGTATGCCGATTTACCTACTCCAAATCTTGGTAAAGATGGTTGTTTAATTGACTATAAAACTTTCTTAAAAGAAATGAGAGAATATAAAATTAAAGAGCAAAGATACCATTCTAATGACAAGTACACACCTTGGCTTGACCAAAAATATAAAGATTTTATGAAAGAAAACAAGAAGACAGTTATGTATCTTGTTAAAGAATTTGAAATGAAAAAAGCTGCTACTGCTTATAAGAGAGCAAGTACAGATAAAACTGGTGTTATTGACCCATTGAAATTGCCACAATATCAATATAGCGAAGACATATTTAAAAGATTAACTATTATACCTGATGGCAAAAACCATGGTATGATAATGTTATTAGATTGGTCTGGTTCAATGTCAGATGTTCTAATGAATACAGTAAAACAATTAATCAACCTTGTAGAATTTACTAAAAAAGTTAATATACCTTTTGAGGTTTATTTCTTTACTAGTGATAGAGGTTCCTCTGATGAAGAAGGCAAAAAAGGTTGGAGTAATAAACCTGGCGAATGGTTATTTGAGAATTTTAAATTAGTTAATTGCATTAGCCATAGAATGAAAAAAGCAGAATTAGATGAAGCAATGAAAACTATGTATCATATGGGTATGTATTTTGATAATAGATATGGTTATTATGGTAGAAGAAGCTCAATGGATTCTGATGATTATATGGCTCAATCAGATAATTATGGTATACCAAGTAAATATTATCTTGGTAATACACCTCTTAATGAGTCACTTCTTTACTTGAATAAAATGATACCAATGTTTCAGAAAAAATATGGTATTGAAAAACTTACTTTTATAACCCTTACTGACGGTTCTGGTAATTATCCAAGAAATGATATTGTGGGTAGAGAAAGAGTTGAAGGTGATTGGGATAAGAAAAATGTATATGGTATTAACAATACAAAATTTGCAGGAAGACACCAAATTACTGACCACTTATTAAATCATATTAGAAAATCATATGACTATGTTACTGTGATTGGTTTCTATGTTATTAAAAGAGTTAGAAGGTGGGACATTGAAAAATATGTTAAAGATTATAAAGATTATTATGATAAGGATAGAATAATAACTAAATTAAGAAAACAATTAACTACAGATAAAGCAGTTGCTGTTGACGCTGATGGTTATGATAAATTCTTTTTACTTGATGGTAAAAAACTTGCTGTTGAGAACTTTAGTATGGAATCAGCACCAATTAAAAAAGGTACACCATCAGAATTCAAAAGAATATTTGGTAAATCAATGGCGAATCGATTGGTTTCCAGAGTAGTTTTAAATAAATTTATACAGGAGGTTGCGTAAATGTCGCAGCTAAATGGTAAATCGTTACCTGGTAACGGAAAAAAAGTGACAAAAAAGAGCATTATATGGCTTGACTTTTATAAAAAAGGCCTGTATAATGGAATTATATAATATGAAAGGACGAAAAAACACTATGTTAAATACAAAACAACAAGAATTCGTTGACCATGCTAAAGAAAAGTTTGGTACTAACGAGCTAACCGTTTCAGAGTTAAAAGAAGCAAACAAAAAGTTTGGTTGTAAATATGCTCCACAATGGTTAATTAAAAATTCCGACTATAAAGTCGGCAAATCATTATTCAGATTACCTACAGAAGATGGTGAATCTGTTTCTAAAACTAATAAAGGACAAGCTGAAAAAGTTTTAACTACTAAAGCGCCTGAAACTGATACAGTATCAGAAGCTGCTTATGTGGTTTCATCTTTAACAGGCGACATTGTTCCTAAAAAGTTTCCTGGTTTTGTTAATTTCGGTAACCATACTGACATTAAATCAATTATCAGGTCTAAAATGTTTTATCCTGTATTCATTACAGGTCTTTCTGGAAATGGTAAGACATTGGGTGTAACCCAAGCGTGTGCTGAAAACAAGAGAGAACTTATTAGAGTTAACATTACAATTGAAACTGACGAGGATGACTTGTTAGGTGGTTATAGACTAAGAGAAGGTCAAACCGTTTGGCAAAATGGTCCAGTTATAGAGGCGATGGAAAGAGGCGCTGTTCTTTTACTTGATGAGATAGACTTAGCAAGTAATAAGATTATGTGTTTACAACCAATCCTTGAAGGCTCTGGTATCTTTGTTAAAAAGATTAACAGATTTGTAAAACCTGTTCATGGTTTCAATGTTGTTGCTACTGCCAATACAAAAGGTCAAGGTAGTGATGATGGTAAATTTATCGGTACTAATGTACTGAACGAAGCGTTTTTGGAAAGATTTCCAATTACCTTTGAACAAAGTTATCCAAAACCAAGCGTTGAAGAAAAAATATTAATCGCTGCTTACAAAGAAGCGTCTAATAAATCAGACAAAGATTTTTGTAAGAAGTTAGTAACTTGGGCTGATGTAATCAGAAAAACCTACTTTGATGGTGGTGTTGATGAGATTATATCAACAAGAAGATTGGTACACATTGTTCAAGCGTATTCAATTTTTGCTCAAAAAATAAAAGCTATTGAAGTTTGTACTAACAGATTTGATAGTGATACAAAGAATTCATTTATGGAGTTATATACAAAAGTGGATGCTGGAGCTTCTGCCGAGCAGATAGCGGAACAGCAAAGACAAGCGGATGTAGCCTCGCAAGTGGACGACAATGATAGTGAGTCAGATGACGAAGATGTTATCTAAACCTATCAATCATAGTGTAAGTCCTGGTGGAGGGGTAGTGCCCTCCACCTTTTTACACTTTTATATAATGAAAGAGGAGAAAAAATGAGTAAGACTTATTTAAAAACTAAACTTGGTGCCGAGGCAGTTAAACCGGTACTAAATTTAATGGAACAAATATGGCCTGATACTAAAAAATTTGCAGGTAAAGATGTGAATAAATTAATTCATGCTATGGCTAATAATGCTCTTGGTAGTAAAGCAAAAGTTAATGCTTTAAAACATGAGATTGTTATTGCACCAAAGAAAAAACTTGTAGAGTTAAAAAAGGCTCATGTGTTTGCTATAAATGCAGAGATTAAAAAACTGGAACAGGAGATTGCTTGAGCATAACAGTTGAAGTAAGAGGCGGAAATTTGGAAAAGGCCATGCGTGTATTAAAGAAAAAAATACAAAAAGAAGGCCTTATGAAAGAGATTAAAAGACGCCAGTTTTATCAAAAACCATCTTTAATAAAGCGTGAAAAGAAAAAAGAAGGCATTAAAAATTACAAGAAAAAGATGGCCAAGTTGAATAAGTTTTTATAAGTTTCCATGCCTGTGCTTTATATTATAGATAAATAGTGATACCAGGCAATTCATAAGACCTGGGGCGTGGAGGGTAGTTGACCCATGTAGAAATACAAAATCAACTAGTAGTTGATGGTCTACTTTACCAAAACCATCATTTTTTTAAGGAATTCTGGAGCGGTAGCCTTAACCAGATATGTTTGTTTGGCATTTGCGCCTGGTTCAACATCCCAAAAAGAACTTAAGCTGCGGTTCTCTTTTGTTAGTTTTAAGACCTTAAACCGAAAACTAACATTTAAGGCTTGTAATCCTAAAAATAGTGATTATATACCTTATAAATATAACTGATACGCTCAATTGTGAGGTATCAAATTTTAACTTTGCTTAAATAAAGGAGGTTCTAATGACCAATTCAAAAGCAATTCAATCAATTTTTACTGGACTACGGCCGTTTACGGTGGGGTTTGACGATATGTTCAATCACTTTGACCATATGGTTGACCATCTTCCACACTTAACAGCCAACAATTATCCACCATATAATATAGTAAAGACAGGTTCTTTAACATATGATATAGAGGTGGCTCTTGCAGGTTATGGTAAAAAAGACATTTCTGTAGGATTTGAGGACAATATCCTTAAAATCGAATCAGTAAAATCTAAAGAGGAAAAAGAAGTTGAAGACAATGACGGTGTATTACACCAAGGTATTGCTAAACGAAATTTCTCTAAAACTTTTACTATTGCAGAAGATGTTGAAGTTAAAGGTGCAGAATTAAAAGATGGACTTTTAAGAGTATCTTTAGAGAAGATTGTTCCAGACCATAGAAAAGCTAGAACAATTAACATTAAGTAATTAACTTAAACTGATAGGCGTCCTGGCATTGCCAATAGGACGCCTTTCATATATAATGATAACTAATATGAAAAAACTAATAATGTTTCTGATATTGATTGCTGTAACTACAGCATGTTCTGGAAAACATCTATCTTTCGGTAAGAAATGTGTGGAAAAAGGCGACCAAATAGTCTATTCTTACATATGGTTAACCGAGGAAGAGCATCCAGCTGATACAGAAACTTGTAAAAAAATAGAGAAGAAATAATACTTTCATTCCAGCATTGACAATTGAAGTGAATTAGAGTATATTAAGAATTGCGGACATAGTATAAAAGTATTATGATAGTTTTCCAAACTATAGAACTAGGGGCAGTACCTAGTGTCCGCTCCAAATTAAATTGGATAATTTTATTATGAGGAGAAATATATAATGAACCTAACAAGTGATACAGTTGCCATACTAAAAAACTTTTCTGACATTAATCAGAATATTTTAGTAAAACCCGGCAACAAATTACAAACTATTTCCACTTTGAAAAATATATTAGCAGAAGCTGATGTAAAGGAAAAGTTTGAACAAGAGTTTGCTATCTATGACTTGCCTGAATTTTTAAGAGCTGTTGACTTATTTGATAAGTCAGACCTTAATTTTAATGGTAGTCAGAATTTAATTATTAAAGATAGTAATTCAAGACAATCAATCAAATATTATTTTGCAGATAAATCCGTGGTGGTTGCACCATCAAAAATGATAACAATGCCTGATAAGTATGTTACATTTCAATTAAAAAAGGATGTTTTTGCAAAACTTATGAAAGGTGTAACAACACTTAATTTACCAGACATTGCTGTAACAGGTGATGGTAAACAAATTAAGTTGGTTGCAACTGATAAAAAAACACCATCATCTAACGACTACTCTATAGTAGTTGGCGAAACTGATAAAACATTTAAAGCTTACTTTAAAACAGAGAACTTTAAAATGATACAGGACGATTATGATGTGGCTATATCTTCACAAAAGATTTCACATTTTATCAATAGAAATAAACCAATACAATATTGGGTTGCTATTGAACCTGATAGTGAATTTTAAATTGTGAGGATTATATATGTCAGAATACCTATGGGTGGAGAAATACCGTCCTAAAAAGATAAGTGAATGTATTTTAAGTGAAGACATTAAAAAAACATTTTCTGAATTCTTAAAACAAAAAGAAATCCCTAATCTGTTATTAGCTGGTACGCAAGGTACTGGTAAGACTACAGTTGCTCGTGCTTTATGTGAGGAACTTGGTGCAGATTATATTATTATCAATGGGTCAGATGAAGGCCGTCAAATAGATACATTAAGAAACAAGATTAAAAACTTTGCGTCTACCGTATCTTTAACAGAACACTCCAACCATAAAGTAGTAATTGTGGACGAGGCAGACTATATGAATGCCGAATCAGTACAGCCTGCTTTAAGAAATTTCATTGAAACTTTTTATAAGAATTGTAGATTTATATTTACATGCAATTATAAGAATAAAATTTTACCTGCTTTACATAGTAGGTGTACCGTTATTGATTTCGCAATTAAGAATGGTCAAAAAGTGGCCACAGCACAGGCATTAATGAAAAGGCTTGGTAAAGTCCTTGACGGTGAACAAATTGAATATGATAAAAAAGTATTAGCAGAGTTAATACAGAAATACTATCCAGATTTTAGAAGAACTATTAATGAACTTCAAAGATATTCAGTAAGAGGTAAGATTGATAGTGGTATTTTGTTTAGTTTATCAGAGGCTAATACAAAAGAACTTGTTAAGATATTAAAGGATAAAAGATTTAATGATATGCGTAAATGGGTTATTAATAACCTAGATAAAGAACCATCATCATTATTTACTAGTGTATATGAAATATTATATTCTGCTTTAGAATCTTCATCTATTCCACAATCAATATTAATCATTGCTGGTTACCAGTATAAGTCTGCTTTTGTGGCAGACCAAGAAATTAATATGGTCGCTTGTCTAACAGAGATAATGGCCAATTGTAAGTTTAAATAATGTACGAATTAAAAGATTATTTAAAGGCGATTAATGAAACCAAAGAACCTTTGTTAGATACAGAGGATGTCATTTGGGAAAAGAAATATCCACCCTTTATTATCAATAGGTGTTTGTCAATGTTCTATGATACTATAATGCATAGTAATGAAATGAACGGATTACACTTCTTACCAAAGCGTATGCAATTTCACTATTTTATAAATAGTATCAGAAAGAAAAGGCGATTTGGTGGGAAATGGCTATCACAAAGGAAAGTCAAAGACCT
>Ga0315318_10001159_pt1 | contig 11484 bp, 12 predicted proteins | sample M1200m3416metaG_FD_203703 | JGI IMG/M metagenome (GOLD analysis project Ga0315318, IMG submission 203703) | Ammonia-oxidizing marine archaeal communities from Monterey Bay, California, United States - M1 200m 3416 | ecosystem: Environmental > Aquatic > Marine > Coastal | place: USA: California... | reverse complement strand
TGGCATTTCGGACAACAACAGTGCGCCAGCAACCGAAGCGGGTAATTGAACCTGTCGACCTACTGGAGTATCACTCATAGTTTTCGCGTTACAACCCGGCGAAATCTCAGTGGTCACTCTTCTTCATATACCGATCTCTCCACGACTCGTCATCAGCCCATCTATACGGACTCTGCACTGTCGTTCGGGGAACAAACGAATTTTCAAGTGTCGTGAACGCCAAGTCTAGAATGCCCTTCTGAGTAACATCATCATGTGGCTTGCCACAGGGATGACCAAGTGGGAAGTCATTGAATACGAATCTCGGCACACCGACCTGCTCTACGATATCGCGGGCGCAACCAACTATAACTGTCGGAATACCATTCTCTTCCAGGTGCCGAGCTAACAGACTCACGGTCTGATGACAAACTGGTCAGACAGCAACCAATAGCGCAACATCAATTTCATCATCGCGACACATCGAGAGAATTTCGGGCGCGTTGCGCTCGCTGGTCATTCTCTGGCTGCGCAAAGTTGGTGCACCATATACTCGAGGGCCTAATGATCCGAATCGACCAGCAGCCTGTATCTCATGCAATCGCTCTAAGGGGAAATATACTCGCTGATCATCGATCTCGGCATTATTTCGGTCGTATCCAATATGAGAAATCCGTACATCCGGTATCGATTCACTTGGGTGTGTATAGATATGCTTAAATTTTGCATCGTTGTTGTAGGGCGCCCCTGGTCCCTGATCACCCTTATCAGGCTGATACGGGGCAGCGGTGGTAATAAGCGCAACCCGTGATTCCGCTAGTGGTTTCTTAAGTGGAGTGAAAGGAACATCCTCGAAGCGAGCCCACTGATAAGGATTATTAAATCCCTCTGACAAATAATGGTCTGTTGTTTTAGCCATGTAGCTGATATACAGAGATCGACTTGTGTCAGTTTTATTTTTTATTGATGTCATAATGTGTCCTTTAGTAGTTGTACTATAGCAAGATAATAGTTCTTCAATTCACGCCTAAATAGCACCTACGTCCGTAAGCTTATCTATCTCAGTTTCAGTGAGACCTAAAAGTTCCTTGTAAATCTCATCATTGTGCTCGCCTATTCGTGGCGCAGGATTATATATTCGCCCCTCGGCATGAGACAGATTCGGATATGGCGCCGGCACAGTTACGGGACCAACATGTGGATCGTCCACCTGTACTAAGTTTTTTCGCGCAGCTATGTGTGGGTCGGCGAATATATCGGCAATACTATAGACCGGTCCATACGGTACTCGATACTCATCCAAAACACTATATAAATCGACTGAATCGAAATCCTTTACCCATTCTCGGATCATTGAATGGAGTTCAACTTCGTTGGAAAATCGATTAGCGTGATTCGAAAATTTTGGATCCTGCGGCAAATCCGGGATACTCATGGCATCGCAAAGCCTTTGAAATATTTGCGGATTAAGAGCGAGAATCAACACCCACTTTCCATCCTTGGTTAAAAACTGGTCCCCTGGAATGGACCAGGATCTGACGTTACCAGCTCGCTCCCGAACAATGCCTGATCTACTATATTCAGCCGCCATTGGTCCTGAATAACTCAGGATAGATTCGTATAAGGACAAATCGACAATCTGTGTTTCCTGGCAATCTTCGTGGTCTCGATGATATACAGCCCCTAAAATAGCAAGCGCGCCATATGTGCCCGAAGCCAAATCGCCCATCATATATCCCGGATGTACCGGAGGTTGATCTGCCTCACCGGTTACATAAATCATCCCTCCTATCGCTTGACCAATCCTGTCATATGACGTCCGGTCACGATACGGACCTGTCTGACCAAACCCAGAAATTCGTACGAAAATCAGTCGCGAATTCACCTTTGCGAGCTCGTCCTCCCCTATGCCCCAGCGCTCCATTGTTCCTGGAGAGAAATTTTCAACCACGGCATCAGCACTAGCGACCAATTTCTTAAACAATTCAGCGCCCTCAGGTTTTCTCAAGTCTAGAGAAACTGACTTTTTGTTACGGTGCAGTCCAGCTCTCGTCGAATTCTGCTGAGCCGCCGTATCAGACCGGAGCGCAGGCAGTTCTACACGAATAACTTCTGCTCCCATATCTGCTAATAACGTAGACACAAATGGTCCGGCCAATACTTGACCAGCATCAATTATTCGAAGGCCTGCCAAAAGACGTTGGTGCTGTTCAGCCATAAGTTCCCTTAATAAATCATTCTTCGATACTTTTAGACGGACTTATATTGTAAAACCGTGTTGAAGTTATGCAAGTTAATCCAACTTTAACGTGCTGCCATACCGAACGTAATCCAGAAGTAGGCTCTGCTAATCAGTCCACCTAATGTGTATATGGTACAGTCCAACCATCATCAAACGACTAGTAAAATTAAGGACTAACGATGGAGCAACGACAACTCGGTGATAGTGATCTCTTTTCTTCACCGATCGGTTTTGGAACTTGGGAAATGGCTACCACTACTTATGGTGACATAGATGTAAAAGAAGCGGCTGATGCCGTGCATGCTGCAATAGACCACGGCATTACTCTCTTCGACACAGCAGAAGTGTACGGTCCATATTATTCCGAGGAACTTTTGTCTAAAGCGCTAGGGAATAAACGAAAAGATATCGTACTAGTCAGCAAAGTTGGCTTCGCATATGACGAAAACGGAAAAAATTTAGGACGTAACTCTCAGTTTCAACATATTATCGACCGAGCGGAAGGCTGCCTCAGTCGTTTAAACACAGACTACTTAGACCTTCTGCTCATACATTGGCCTGATCACGACACTCCGTTTGAAGAGACCATACGAGCACTTGAAGAACTGAAACAGAACGGGAAAATTAGACATTATGGTGTGTCGAACTTTACCCCAGAGATGATGGATGAGTGCGAACAATATGGACATATGGCGGCCAATCAAGTGGGTTATCACATGTTCGATCGTCGGATGGAATCTACCGTTCTACCACACTGTCTGGACAAAAACATTGGATTCATGGCTTATGGCACGCTTGGCTTTGGTTTACTGTCTGGAGCTTTTACTCCCGACACCAGTTTCGGAGAAAATGACTGGCGAAGCAGCGGGGTAGCATTCAAACTTCCGTTATTTCAGACTGAAGAATTCGCAAAAGAACTGAGAGTGGTCGAACGTCTGAAAACGATCGCGGAGCGGAACAATAAATCAGTTGCTCAGATGGCAATCGCCTGGACGCTTGGCCATCCAGCTGTGTCGGTTGGACTAGTTGGCGTTCGTAACGAGTGGGAACTCAAGGAGAATGTTGCAGCAGTCGACTGGGAGCTTACTTCAGAAATTCGTGAAGAAATAGATGTGATATTTGAGGAAGAAAACGTCCCAACCCACATAAATACGGATCAAGCTATTTAAAGGGCTCCATTCTTCTTTAGCAGCTCAATGTGCTCCCAGCTATAGCCGAGCTCTAGCAAGATTTCTTCGGTATTCTCACCGAGTTCAGGTGCACGATCAACTGGTTCATCAATTCCGTCACTATAGCGAACCGGTGTGCCCATAGTTACCATCTCACCGTAATCAGGGTGACTGGTCTGACGTAAATAACCGCTTTCTAGCACTTGTGAATTAGTGACCACGTGATCGTAATCATTGACTGGTGCCCAAACCGCATCAACTTCCTCCAAAATGATGTGAATATCACTCGCAGTCATAGTCATAAAAACCTCAGAAATCGCCTTCGTTATCAGATCATTTTGACGTAATCTCTCCAAACCCGTACGCAACATTTCATTAGCCGCAAGATCAGCTCGATCCAAAGCATTCCAAAAATCCTCCCATCTTTTAGGGACACCTGATAACGCTACGTAACCATCCTTAGTTTGATAAATACTGATGGGTGATATCGAACTTAACCACGGATATGTACGGTGAGATCGTTCGTGTTGGGTACCGGCCATTACGTGTGCCATCAACTCCGAAGATTGCGCCCAAATTTGCCCACCTAGAAGAGAGGTTTCAACCATCTGGCCAACACCCGACTTTTCACGAGCATAAAGAGCAGTAACAATCGCCCCGAACAAAGTCATGCCGCCCATAGTGTCCGCCACCAATGCACCGGCCCCCTGAGCTAATTCCGGAGTTCCAGTATTCCAGGCTAAACCTCCTGCCGCTTGAGCCATTAGGTCATTTCCCGGACGATTACTGTCTGGACCTTCCGGACCGTAGGTAGTACCTACTGCATATATCAAGCGTGGATTGATGGCGCGACAGGCATCATATCCCAACCCTGCTCGATCTAAGGCTTGTGGTCGCAGCGTCGTCACCAAGACGTCACTCTCAGCTATGAGAGCCTGTACGAGTTCCAATCCTTCGGGATTGCCGAAGTTGACTGTGAGACTTCGTTTACCACGATTGTTAGCATGGTATACCGGTGGGGCAGATTCAGACTCAGACGCCGGGATTCGTCTTGAAGAATCCGGTGCCTCCGGGTGTTCAACTTTAATCACATCGCACCCGAGATCTCGCAGCAACTGACAACACTGCGGTCCCATTATCAGCTGTGTGAATTCGAGAACGCGTATGCCATCCAGTGGTCCAGACATAATAATTCCTTTAGTAATTCTCTCTCAAAACTAAATTCTTACACTCAAGAGTAAGACTATGGTACAAAGAGCAATATGGTTGGCCCTTTAGACGGTATTCGTGTGATCGAAGTTGCAAGTTTTTTGGCTGCTCCTTCTGCCGCTGCACTTATGGCAGATATGGGTGCAACGGTTATTAAGATAGAACCTCCTGATGGTGACACATTTCGTGGAAATCGAGCTCACCTCCATGTATCCGCGCCAGTAAACTATGTCTTTGAGGTCGACAATCGCGGCAAGCAATCTCTCGCATTGGATCTCGAAAAAACGGCGGCGCAAGATGCGTTACATCGACTAATCGCAAGCGCTGACATTTTTATTACTAACCTCACATCGAAACGAACTGAGAAATATCGACTTGACTTCGAAACCTTAAAACAAATTCAGCCGACTTTGGTGTACGGCCATTTAGTTGGGTATAGTGGCAATGGCACAGACTCCGAACGTCCCGGCTTCGACAGCACCGCCTTTTGGGCACGATCAGGTGTTATGGGACTTATGGGTGAAGTCGGTGCGCCCGCAGTACAAAGTCGACCTGGACAGGGCGATCATCCAACTGGTGTGAATCTACTCGCAGCAACGCTTGCGGCACTAAGACTTAAGGACCAGACTGGATTACCACAGAAGGCCGAAGTCTCTCTTCTTCGGACCGGCCTGTGGACGATTGCTACCGATATGCAACTGGCAATGAATCTCACTAACAGTGCACCTAGCCAGTTCAATCGACAAACCCATGGTTTATTAATACGCAGTGCCTACGAAACAAAAGATAAAAGGTGGATAATGCTCACAATGCATAACGTGCCTCGACATTGGCCTCGTCTGTGTGCAGCACTTGGACGCTCAGACTGGTCAACAGATTCAAGATTTACCACAAATGCAGGAATGCTCGAACACGGTACCGAGATCGTTGCGGAACTTCAGGCAGAGTTCAAATCAAAAACACTATCTGAGTGGGCGAGCCTCCTCGACAAAAGTGACTGTATCTGGGCCCCGGCTGCGTCGCTCTCTGAAATTGCAACCGATCCAGTGATCCTGGAACAGGAAGCAATTACAACTCTTGAAGATGTCACAGGAAAAGAATATCGAATAATTTCAACTCCGTTCAGCATTCAGGATGCTGACGTGGCGCCACGTAAAAGAGCGCCCTTAGTAGGAGAACATAATTATGAAGTTTTGATTGATGCCGGTTTTTCCGAAACTGAAATAACGGAGTTGGCCGCTGATGGTATTTTTACAACGGAACACTAGCTAATCACGCTGAATTAGCTCAATACGAACGTTATCTGGTGCCTTCAGGAAGCAAATCCTAATCGCACCCATTTCAATTGGTCCGTCTAATAGTTCTGCCCCAAGCAAGGTCAAACGTTCGATGTCTGATTCCAGATTCTCTGAATCCAAGCCAAAATGCTCAAGGCCTTCTTTTACACCATAGTCACCAGTTATGAGTGTTTGTGTCGACTGAGGTCCAGATATATTAACTGTGATGCCATTCTCGCTTTCGCACGCGATAAACTGATCTCCGCTGTCACGAATAGTGTCTCCCAATATACGAAAGTTGAAGGCCTTAACCCACCAGTCGGCACACTCGCGGGGTGAATTTGATTTCAAATGAATATGGTTTATCGCAAAAGTCATAACACAATCTCCTAGACGATACAATTAAGTGGTAAATGCATTAGTTAGCATTTATTTGCGTAGTTTATTACATTGGATGGCAATATATGACTTTAGTTCTAGTACACGGCAACCCAGAGACCGCAGCAATCTGGGATGACCTCATCCCCCTTCTGGACGACGAAGACGTTCAAACACTTTCACCACCTGGCTTCGGCTCACCATTGCCAAATAACTTTGACGCAACAAGTGACGCCTACGTCGAATGGCTTGCGTCAGAATTATCACATTTTAGTTCTCCGGTCGATCTCTTAGGCCATGACTGGGGAGGTGGTCATGTCGTCCGACTTGCATGCGAGAGACCCGACCTCATACGCTCATGGGCAAGTGATATTCTCGGAGTATTCACACCGGAGTACGTCTGGCATGATCGGGCACAAATATGGCAAACTCCGGAGGTTGGTGAAGAGGCAGTAGCTGCAATGGTGTCCACAGATCCCACAGATACATCAATTCGATATCAAAGTTTGGGGATGAGCGCTGATATAGCGAGTCAAGTCGCAAACGGTGTGAACGCTGACATGGCTAAAGCAATTCTTAGCCTCTATAGATCCGCAGCCCAACCAGTAGTAGGCGATCTTTTTTCAACATTATCAAACGCGAATGTACGACCTGGGCTCGCAATAATTGCGACAGCAGACCCATTTGTCGGCGGCGAGCTCTTGGCTCGTAAAGCTGCAGAACAGGCGGGCGCAGAAGTTGGGATTCTGACCGACGAGGGACATTGGTGGATGTGCAGCAATCCGCAGGCTGGTGCAGACTTAATAAATAGCTTCCTCGCAAATCTTGACGAACATAACTGAATTAAAATCTATCAACCCACCGAGATAGCGTAAGATTTTCGGTTGCTGAATAATATATATCGAACTATAAATAAAAGATAAATTCTCTCACGAACTTTAGATAACGAGAGAATTTTAATACACCACATCTCAACTGAGGACACTTATGATTAAGCGCTATTTATACCTCGCACTAGGCTTTATCTGCGTTGGATTAGGCTTCGTGGGAATTTTCGTACCCGGGCTTCCAACAACAGTATTTGTTCTTGTTGCGGCATGGGCATTTTCCAGATCGTCAGAACGATTTGAACGATGGCTATTAGAGCACCGTATTTTTGGGTCACTGATCCAGAACTGGAGACAATATCGTGGTATCAGTGTTAGATCGAAGATCACGGCCGTCGGCCTTATAATCCCCACCTTCGGAGCCGCCGTATTGCTAACCAACTTTCCGATTCTGGCGGACATCGTATTCGTCAGCTTTGGAATGGTGCTTTGCGCTTTCCTCGTATCGCGACCAGTACCCCCATCGCATCCTGCACACCAGGTCGTATCATAAATATTCGTCATTTAGGATAATTTATTGGCGGCGCAGGCTAACTAGACTTATTGATCAGATCTCTCATAAAGGCGCATGACTCCCGCAGTAATTGCTGCTGCGCCGCAGCCAGCGACAAACATCTTTCGCCATCTGTTCGGCTGATTTTGAACAGCAAAAAAGTTCTTCAGAGCTTCGGTGTCAATATCTGGTCGATACTGGGATGAATTTTCAGTTGCGCGAGCATTATCATCATCTGGCTTGCTCTCTTGAATCACTTCATCAAATGTAGATTGAAAGAATGGCTCAGTCTCACTATTCTCTTCTGACCCGTCAACTGATAAATTCTCCCTGTACGAAATATTGGTTGCTCCACCATTAGAAATGTTTCCCAATCCATAATTACCGATTCTTGTCCCGCGCATTAAATCGGTTTTCTTCTCAGGACTTATTTTTCCAAGACCGTATGTGACTTGAGTAGATATTCCCCCTAAGCGGGAGTCACGTTGCTGAGAGATAGTTCGACTAGTTACAACAGAAGACTGCTGCACAGCTCTCGGAAGTATTACCGGGTTTATCGACGAATTCTGCATGAAGCTTGATTTAGTTGGAACAGCATTTGAAAAACCAGGTTGGCCTATGTTTTTTAAAGGAGTGGCCATTACTGGGGTTGCCGATACTCGGCCAAATATAAATCCTGGATTAACGATTACCGCGACCAACATACACGTGAACACGACAATTCCAAGCAATCCAAATAAAAGTGGTGTTCCCAGCAAGTCTGCAGCTAACCCTAAGGGATACACGGTGACTGCCATAGCAGAAAATGACAGCATGAATATACTCATAACTCGGCCGTAATATTCTCGATTAGCTGACAGCAACATCATTGTGCTCGAGGCTGTCATATAGACGGTGGTACCTATGCCAAGTAATGTCACACCAACTGCAGCGCCGACGAACCCGAACCTGAGTGCACCAAAAGTGAGTGCCACCATACCAAAACTGCACAACAATCCTGAGAACCACTGAATAAGTGGGCGTCTGTCCCATTCAGCTAACCAAGTCATTAGAGCTGAACCAAAAAGTGCCCCGAGTCCTGAAATGAATAGCAAGTCACCAAGCTGACCTTGCCAATCTGAAATGCCTAGCCCTAGCTCAACATATCCAGCCATTAGATTTTGAAATGGCATTGCAAAAAAAGTCAGAACCAACATCATCAACATAAGGGTGCGTAATCTAGGTGTACTTATTACATATTTAAGCCCCGCTGTTACATCTGAAAATACGTCTCCAAAAGAGATTCCCCTGATGCCCCTTGGAATTACGGCCGTTGGTACTATCCCCGCAGCAATTTGTATGGCGCGCTTCTTTGATGAGGTCGGAACAAATAGGAGGAGCGCAACAGATAATGCACCAAATCCACCCTGCGTAAAATATGCCCATTCATATCCTGCACCAAACCTATCACTCACGTGCGGGAATGTTGTCATCAAAATACCGGCAACAAGTGGACCAAATGCTCTCGTCAGATTCATCGAATTATTAGATAACGCCATCGCGCTTGCGATTCGATCTTGTGGCACGATCTCAGCCATCAAAGGGGTTCGAGCCGGCATACCAAGCGACGTGATTGCACCTTGAAGGAGACCTAGTACAAAAAGAGACGTTGCTGTGATGGTGTCCGTTATTACCATTGCACCTGTTATTACTGCCACGGCTGCCATCGTCGCTTGCATGAGCATCATCATGTTTCGTTTTTCAACCCGATCAACTACAGCGCCTCCCGGTAGCGTAAAAAACATTTGAGGGAGCATGAAAGCAACCATCAAAAACGCTGTGGCACTATATGAGTTAGTCAACTCCCAGGCAATTGCTCCCCGGACTAACATTTGCATATTCATACCCATAAAAGAAAAGGTCGAAGAAGTCCACAGGAGACGGAAATCTCTAATCGCAAAGACAGAAAGGGTCGTACGAAGAGAAGGCTTTGACGCCGTAAGATTTGTAGGTTTTGTATTACTCGTGATTCACTCCCGTACATAACTGTAAATCTAAATATGCTAAAAACAAATAAACTAGCAAAAAATATGCCTGCTCTGATATTCTGACGTCATTCAATGACACCATGATGCCCTTTCGATATCGGCACGCTAGCAAGGAGAAATTATGGAATACGTAATTTATGAAACAAAAAATCACATAGGATACATTACACTGAATCGTCCTGACCGAATGAATGCCTTAGGCAAGCAACTGGGAGCCGAGCTAAGGCAAGCAGAACAGAAATTTGCAGATGATGATGACGCGTGGGTCGGTATATACACTGGGGCTGGAGACAGGGCGTTCTGCGCAGGTCGAGACCTTAAAGAAGTGGCCGAAACAGAAGGCAACGACACCGGGCCGGCGCCGAAGCGCGATTTTGGTCGGGCACCAATCGATCTGGGAAAGCCAACAATAGCAGCCATCAATGGGGCCGCGTATGGAGGCGGACTTGAAAAGGCACTTACTTGCGACATCCGTATCTGCTCAGACAACGCGCGACTCGCACTTGCGGAGGTGAAAGTTGGGCTATGCCCTCCTGGGGGCGTATTCGACCTACCGAGGTTGGTCGGTCTATCAAATTCGATGTGGTTACTACTAAGCGGTGAACCAGTAGACGCGGAAGAAGCTCTTCGTATGGGTCTAGTGACAAAGGTTGTGCCGCAAGCAGACCTCATGGACACTGCGACCAAAATGGCTGAAACGATTGCTGGTAATGCTCCGCTCGCAATAAACGCCACACGAAAGCTTGCCAAGTTTGGCCTAGAAGTCCCGTCTGACTATGCTCGGAAAATGAGCGCTCAGCTGGTCGAGTCAGTCTGGACATCTGAGGATTCAATCGAAGGCGCTAAAGCCTTCGCCGAAAAACGACCGCCCGTGTGGAAAATGAAGTAAATACCCCTCGTCAATAAATTGTCCAGACGAAAAATGTTACTTAAAGTAAAGGCGCAATTACCTCGGCATATCTGTCAAGTAATGGTATTACTTCATCTTCTTTAGCTGAAGGCAGACCAAAAATCGATCGCCCCACACCAATATCGGCAAGCTCGTCTATCGCTTCACGATTTGGGGCCGTACCCCAGTTAGTGACCGGAATAGGCCCACGACCGGCTGCTTCTGCCTCGTCATTTAGCTCACTGATTCTTTCAGCGAGATCCAATCGAGCCCCTATCGGCATCCATTCATCAGCAAACCTCACAGCGCGTGAAATTGCGCCTGGACCGGCGTTGCCGAGCATAATCGGTGGATATGGTTTTTGTACTGGTTTAGGCCAAGACCATATAGGATCGAAATCAACGAATTCGCCATGATATTCAGCCTCATCCTTCGTCCAAATTTCTATCATAGCTTCGATTCGTTCACGAAGTAGCTTCCAGCGCCTACTCGGGTCAGTTCCATGATTTTCCATTTCTTCCCTGTTCCAACCACCACCAATTCCAAATAGGAACCTGCCATTGGATACATAGTCAATACTTGCAACTTCCTTGGCTAACGTGATCGGATCACGTTCGATTACAAGCGCAATTCCGGTACCTAGTTTTATTTTTTCTGTCACAGTCGCAGCAGCCGTCAACGCCACAAAAGGATCGAGCGAGTGGTAATACTGCTGGGGAAGTTCTCCACCGCCTGGATATGCAGATTTCCTGCTAGCTGGAATATGAGTGTGCTCAGGAAACCAGAGTGATTCAAATCCTCTCGCTTCTGCTTCTTTCGCTAAAATATCAGGATATAAAGCATAGTCAGTCATAAACATACTTACGCCGAATTTCATGTCACCCTCCTTGGTGCTCTTTCAACAAGAGAATAACCTAAACTTAGCCCACCGTAG
>Ga0315318_10001157_pt1 | contig 11489 bp, 9 predicted proteins | sample M1200m3416metaG_FD_203703 | JGI IMG/M metagenome (GOLD analysis project Ga0315318, IMG submission 203703) | Ammonia-oxidizing marine archaeal communities from Monterey Bay, California, United States - M1 200m 3416 | ecosystem: Environmental > Aquatic > Marine > Coastal | place: USA: California... | reverse complement strand
GAACGAGGATGAGGATGAGTTTTATGAAGATACCATTAGAGAACAACGCCAATACCTCCGAGACGATCTGCAAGACACTTTTATTGATTACTTCACAGCTCGGGGAACCGTTGATGGTCTCGATCAAGTCGAACCCTTCAAAACCCTTAACCATAAAGGGGGCAAGGCTACTCTAGAAATTCTTGATGATGTGATCCCTCAGATCAAAGATCGCTTATCTCAAAAAATCGACTTTTACTCATTTAAATCCATGGCAACCCTCATGGAGCAACAGGCCGATGAATTCTGGAAAAATCACCGATCTCGAATTCAAGAAATTATGGATTTGGTGCCAGATGAACTTCGGGGAAACAAAGAATTTTTTCGAGCTGTGATTCCAAGCGTTTCAGGTTGGCTACTTGAATATGCAAACGAGACCGTTCGGTCCGACAAGGAAAGCATTCGTCTCGCACTGCGGGCAGACAAAGACAACAACTGGGGTGCTTATGCCCTTAAATATGCATCTGAAAGCGTATTTCATGATCGGGAATTCGTGTCAGAGGTCCTTACGACAAATCCTTCAGAGTACTATTCTCTACCGAACAAATTGAAGAGCGACCGAGAGTTCGCTTTATTGGCTGCTCCCGAAGTTTATCCATCTCTGCTGGATGAATTTAAGATTAGTCGAGATTTTGCTCTTGCATATGCGACATCAGGTAGTACTTCGTGTTTTGGCAACTTACCTGAAAAATTCCTAAACGACATTGAAATAGCGAGGGCTTTCTTAGAGGGTGGCGGTGCTTTTTACTACCTGCCTGAGGAATTTAAAAAGGTTGATGAGCTGTTCCTTAAGGCCCTCCTGCACACGAAATCAGAGGACTCCCGGCATGATCTTGGATCCCTACTCAGGCAAAGATTTGAAAAGAGTGGGAAATTATCCTTTGAGGTCGTTAAGGCAAGTTTAGCAATAGCCCCAAATCTCGCTGGAATGTTAGAAGCAGAACACATAGATCTCGAAAGTTGGGCGCGCTTGATCGATGAAGACGTTGACACCTTCAGGGGGCAAGAAATTGCAGAACTGGCAGCAAAAGTCAGTTTCGATGTCGTGTTAGAACTGGCGTATCCCCTTGAAAAGGAATTTGGCTCCACTAGGCTATGGGAAAGATTTGTGAACGAGGCCTTCAAGGGTGAGAACCCTAATTTTCTATCAACGGCAAACGTTAAGGGCGCATTGGAGGAATCATCATTTTCGGAAGAGCAAAGAAGTGAGTTTATTGTCACAATTGATAATGCAAAAAAAGGGATTCTCAACGAGTTCAAAAAAGCCCGACAAGCGGGCAGGGCGGAAGCGAAAAAAAGAGCATGGGAAGAGTTGAAAGAAGAGGATGCGGGGAAAAAGTAGTTTAGCCAGCTAAATGAAGCTTACTGAGTAAACTTATCTTAATCAATTTTATTAAACCGTTAAGGAAAATTTTATGAATATTCCGGATGTGGACGATACGCAGCTAGTTTTTTCAGAATTTCACCCACTGAAAGATCTTGTGGATTTGAAGTTCCATGGACAATTTATAAAAAATTGGAAGGGAGATTATGAAAAGATTTGGGAAAACTCTAGATCTTCTTGTTACCCATCGAATGGTGGGAGCGGTATTTTAGTCACGAAAGTCCTGATGAAAAATGAAAGTGAACTCCCTGAAGACTTAAGGAGCATCCTCTCGAAAAAAGGGGTAGTTTATATTCTCGGAAGTAGCCGCTATCCAATTTTATACGTTGGCATAACCGAGGGGGATATTCAAAATAGTTTCTTTGGCAAGGGGAGACTCATCCATCATTTAAGAAAACTAATGGCTTCTACCGGTGGTGGAACCAGACACACCCGTGGATGGTTAAATCATGCTTTAGAAAGGTATGCAGATAACTGCAATAACTTTCGTATCGATGTAGGCTTAGATATTGAGCTCGTTTCAGATATAAGAATTGCATTTGCGGCATCAGATTTCCCTAAAAAATATGAAGGGACGGTTTTGGACGTAATTTCGGAATACTTTGAATTAAAAAAACAAAATTTTGAGATATTAAATGACGCCTCACTGCAACGGCATCCAATAAATGTCCTCAAGCCCAATAACATAGATGACCTTTTCCAATCGAATTTGGAACCTTCAACATCCAAATTCCGAGAAAATTCTTTTGTTTCCAATACGGCACCCGTCATTGAAAGAGAAAACATAATTTCAAACGATGAAACAAAGTCTATTGATGATTACCAAAAGTTTGTATCCGAAATGAGTCAGGTAGATGCAGACAGATTTGTTGCTCTTTTACAGTGGGCCAGAACGCAGTCTGAATTCAGTTCTATCCAAGAAAAAATAGTTAACGGTTATTCAAATCAGCCAGCAGGTTATAATGGAGTCCCCATGGTAACATTTGCTGAGATTGGGGAGTCTGGAAAGGCAAAAGCACGTTCATGGCTTTGCAGGATTCCTCTAAAGTGTTCAGAAAAAAATCCAATGAACATCATTCTACCTACTAGATGTATGAAAGGGACGTTAAATCAGTCGAAAGTCTTTTTTGGCCATGATCCAAATTTCAGCCCTCTGGATTTAGATGATTTTTTGGAAAGCCCCAATGACTTCATATCGTTTTTTTAAGACGCGAACATTGAGATTTAGAGATGATTTATCTTCTAACCCTTATTGATCAATCTTAAATTGATAAAGGAGAGACAAATGCCGGATTTTTACGATATAGCAAAAGAAAAAGGATTTCACTCTCAAGCAGTTAGTTATTGCATAGAATTTTTCCCGGCACCTCTACCATCAGGGGATGATAATCTTTCAGGAATAAACATATGTGATCCTATGAGTCTTTGTGGCATGTCCCATCATTTTGGTGCGTACACTGAATTATTTTTACCATCAGAAGAAACTGTAGTAATAACGATTGGAGATGATGATGGGAACCCTATACCTAATGCAGAAGAAATTAAAATCCCACGAAATGACTTCATTGATTTTCAATTAATGCAAATGGATTTAGAGACTTTATGGAATTATCCAAGTAGATTCGATCTTACATTTGACGACGATGAATTGGTGAAACTTTTACTCTCTCCCGATGCCGTTGATAATAATGGGACATCGTACCGTACTCAATTTGAAAACGGGGAGTATGACGCATTAGAAAGGGATCTTGAATGGTACGTGGCCGATTGTGGTGGGTTACATATTCATAAACCTGAAAACCCTGAACATTTTTCAAGTTGGCAAAAAAATAAGAAAAAAGGATTAGCACTTTTAGAAAAACTTAGAAAAGAACAACCGGAATTTCTTTTTGAGAGATTGCGGGAATGTATGTTTAATGAAGATTTTGGTTATTTGAGCTTTCTTGAAACTGAAATAGACGAAAATTATATGGATGTAGTTCACAAGTACTCTGAATGGAATTGTGATTTGATGATAGTGTCCTACGGGGATTTTTGGACTTATTATCGACCGCATAGTCATGAACAACCCATGAATTATTTTGCTACTTCATCATGGGAACTACGTAGCATGCATTTAAGAAACTATGACGAGGGAGAGCCATTATAAAAATGGGGGAGAGATAAGTACTGTCCTTGGTTTCTATTTGCTTAATTTATTTAAAGTAAGAATTGGGAGGGCATCAATATGACTGATTTAATGACATACCTTCAAGATTGGAAGACCCTTGATCATGATATAGACAAAAAAAAGAAATTTAATATTGGAGGTGAAGATTGGATTATTAGGGCTATTGATGGGAGTAAAATGAATGTTGCCAGCCCGGTTATGGGAGCTTGGATTACCTTTATACCCAAAAAGCAAAAGACTTCTGACAATACAAGGTATGAGATTCGTATTTACTGCAAACACAAAGACGGTAAAACTCATAATAATCCTGATGACTTGCTTTACCTTACAATAATGCAACAAAATTATGCTAAAAATCAGAAAAATTTTTCTGAGGGTAATTTTGGGCAGGATATTAGTTGTATAAACTTCACTCTTGGAAAAGTTAGCGATGACTTTTTTGACCTTATAAAAACAATTGATGTCGAAAAACTGAAAGAAATCACAAATGAACATGTTGAGAAGGTTATAAAAGAAGAGTCAAAAGAAGATCTTTTTTATATGGATACATCTGTTCCTGTGAAACTCTAATTTTTTAAGAAAAGAAATTATGTCTACAGATTGGGGGAAATATAGTTTTGCTTTAAAAAAACTTGTTGCTGGCTCGACGAGAGCCGCAAACCAAGACGGCAAAGGAATTTCAAAAAAAACAATAGGTGAAGATATTTCGCCTCTTCCACACCTAAAAATTATTTTTGATGGATTTGGTGAGAATGATGATGGTACAGATAATTTTGAAATCCAAAATTTTTGTATTTTTATCCATAAAAATTCAAAGGACCTATCTTTTATTTTTCCTGAACACGATATGGCCCATGGACTTATAAGGCATAGACCTGAAGAGGAAGTGGTTTTGGGGTTATCGTTTGCTAAACCTAATATGATGAATTTTAAACCAGGCGGCCCTAAAGATGCTTGGGCAGGAAATTGGACTGTGCAAGAAGACTTTCCAGATGATGCTGTATTAACACAAGAGGAAATTTATAACATTGTTGAAAGTGCAATTGGGGCAGCATCTTTTCCAGAGCAATGGCTTTAGATTACGGTCTAAGAAATACCTAAAGGGGTTTTTTAGCCACTGCTTTCAAACATTCAAGCACATCAATCATGCCCTGCGTGTCTTGATAGCAATAGACTATCCTTAGTGGACCCCTATTAACTAAATTATTTATTTTTAATTCCATAGGGCACATGTCCTGTTGCAACATGTTTTCTAGTGGAATCACAATGTGCCTTTTGGTCATCAAAATAAATATCAGCCCCAAATGCCTCAAGAAAAGGACCTTTTTCTTTCCCTCCAAGGAACAGGGCTTCATCGATTTGTATATCCCACTTGCGCAAAGTTTTAATAACTCTTTCATGCGCCGGGGCACCACGCGCTGTCACTAGAGCTGTTCGGATAGGACTCTGGCTTTTGGAGTAAGATTTTTGAATTTCATGTAAAGCTCGAAGAAATGTGGCAAAGGGTCCACCTGAAAGTGGCATTTCTGCCGCATCTTTTTCGTTAGCTTCAAATGCCTCCAGTCCTTTTTCCTGAAATACCTTTTCCGCTTCATCTGAAAAGATGACCGCATCTCCGTCAAAAGCTATCCGTAGTTGGGCTTTTGGGTCATTAAAAGATTTAGATGGCAAGAGGGTCGCTGCTGCAAAACCAAAACCTAGCGCCTTTTGCACATCTTCTCGATCTGTTGAAAGGAAGAGATCGGACTCCAAAGGAGAAATGTATTTATAAGGAGCTTTACCACCTGTAAAGACAGCTCTGACTATACCTAAATTATGTTTTTGAATAGAGTTGAAAATTCTTAATCCGGTATCGGCACTATTTCTGGAAAGAAGGATAATTTCAACTAATGGATTTGTTTTCCTATTGCGATTAAGGACTATCAGTTTTTGAATTAGATTAAATGCTGGACCGGGTAAAAGTGTATTATTTTCATTTTCTATTTGATATTTTCGGTATTCTTCGAGCCCTTCTTTCTCAAATACATTGTGGCTTTCAGTCAGATCGAACAATGCCCTGGAAGATATAGCCAACACTAATTTTGAACTTGACATAAAAAATTGGATTAAACTTACTTAATTGTAGTCATCACAGTTACTTGGCTGCTAACAATTTGTTAAAATATTTCAGACAGCCACTTAATATTTTTTGATGTTCCTCCTTCGTCACACCCCCGACTTGTTCACATGTGTCATCATCCATCCCTTCCATGGGACATATGTATCTTGCGGCTTGTCTGGCATGATCGAAAACAGAACCCCAAACCCCTCCCGGGTCACCCGCACCCACAGCATCGGTCATCATAGTGTTACTTAATGACTGTAAGTTTATAAAATTATTATTTATAAGCTTCGTTTGTTTACTTGTATTACCTTTATCCGTCAGCTTTGTGTCCCATATTTCGTATAAGAAACCGTAGCATATGGAGCTATACTCCCCTTCATTCTTAGAAACAGATGCCTGTTGCTCTAGGCAAAGGCTCTTCTCCGGAGGGGTACAATGTTGTTCATGGGCTCCGGGAGTACCACATATACCATACTGCATTTCTTGCTCTTTTCTCCCTTTTGCTACCTCAGAGTCAGCCGTCATTTGATCCAGGCACAAGCTCATTTCCGGGAGGATACAGTTCGTTCCGTTTGCATCAGGTGTACCACATATACCGTACATCTTTTCTTGCTCGTTTCTCCCCTTTTCTACCTTCTTAAAATCCTTTTTATGAATGCGCACTTTTGATTTTGTCCCGTCCTTAAAAAAGACTTGCACGGCAAAAAAATTTGTTCCAGGGGGGGCATCAAAAAATGAAGGAACATTGCCTGACACCATACCGGGATTGTCAGGGTCACATTCTTGAATGGGGAGCTTTTGATCTAATTTTTTATCATCGTTCCATGCGTACATAGCCTTTTCGATACCACAGGCATGGGATTGAAGGGTGGTAAAATAAAATAAATCTCTATACATACCCTTTACATCACCAAAGTAACGGTAACTTGTCCAATTATGACTTCGCTTTAGTGAAGCTATTTTGTTATCTCTCAACGTCAGACCTTGATCAAAAACAATTTCAAATGGACCATGAACCTCGCCCTTCAAATCCCTGTATTTTAAATATATTTTTGTTTTTGAAAAACTAGCAGGGGCTCTGATTTGACGGTTAGGCATTTTTTTTCCTGTTTTTGGGTCCAAAAAGTCCATAAAGCCCGTGCTGATAAATTTGTCGTCGCCTTCAAAGCTGTAAAACAATTCTGAAATTGCATCAATGGTGGTAGCAGTAAAACTCCATCCAGCAGCATTTTTATTTGCTGAAAGTTGAATGGGGTTTTTTAGAATACTTTCATCAAATATATTCAAGGCGGTCATCCTTATTCCCGCATTATTAATAAACTTTGATGCCATGTCCTTGTCCATAAAATATTTTAAAAACTTCCCTTCCTCATGGAGTTGAAAAAACTTCTCAAGATATTTTTTCTCGTTGCCCTTGTCTCTCTGTGTTTGCTCTCCAAGGCGTGCCTTGGAGAAATCCTTGCTCAACTCTAAATAACCCGGACCAAATTCTGGATGCTTCAAAATGAATTCTTGCAGCTTTTTAATTCTCTTGGAACGGTTGAATAACAGGATCGAGGCAAACTCGGTTATGAAACTTTTTGAATCCTCCTTCATTTCGAAATAGATCTCCCTGGCCCCCTCTCTTCCTTCCTGAACCTTAAGGTATTTTTGATATCTCAAATGAGGATCAACGTAATCCAGGTCGAATTGAAAAAACTTCGCAAAGGAACGTCTTGCGTTTCCAGAGTCTCCTTTTTGTTCGTACATTCTTGCGTTAGCATAAAATTCTTCAGGTTTTGTGGGGCTTTTGATGATTCCACCGCCTTTTAGCAATTCATTAAAAACAGCATCAATAGAACCGGCAATTTTTTTAGTGGCCTCGGCCGTTTCTTTTGTATTTTCTTCAACGATCCTTACGGTTTCCTCTGTACGCGCAGAGAACTCTTCAATTCGTTTTGCAGTTTCCTTTATTTCTGAAATATCTTTTTGGATAAGTCCCATTGAAGACTGAAGACTTTTAATACCCGGAAGGGCATTTGCTAAAACACCGCTTTCTTTTGTTTCATCTGTATGGAGCAAATACATTGCTCCAGAAACAACCATTAAAGAAAGAGAAATTAAAAATGAGGGGATAATCTTACTACGCAAATCTTGCTTTACACGTAGCGTAATATAAATACATAAACTAGAGACAGCAGACGCAAAAAATAGATAACTACTAAAGGCGGCGAGCGGTTGGAGAATATCAGAAATAAAGCCTGTTGCAGTTCCGATAACAACAAAAATCAAATTCGCTTGTCTTGAAGTTTCTTTACGGTGGGAACCAATAGAATCTTTTATTTTTTTTAATTTATCTTTTTTGACAACCATAACTAACTCCAAGAAAATAGGGCAGTTGCCCTTAGGCGATTTTCTTTTTAATTCATTTTTTCAGGTTTCATTGTTCTCCAAAATTTATTATATGACTTAACTTTTGCAATGCTTTCTTCGGCGTTGAGCATTGTGTATTAGTGTAAAAAAAAATTTAAAATTATTTATAGTCATCTGGATAAGTTGCATGAAACCAATTTTTTACAATTTCATAAAATAATTCTTCTTTACCAGCTTTTTCAAAGGCCTCACACATCTCTGATGGGGAAGGATCATCATTATGGCCAGCTAACTCTTGAGCGGCATCATAATACTCTTGATGGTCTGTCTTAAAAAACTCAATAATTCTATCTTCAGTACCATCTTGATAACAATCATATTTTTCCATAAATTCGTTAAAATCAGTCACAAATATCTCCTCTTAGTATTGATAACTATTTTATTGAACTTTAATAATTCAAGCTTATCTGTGTCAAATGTTCAAGCACATCAATCATTCCCTGTGTGTCTTGTTTGCAATATATTTTTAAATCGTTCTTAATTTTTTCTCTATCATGTGGAGTTAAGTCCTTTTTTGACATAAGTTTTTTAAAACTATTACTGGCACCCAACCCTTCATTTATATCCATCTCAGAATATGGAGAATGACCAAGCAAGGCAGGCAAAACCTTTTTAATAGAGTAACTTCCTTTCATTTCTTTTTTATAGAAATACTTTTCTTTAAAAGGAATACTTAAATCTATAATATTTTTATCAAAATTTAACAGGTGACTTGAACAATCTGGAAACTGTTGAGCCAGATTCCGAATCTGTCTTCCTTCATAATCAGTCCAAGCCAGAATACATGCTTCTTTTGGAATATGTTTAATTAGGCTATCAATCAATTTTTTACGAGGGTCTGAATATTCTTCATCCAAAAAATCAAGGTGTAAGGGTCTATCACCTTCTTGCTTGATAAAATGGATAGAGTATTGAAACGGTATCGGTTTATAAGGCATTATACCGTCCCACTCTGGAACTACTTGCGTTATAGTTTCAAAATCTAGAAAGCATAACGGATACCACAAGTTATTTAAAAAATTATTTATTTGCTCAAGATCGACAGTTTCTTTTCCGCTTAACTCTGCTTCTACTTGAAGTCTTTGGTTATCTGAAAGTGAAAAGTTGTCACGAATATCTTCAAACATAGTCACCCCAGATTCATAAAGCTCAAACTTCTTAGAGCTTTTTAGCCCGTTTATATTAAAAACTGTATTATCTTTAGGGATGTCCTTCCAACAATGCGCTTTAAATTCGCATTCATGAGGTTCGTTACAATACACACCAATTTTAATTTCAGGCTCATCTCCGCCCAAGGCTTCTCGAATCGTTTTCAATTCATCAACAATACCCTTTTGAGCATCAATAGTATCTTCTGTTAAATCAACAATTGAAAATAATTTTTCTTTCTCCAACGGTCCTTGGCGAACATATTGGCCATTAATGTGCACCAAAAATGAAGAAGAAATATCTAAACCACTGCCTTTTAAAACATAGTATTGGATTGCAATATCATTTACATATATATCTTTAATTTTAACTTCAGATGATGTGTTGTATACATTTGCGGCGGACTTTACTTCATAAAATTCCCAACCATTTTTACCCTTGGTCAGAATGTCCACCATAACTACAATGTCATCAAATTTAAATGTGGCCTCATAGATAGTCGATTCACCAGAGGCGATCCACTCTTTGGTTTCAGCTATTTTTTCGTCGATATCACTTCCCTCATATTCAACTAGTTTTCCTCCTGGAAATAGTTCTTGAGCTTTTTTACCTACTTTATTTCCTTCATCAAAAATTGCTTTTGATAATTCTGAGTGAGGTTCAGGTGTTACATCACCTTTCATAAGAAGCCACAAAGACTTATGGCACTGAAGGCCACGAACATATTTGGATTTTGTTAGAGTATTAGATTGCATTTTCCACTCCTTTCACACAATTAATGTGTTCACTGAAGGCACTTTACCATCAATGCCTGATTCTGGGCTATCTCCGCAAGCTGTTCGGTGGATTTTTCTTCGATCCGTTGGGACTTCTTCAAAGGAAGCCCATTGGATACAAGAAATTGCCTTACCGTAGAAGCTTTGACACCAAAGTTTACATTCTCCACAAGAGAACCAAATGCCCGTTTATTTAGTTGGGAAACAACAACTCCTACAATATTTCCACCGCTATCATAGATCGGGCCACCACTGTTACCTGGCTGCACCGCAGCATCCAATTGAAACTGTCCTGAATCATCACTCAATCCGCGTACCGCACTTACAATACCAGCTGTAACTTTTATGGTATTGCTTAAAGTATCACCAAACGGATAACCCGCGACCAAGACCTTCTCACCAAGCCTTACATCTTCAGATCGCAGCAGGCCTTTGGATGCAAGAGGAACAACCACGATACTAAGTTTCTGGATTAGAGATTTACTTTCAGCGGATGCCATCTCAAGGGAGGAAAGTTTTAACAGAGCAAGGTCATTACTTTTATCACTACTGACAATCTCTGCGGAGACTTGTTTGTTGGCATTGCCCCCCACCATCACCCTGTTGCATCCATCCACTACGTGAGCATTGGTGATCACATGCCCTATCTTGGAGACAAAGAAACCTGACCCTGTTTCTGATTGAAATGTTTGTTCTTCAGGTGGTTGAGAGGACGGTTCCTTTTCAATCTGTGCTTGTCGTCGTTGTTTATTTTCTTTAAAAAGGTTTTGTTCGCCTGCCAACCTTTCGTCCGTTGTATTCTGCCCAAGCTCATCCAACTTATTACGAGCGACGGTTAGACCAGGGTTAATCCTTAATGCCTCTTTGTATTCTGCAATGGCCTTATCATTACTACCTAGCTTTGAGTAGGTAAGTGCAAGATTATAATGTGCTTGAAAAAAGTTTTGATCGACACGAATTGCCGCCTGATAGGATGCAATAGCTTTCTGGTACTGTCCTTCATTAGAGTAAGCTATTCCAAGGTTGTTAAGTGTGCTGGCATCTCTGCCAGGTCTTACAAAGCCTGCAAAACATTTTAAACCCCGTCTCTTCGCTTCATTGACATAAGGATAAGAGCCTTCTACTAGATTCCAAAGACCGTTTATATCACATGCCTTTGCATGGACTTGATCATCACTTAAAATAGATAAACTTTTTTTAAGTACCGGGTCGACAAGCATGGTACAACTCACTAAAAAAAAGCCAGCACCGATTAGAAATATAAACTTAATCATTTAATTGATTTAGTAAGGTGGCATGATTGCGCCCCTTTGCCATCCAAAACCGCGATGAGGGACAGAAGGGTCATACCAATCTTGGCATTTCCAGTTTCTTTGCCCGGTTCTCTTGTCAATCCACCCTGGCAAACAATTCTCTTTCAACATGAGTAATTCCATTTGATGGTCTTCCTCCTCC
>Ga0315318_10001154_pt1 | contig 11507 bp, 8 predicted proteins | sample M1200m3416metaG_FD_203703 | JGI IMG/M metagenome (GOLD analysis project Ga0315318, IMG submission 203703) | Ammonia-oxidizing marine archaeal communities from Monterey Bay, California, United States - M1 200m 3416 | ecosystem: Environmental > Aquatic > Marine > Coastal | place: USA: California... | reverse complement strand
AAGGGATAGGCGAGCCTGAGCTGCAGGCGGCGGCGAGCATCGGCCAGGATGTTCTCCTCCGCGATAATATCGGCAAGGGTCTCATTGAGGCGGCCGGAGCTCTCGCCCGCATCGATAAGGGCGACATGGGCCGGAGGGGTAGATGCCGGAAGGTCACCGAGGGCCTGGGCCAACGTGGCGCCCGCCTCGATCTGAGAGCGAAGAGCTCCTGCAAGCGCAGCGAGCGCGCCCCTCCCATCCCTCTCCAATCCCTCCAGGGAATCTCTCAGCGGGATGCCCGCCTTGAGCCGCGTCTCGATCCCCTTGAGGAGCTCGTAGTAGGCGGAACTCAAGGGACCCGGTTACCGTTCACCGAACCAGTTGAATTCCGGCTGGGTCTCGATATCACAATCACCGATCACCCTGGACTGGCAGGAGAGCCGCACCTTGTCCTCGTTGCCGATCTTGAACCAACTCACGGCGATGCGAAAACGCTCCTTGAGCGTCTTGGGGGCGAGGTTCTCCATCCCCTTGGTGACGTGTACCCGGCACTCGCCGCAATGCCCAAGGCCGCGGCAGTTGAGATAGCGCTTCATGCCAGGGTAGAGCTCGATCTCGTTGGCGATGGCCACATTGCGCAGCTTCTCGCCCTCTTCGCATTCGACGGTCTTTTTTTCCCGGGTAAAGGTGACCTTTGGCATATCGATGAATCCACTACAGTTGATTAGTCACTGCCCCCTGTGAGGCACAGATGGATTTTAGATGATCCCGACTGAGGATGCAATCAGGCCTCCGAGGCTTCATCCTCCGCCTTGCCGACTTCATCTGCTCCAGCTTCTTCACCCGCGTTCTCTTCCTTGCCGCTGGCGGAAGAACCCGGATCGAGTTCTCCACGTTTCAACATGCCGGTATATTCGTCCAGATCTCTTCTCACCTTCCCACTCAGGAGAAGCACTCCGAGGATGTTGGGAAAAGCCATCCCGAGGATCATCAGGTCGCTGAAATTAAGAATGTTGGTAGCTGTAATAATCGAGCCAAGGAAGGTAAAAACCAGAAAGAGAAGGCGATAGAATATCGAGGACCCATCTCCGAACATCCAGACCCAGCAACGCTCGCCGTAATACGACCAGGAAATCATGGTGGAGAAGGCGAAGAGAAATACCGCGACCGCGAGAATCATCGGAAACCATGGAACACCCCTCTCAGAGTCGCCCATCGCCGCGGAAGTCAGCGCGCCGCCCTGGTTGGTGTCGATGAGCAGCTGGTTTGCCGGGTTCAATTCCGTGTCGTAGGCGCCAGTGATGATGATCACCAGGGCCGTCATGGTACAGACGACGACCGTATCGATGAACGGCTCGAGCAAGGCGACGACGCCCTCCTCCACCGGGTGCTTAACCTTGGCTGCCGAGTGGGCGATGGCCGCGGAACCGATGCCGGCTTCATTCGAGAAGACAGCGCGTTTGAGCCCGATAACCAGAACACCCAGGAAACCGCCATAGGCGGCAGCGGGGCTGAAGGCGCTCGTGACAATCAGGACAATCGCGTCAGGGATTGCGGTGAAGTTCATACCGAGAATCACCAGGCAGGCAAGGATATAGATCCCGCACATCAGTGGAACGATCTTCTCAGCAACTCTGGAAATACTCCTGATTCCACCGATGATGACCACCCCGCCCAGCAAGGTCATGATCAATCCATAGACCCAGGGATATTCTTCAAGCAGGGGCACCACGGTCTTGATCATTCCAAGCGACTGCACAACCTGGAAGGTGTTACCCCCGCCAAATGATCCGCCAATGCAGAGGAGGCAAAAGAAAACCGCCAGGACGGTCCCAAGGGGTTTAAGCCCGAGCTCTTTGAGTCCGTCGGAAAGGTAATACATTGCCCCGCCCATGATCTTTCCATCACTGCGGACCTGGCGGTATTTCTGACCGAGAGTACACTCGGTAAATTTGGCGGTCATGCCGAGCACGCCGACCAGGATGATCCAAAATGTGGCCCCAGGGCCACCGGTACCAACAGCGATGGCCACGCCGGCGATATTGCCGAGACCGACTGTCGCCGAGAGCGCAGTGCTCAGCGCCTGGAAATGGCTGACCTCTCCCTCGCTGTCAGGATCGTCATACTTTCCTCGAACCAGGTCGATGGCGTGGCGAAAGAGGCGGAAATTGACAAACTTCATCCGCAGGGTGAAAAAGATAGCCCCGAACAAAAGCCAGGCCACCACGATCGGCATATCTATAAAAGGAATCTTCCAGAACAGAACGCTCTCCAGCGGACTAACCACCCAGTCCCCGAATAATCGGTCGATCTGGGCCTCCAGGCTCGGCGGCCGCGTAGCTGTCCATTGTCCGGATTTCCCGGCCACCAGGAGCTCCCAGGTCCCGGAGAGCTGGCCCGCTTCATTCAGCCCACCCTTCAGCTCGACAGAATTTCCCGGCTCTCCCTCAGCCAGAGAATAATCGAAATAGACCTGTAAAGACCCTCCCTGAACTAGAACATCGGTGACCTTCAGCGTCACCTGATCCGGGCTCAGGATACTGGCCTTGCTGGCCCCCTCGACAGTCAGAATATAGAGCTTCTCCGCCGCCTCAACCGGCTTCCCATCCTTCGCCTGCTCCCCTGAAGGGAGAGCCATCTTCACATTCCAAGCGCCTGTAAGATCTGGGGAAGCGGCAGGAACTCCGTCTTCTCTACCATCCTCCTGGGAAAAGACAGGGGCGACCACCAGGCAGGCCAACAGGCTCAGCCACAGCAGGCTTCTCAAAGATGGAAACGGCGCTTTCATACGGGCTTGTCCTCTCGGAATGCGTTAGCAGATATGGATGCGTGCGGCCTCATGACCTGCAAGGGAGGATATCAGAAAGCTGGCTCGGAATCACCCAGAAGGACAGCCCTCAGGACTCGCCGCCGCCCGCGCCGCCGCCGCCGCCTCCACCGCGCCGCCGTCTTCTTCTGCGTGGACGGCGCTTGCGTTTCGAACCATCGGAAGACTGCTGCTCGCCGCCGGACTTTTCGCCGCCAGCGCCACCGCCGCCACGACCCTGGCCGCCGCCTCGAGAACGCGACCTCCTGCGCCGCCGCCGGCGCTTGCCATCGCCCTCGCTCTTCTTTCCCGATTCCCGCGTCCTGGGTTTCCTGGGCGAGACCGAATCAGCTCGTTCGAGAACCTCTGGGTCGATGTTGAAATATTCTTCTTTCAGATAGTCGTCGTCCACCACATCAAGGGTGATCTTGTCCGGGCGACTCTGCTGGCGCTTTCTTTTTTCCTCGTTGAGGGCCTTGACCTCGGCGATGGTCTCCTCCATCTCCTCCATGCTGCCGAATTCAGGCTCCATCTTAGGCAGTTTTGGACCATCATCTCCTGACCCCTTTCCGCGGCGTCGGCGCGATGAGCGCTTTCGGCGTGAACGCCCGCCTTGATCCTCCCCCCGTCCGGAAGAATCCGAGGCTTCCCGGCGTCGTCCCTCACCTGACTTCGACGAGCTGCCCTTGCTACCACCTTGTCCACCACCGCCGCTCTTGCGGCCTCTTCGTCGGCGGCGCTTGCGAGGCTTCGGCCCGGAACGTTCATCTTTATTGCTGGATCCTTCGCCACTCTCTGGAGTGTTCCCCATGCGGCGTCCTTTCTCTCTTTCGAGATTGGATATTTTAAACCTCGTGTCTTTCAGGACCTGCTCCCAATACCGCTGGTCCTTGGGAGTAACGAACGTGAGGCGATCCCTGTCTTAGCTGCCCTTGCCACCACCTTGTCCACCACCGCCGCCCTTGCGGCCTCTTCGTCGGCGACGCTTGCGAGGCTTCGGCCCGGAACGTTCATCTTTATTGCTGGATCCTTCGCCACTCTCTGGAGTGTTCCCCATGCGGCGTCCTTTCTCTCTTTCGAGATTGGATATTTTAAACCTGGTATCTTTCAGAACCTGATCCCAATACCGTCGGTCCTTGGAAGTGACGAACGTGATGGCGATCCCTGTCTTATTTGCCCGGCCCGTTCTGCCAATGCGATGGACATAGGATTCACTCTCCTCCGGAACATCGTAATTGATAACACGCGCGACCGACTCGATATCAAGACCCCTGGAGGCGACATCTGTGGCGACAAGGATCTTGATGTCTCCCGAACGAAACTTATCCATGATCGTAAAACGCAGATCCTGGGTCTGGTCTCCATGCAGGGAACCCGCGCTGTAGCCGTTGCCCCAGAGCATGCGATCGAGGTCAATAACCTGGCGCTTGGTATTGCAGAAGATAATCGCTGTCTCGTCCGGATAGCCGTCGAGTATTCTGCGAAGGGCGTTGAGCTTCTGATGCGGTGAGAGGGGAAGATAGCCCTGCTTGATATCGGGGACGGTCGCGAGGCCTCTAGAGGTCGAGAACGTCTTGGGATCCTTCATGTAACGCCCAAGCAGCTTCTTCATGCCGTCCGGTATCGTGGCGGAGAAGAGCAGGGTCTGGCGCTCGGGAGGAATCTTGTCAAGGATGGATCCCACCTCGTCAATGAAGCCCATGTCCAGCATCCGGTCGGCCTCGTCGAGAACGACATTCTCACACCAGCCCAGCGACAGGATCCGCTCCTTGAGAAGATCAAGCACCCGGCCCGGAGTCCCGACCACCAACTGTGAACCCTTGCGCAATTTCGCTATCTGTCCGCTGGCATGGACTCCGCCAACCAGGAGAACAACCTTCAGCTCTCGCCCCTTTCCGAGAGCCTCGACCACCTCCGAAACCTGCTGGGCCAGTTCACGAGTCGGAGTCAGCACGATGCCCTGAACAGCGACGCGTTGGGTGTCGATCTTCGCTACCAGCGGCGCTCCGAAACCAATCGTCTTGCCGGTGCCGGTCTCGGCCTTTCCAATGATGTCTCCCCCGGCGAGGATCGGTTCGATAACCTTCTCCTGGATAGGGGTACAGTGGCTAATGCCCATCTCCGCGAGACTGGCGATGACATCCTCGGGGAGATCAAAGGCGTCGAACCGTTTACCCTTGGGCTTTTCCTTCCCGGATGGCGATTCTTTTACGGTCTTCGAATCTTCATCCACGGCCGCTTCTCCGCCTGGCTGTGCTTCCTGCTCTGTCATCAGAGCCGCACCCTGAATAAGAGAGGCCGGCTCGAAGAGAGCCCGGTTGCTCGTGAAAATCTTTGTTGAGAAGATGACCGCGGGCCGGTGCGGCTGTTGACGATAGTTGACATGTCGAGCGAGAACCTCATAGTTCCTCTTCTGCTTCCGGGTCCGGCCTGGAGAGGTCGGGCCCTTTCTTGGGAAGCCCTTTCTTAGCAGGCGCCGCCTTCTTCTCGGGCAGCTTGGTAATCAGCTTCCCTGCCTTTTTCAAGACCGCCATCTGCTTCTCAGCCCAGGCGCTTGGGAATTTTCCGTCGATTCTAAGGCTCGACATCATGAAGGAGACTCCTTCGAAACTGAAGCCGATTTTTCCAGGGCCGGGTTCGGAGACCTCTGTCGAGACCACCTCGACCATCTCCTCTTTCTTTCCATTGAGGACGCCAACGCTGATGGAAAGCTTGCCTCCCTTGCAGACGATCGACACAGGCATGCCCTGGGGCCCCTTGTCAAACCAGCGGGAGGGGGGGACGAGAAATTTCTTGTTCTTCGATCGGACCCTGCTCTTTTTGGAGGCAATCACGATGTCCTGAAAAAAGTTCGTCTGAACAAAAGCATCTCCTTGATGGTTCAGCAAGAAGGAGAACCGGCCGCGCCCATCGATCCGGGGAATCCTCATACGGAAGCTGATCTTGTAGTCATCGACCAACTCAAAAAGGGACAAGGCTGAACCTCCCATCATTCCCACCAGGGTCGGCTTGCCCTTGGAATGGCCATCAATGAGAAGCTTGCGAAAGCTCGCGTTCTTCACCTCTGCAATATTTGCGATCACCTTGCCGCGCCCCCGGCCCCGCGAGGCAAAGGCCTTATCAAACTCGCCCGCGCCTGGATAAGTCACCGAGAAGCGGCCCTTGTTGATCTTGAAAGGAACGCCAAAAAGAGCCGCCGAGTTGAGCTGGGCAAGCTGAGTAACGCTCAGCGGCTTGGCCGCGGCGGGTTTTTTGCCCGGCTTGGCATCCTTCTTCTTGGCCGGCTTTTCCTCTGCGGCCCACACGGGCTCGCCCGGAACGACCATGAAAAAGGCCGCGAACAACGCCAGGCAGGCCCACAACGCGAAGGGAGCGATGCCCTGGTGTTCTATAGACCTTGAATCAGACAAACTAAACACGCCTTGGTTACCTTTCATCGAGGATGCCAGCTAAGCGGGCATTGTAGCGTGGGGTACAGAACTCTCCACCAGTTTTATTTCCATAGCGCCCGGTGGAGCCCTGGCTGGAGGGGCGGCAAGAGCTCAGTCGCTCTTTCGCCAGGAACATGGGCGCCCCTCGTCATCGAGAGCCACGTAAACGACGGAGGAGCTGCTGATCTGTTCGAGCCTCGCTGGCTCTCCCCGGCTGACAACAACACGACAGTCCATGGAGAGCGAGGTCGTGCCCTCCTGGCACGACTGGCACCAGATCTCTACGACATCGCCAAGCAGCCCCGGAGCATCGAAGACAATCTCCCCGAACTTCTTGGTCACGATGTTCTTCGTCCCCATCCGGGCCATCGCCATCATGGCCAACGCCTCATCAATCCAGCTCATGAGCTGGCCGCCGAACAGCCGGCCCGAGAAGTTGAGGTCCGGATACATGACAAGCTTACGCCCCGCAAGCTCATAGCCTTTAAGATCAATCGGTGGGTTCGTCATCCCTTTATTTAACTCCGGGCCCCTGTCATCAGTGCCGGAAATGGCGCCGGCCGGTAAACACCATGGCCAGCCCCTTCTCGTTCGCCGCGGCAATCACCTCTTCATCACGAACGCTCCCCCCAGGCTGGATCACGGCCGTAGCTCCCGCCTCGGCCGTCGCGACCAATCCATCAGCGAAGGGAAAGAACGCATCGGAAGCGACCGCGGAGCCCGCGAGATCAAGGCCCGCCTGCTCAGCCTTGCTCGCGGCAATCCTGGCGGAGTCAACACGCGACATCTGTCCGGCGCCAACTCCCAGCAGCCGGTCAGGTCCGCTATAGACGATCGCGTTGGATTTGACGTAGCGCACCAGGCTCCAGCCGAAGAGCATCGCCCGCATCTCTTCTTCCGAGGGAGAGCGCTCGGTGACCACCTTGAAGCTTCCCTCATCATCGGGTTCATCATCAGGAGACTGCGCCAGCAGGCCGGCCGGCACTCCTCGAATCACAGGCGCTCCCGGGGACAAGCCCCAGGAGTCATCTCTGCAGCGAAGCAGGATGCGATTCTTCTTCTCTCGCAAAATCTCGAGCGCTCCCTCGGAGAAATCGGGCGCCACCAGAACCTCGATGAAATGATCCTTCATGACGGTGGCCGCCGCCTCATCTACAGCGGCGCCGCAGGCGATGATCCCGCCCGATGCCGACTGTGGATCACAGGCCAGGGCCTTATGCCAGGCCTCCTCGACACTGTCGGCATACGCAGCCCCGCAGGGATTGGAGTGTTTGATGATCGCCACGGCCGCGCCACGGTCTTCGATCGCGGAGATCACCTCGAGGGCGCCCACAAGATCGAGAATATTATTGTAGGAGATTTCCTTCCCGTTCAACTGTTCGAAGGAGTCAAGGAAGGTGGGGCCGCGGCCATAGAGCGCCGCATGCTGGTGAGGATTTTCCCCGTAGCGCAACACGCGCACTCGCTCGAGCTCGATGGAGAGGCCACCGGGAAGATCACCGCAGTCCTGCTCTTCGGCCGCGGCTTCCTGCGGAGCGGAGGCTCCATCCCCGGCCAGGTAGGCCGAGATCGCGGTGTCGTAGGCGGCGGTGCACTGAAAGACCTCCAGGGCGAGAGCCTCGCGCAGCTCGCGGGTCGTCGCTCCTTCGTTGCTCCGCATCTCGGCTAATACATCTTCGTAGCGATCGGGACTGGAAACCACCGTGACATGCAGGTGATTCTTGGCCGCGCTCCTGAGCATTGTCGGCCCGCCGATATCAATCTGTTCGATCGCCTCTGCCCGGGTAACACCCGGCCTCGCCACAGTCTCAACGAAGGGATAGAGATTGACCACGACCAGGTCAATGGGTTCGAGGCTGTGCTCTTCCATGGTGGCCAGGTGAGAGTCATCATCCCTGCGATGCAGGATCCCTGCGTGAACCTTCGGATGGAGAGTCTTGACGCGGCCATCGAGCATCTCGGGGAAACCGGTAAAATTGTCAACCTCAACGATCTCGATGCCGGCCTCTGCCAGGGAGCGGGCCGTACCGCCAGTCGAAAGGATCTCTACGCCGAGCTCGTTCAGGCCTCTGGCGAAATCGATGATTCCAGTCTTGTCCCAGACGCTCAGAAGAGCTCGCCTGACAGCTATGTTCTCCACCTTTGTATCCCCTTTTTCTTATATCAAACCCTGTTGGAGTGGGCCTACAAGTTACCCTCAGAAGGGGCCGTTGGGAAGGGGGCATAGATTTTCCTTTGAGGCTCTGAAATCGAGTCGATACAATCGCCCACAGGATCCTTATTCACTATGACAAGAAGACTTGCAGCGTTTTGGACGGGTCGCCTCTTGCACTTATTCCTGGCAAGCGCCATGAGCAGAGAGTCGAGCGGAGTTAAGCGCTGCCGGGCGACCGACGGCGACAAAGTCCGGAGCCCGCGTTGCTGGCCTCCTGTTTGAAGCTGCTGATCATTTCCAGGGTCTGGGATCTTGCAGAACCAACGTGGTGGTACAGATCCTTCCAGGCAATTCCCCCTTTCGAAGCAAACCGCGAGGAAGCCTTTGGCCGCCTCTGAAACCCCCAACGAATCCAGTCTGAAGCGGGATAAAAGCCGAGATCTCAAGCTCGTCGGTACCATCGTGGCCGGCAAGTACAAGATCCTCGAGATCCTTGGACAGGGAGGATTCGGCAGCGTCTTCGTGGTCGAGATGACCTCGGGCATCATAGGTGACCGCCTGGCGATGAAGATACTGCCGCCGGAATTCAGCGAAAACAAAATGCTTCGCGAGCAGTTCCTGAACGAGATTCGCGTGGCGATGAAGATGGTCGACGCCCACATCGTCCAGATCAGAGATGTGGGCATCACCGAGGGCGACCCTGAAAAAGGTGGCGGCCTGCTCTACTACACGATGGACTACGTCGACGGCAAGACGCTGGGCGAGCTCATCAAGGAGGAAGGGACGCTGAGCATCTGGCGAGCCCTGCGGATCGCCCGCCGACTCCTGCCCGCTCTCAAGGTCGCCCACAACGCCGGGATCATCCACCGCGATCTCAAGCCCGCCAATATCATGATCGAGGTCGTCGGTGAGAAAGAACTTCCCCGGATACTGGACTTCGGCATCGCGACTGCGGTGATCGCCGACACCGAGCTGGACAACAGCCTCGAGGGCGGCCTGAAGGACAAGAAGGGTTTTGTTGGCAGCCCCTATTACATGCCGCCGGAGCAGTTCCAGGGTGTGGAGATGGGGTTTTATACCGACCTCTATTCCCTGGGCGTAATCCTCTACGAATGCCTGACCGGCCAGAAACCCTATACCGGCAGGACGGCCAAGGAGGTCTACAAGAAGATCAAGCACGGGCCGCCGACGCCGATAGACGAACTTCAACCGGCCGTAGGCAAGGTTCCAGGCCTGACGGAAATGATAACCAAGTCACTCGAACGCAATCCCGAGAGGCGCTTTCAGTCCGCCAAGGAGTTCTTCGAAACGCTCACGGATGTGATGTCGGGCAAGAACGAAGATCCGCCGCAACCGAAAGCCGGGACAGCGCCCCCCCAGCGGCCCTCAAAGAGACGAACACCGGTCGCCCCCATCAGGCGGGCGCCTGTAGGCCGGAAATCAATGTCGGTGTCGACCATACATGGCCGCCTCTCCACGCGAAGAAGATCCAGCCGCAGAGGAATGGCCCTGGTCCTGCTGGGTCTGGCGGCATTCGGGATGCTGGGACTTGCCTTCAAAGACCAGCTCCTGGAGGTGATTCAAAAGGTCTCCGAAGATCCAGAGGCGCCTTCCCCGGTAACGGGTAGAACACCTGATGCTGTGCCGGAAGAACAAGGCCCCTCCACCTCCCCGCCCGCGGGATCAGAGAAGAGCGCTCCCGAAAAAGCCCCGACTGTGGAACAGCCGCAGCCGGAGGCCGCGAAGCCCAGCACTGCCGAGAGAATGAAAGAGATACGGCAGCAGCTTGCTGAACGCATCGAGGTCCACCTCAAGGCAGCCGATGCCGCGATCAAGCGCAAGGAATGGGATACGGCCTCGGCCGAGGCCGACGTCGTTCTCGGAATCGAATCAGATCACCCTCGCGCCCTGCTCCTGAAAGCGCGGGTCATGCTCAACACCAATCGAAGCATCCAGGCCATCGTCACCCTCGAAGCCTCCCTCAAATCCGTGAAGGACGAGGATGTGCGAATCGAGATACTTCGCAACCTGGCCATCGGCCATACCAGCCTGCAGACACCGGACTGGAACCTCGCGGTGGCCAGGCTCGAGGAAGCCATCGCCCTTGACCTCACAAACGAACCCGCAGCCAATCTGCTGGTCTCCGCCTACCAGGAATTAAAGCAGGGACGGAAGGTCTCGGACTTCGTAAAGAGAGCCTACGATGCTGGCAACAAGGACCGCCGAATTGGCGAGCTCTATCAGCAGATCTGGATCGACGGGCCAAAGCAGCGTCAGAAATCCCTCGAAGAAAATACAGCGCTCGCTTTCAGGAAATACGACGAGGAAGATTATTACGCGGCCTCGGCGGCTGCCAACAAAGCCTTCACCTATGGAGCCGCTGGAAAAACAAGAATCGAGCTGGCCGACATCGTGGTCGATTCCCTCGTCAAGCGCACGGCGGACTTTCCGCATTCTCCACGAGTCGAAACCCCCAGGAAGCTGTCTGGAGAGGCCAGGAGGTCCCTGAGCCGGCTCTATAAATTCGTCAAGGAGACTCCGGATGCGATGACCCCCGAGATGCGGAAGAAGCTCATGTTCTACGATGCAAAGATTACCTATCTCGAAACGAGAAACGACGTCAAGAAACATGACCTCGAAGCAGCCGAGCTCAAGCTGGCCAGCGTACTCAACCAGCTTGACAGCAAGAAGCCAACAGAGCTGTCTTACGAGGTCCACACCTGGAGAGGGCTGGTGTTCGCATCGCGAGGCCAGTTCGATGGGGTCGCGACTCAGTTCCAGAAGGCCAGGGATTCCAAGAACCCCGGGCTGATGGATCTGCATGCCAGCACCTACCTTGCGGCGGCGGCGCACTACCTGAAGGAAACCGACAACAAGAAGAAGGCCTACGACCTCGCCAGGGGAAGGCTCCTCAACCTGCTGAAGATCTCGGGGCTGTCGGACGCAAAGAAGGCGAGAGCCTACTACAAGCTGGGATCCTGCTATCTCAGAATGGGAATCCTGACCAGCGATGATGGAGACCTGCGCAAGGCGGCCAACCGCTTCATGGATGCCAGGAAGGCCGGGTTGGACTCTGCGAGGCTCTTTGAGTACCTCGGCGAGACCTACCACCACCTGGGCGAGCCGATCAAGGCCG
>Ga0315318_10001150_pt1 | contig 11523 bp, 9 predicted proteins | sample M1200m3416metaG_FD_203703 | JGI IMG/M metagenome (GOLD analysis project Ga0315318, IMG submission 203703) | Ammonia-oxidizing marine archaeal communities from Monterey Bay, California, United States - M1 200m 3416 | ecosystem: Environmental > Aquatic > Marine > Coastal | place: USA: California... | reverse complement strand
CCACTGACGTATAGCAGGACAGGGTCTTGACATCCTGTCTGATTCCTTCCTATCTCGATATGGGCTACACAGTGATTTACGCCGATTAACGGAACCTCCCATGAGTTCGACAACGCTCTGGCTACTGAGGCTCCAACCCTCAGACATGGACCTAGTCCGGGCCCTTGGCTGAATGCTATACCTGTGATATCTGAGATGCCTATAGAATTGTCTAGCATGACTCGTGAGAGTAGTTCTCTAGCGACGTCAGAGTGGTGATCGGCGGCTTCTCGAGGATGAATTCCTCCTTCTTCCGGCTTGAACAGATCGGAAACTGATGGCCTAGTAAGGCCATCTTCATCTACCAGTCCAAAAGACAGGGTGTGGGCAGTACTCTCGATGCCTAGTATCATATCCGACGTTGCTTCCAAGCAGGCACTGCTTTCAAGCATCGTGTATGTCGAAGCTCATGGGCGTACTGATACTCAACTGTGGAGAGGTTGCCCACATGAGCTCAGGATACTCAACTCAACCATTAATTGGCGCAGATATGCTTGATAGGGAGGCCAACATATTACCGGCGGGTCACGGCATCCTCATGTTCAATTCAAGAATTGAAGGAATCATAGACTCTGAATCACTTCAATCCGAGTTCGCTCCTTGGTGGGATGGTACTGACAATGAATCGGGGGACTTGAGAGTAGTTGACGCCAAAGGCAGGGCTATCATTCCAGGATTGGTGGATTGTCACACACACTTACTTTGGGGAGGCGATCGCTCATCTGAGATGCGACTCAGGCAGGCAGGGATGACCTATCGTCAGATTGCTGAAGCCGGAGGAGGGATTGCAAAGACTGTACAAAGTACACGCAGTATGTCTTTGAATGAGCTTTGTCGAAATGGAATCACTAGATTGAATCAAGCTGTATCTACAGGCACTACAGTAGTTGAGGCGAAGAGCGGATATGGGTTGAATACAGAGGTAGAACTTAGGTTGCTCGAGGCCATGAGGGTAATCGATGACTCCAGCGTAGTAAAACTGCTACCGACATGGCTCGGTGCACATGATTTCCCACCAGGACGCACTAGAAACGAGTATCTTGATGAATTAGTTAGCTCCCAATTACCCGCAATCGCGGAGCAGGGCATTGCCAAGTGGGTAGATGTGTTTTGCGAGGAGGGATGGTACACAAATGATGAGACCGAGTATATCGTTAGGGCGGCCAGCGAGTACGATATACCATCGCGTTTGCATGTAGATGAATTTGAGGATTCTGGCGGGTTGGCATTAGCATCTGAACTGGGTGCTGTGAGTGCGGATCATGTAGCCAAGTCATCGTCAGAGTCTAGGCAATCTGCAGCAGAGGGGGGGACAATGCAGACATTTCTCCCTGGGACACCATATGTTCTTGGGAAATCTCTGGATTTACCATTGAATGAGTGTATAGAGAACAACTGGCCATTCGCTCTGGCGTCAGACTACAATCCAAACTGTCGCATTCTATCTATGCCCTTTATCGGGAATTTGTCTACTACTCGTATGGGCCTAGATCCATTTGCTGCTCTTGTAGCTTCTACGAGGAACCCCTCGACAACTTTGGATGAGCCAGACGTCACTGGCACAATTGAAAAAAATGGACGTGCAGATCTCAATATCCTGTGGTCTGAATCTGTGGACGGGTGGTGCCAGACACCGGGAGAGAACCCTATAGTCTCGACAATAATTGCTGGCTCTATTGTAAATTTAAATAAATAGTTACTAATCTAATAATTTATTCTATACCATATAATTCTACAAATATTCATTTTCAATACCTTACAAATCACTAAATTCGAAAATCTGTATCATACATATTGCCAAAACCAATAATCGGCGAATATATTGAGACACTGTTGGTCCGATAAGAGTAGTTATCAGAATCTGATCCAAGGGAGATGTGGATAACAGCCTTTCAGTGGTCCGATTTTGCAGAAGTTACGTAAATTCCATCTTTCTACCAGCTGAGATGGGTTGAAGTGAGCCATGCAAATGGTTTCACGTGAACCATTCCGGATACTGCCTGAAGTGTAAGACCTACGGACCCGTGAGAGCTCCGGAACTGGTTCAAATGTCGAATGGCAGGCTCAGGGTGTCAGGCAACTGCTTCCAGAAGGGATGCGATGGCAAGATATCGAAGATCGTCGCCTAGGGGCGACATAGAATGCTTCATGTGGATGCGCGGGTTCGAAAATCTAGGGCTCGTGGTCTAGGGGTTATGACGTCGCCTTGACATGGCGAAGATCGCAGGTTCAATTCCTGCCGAGCCCACCAACTAATTGTGACCTAGTTGTCCAGTTATTCAAAATCATAAGAGAATCGTATGCGTCCCTTACCCTTGTTCTTCTTACCGATGAATCTGATTTGAGGAATCATCGATGTGTTCGATACGTGGGTGCCAGCGCAGGGGCACAGATCTACCCCCTCGATCTCCACCACCCGCAGGTACGTGATGGAAGAGGGTATGCGGTGCATGAACTTCGTATGCCTCATCTGCTCGTGCCCGAGGATGTGTGCCCTCTCCCATTCGTGTACATTGACTGGCAGGTCGGACGAGATGGCCAGGTTGGCGGCACTCACTAACTCGTCCGGGTCGAACAGCGCCTTATCCTCGAATAGTAGGTCCACACGCGAACTATCTACAGTAAGCTGGTTTCCTACCGTCTCTGCACCCCATAGGTCCTCGGCAAGGGCAGAGACGATATGTTGAGCCGTATGCATTAGGGCATGTCCATTTCTTCTTTCAACATCAATATGGCAAGTAACCTCATTACCAATGGAGAATTCATCTGTATCCTGTACTGGATGACGAATGAATTCACCTCCAAGTACTTCACCAAATACTTCGTCCAGTGAAGCACCTTCACCAGGAACAGGCGGTGCAACAGCAAATACTCCACAGTCTCCAGGCTGCCCCCCTCCTTGCGGATAGCAGAATGATTCATCCAAGATGATGAACTCGCCCTCTATGCCCGCGACTTTTGATTTGAATGACTCGGGATTGATGCCGGGATGACTCTTCATATGGAGGCGTTCTTGCATCTTCTCACTCGAATATCCTACTAATCCCACCATCTAGTAGATGACGCGACAGAGACTCGCACTCCGCTGTCATGGACCTGTCTCCCTGGTATGGCTGCACGTACTGTCTGACCCAATCGACTATCCTGATGACACCGGAACCGGCATTTTCGTCAATCCGGCCTATTGCCTCGGCTGAGCATACCATCTCGTTCGCCAGAACCTGGGAGAGCAATACTGTGGATCGCATGGCCCTGAACGCACCGGTCGCCCCCATGGAAGCGTGATCTTCCTTGCCCATGCTGACGGGCACGTTACTGGTAGTCGCGGGATTCGCTAGTAGGTGAAGCTCAGCAATTAGTGCCGCCGCAACGTATTGGATAATCATGTAGCCGCTTTCTAGGCCCTCGGAATGTGCCAGGAAGGCTTTCTGCCCACTCCAGTGCGGATCCAGAATCTGATTGATTCTCCTCTCCGACATGCTGGCTACCTCGTGGCAAGCGACGGCTATCGAATCGCTCGCCATGGCGATGTTCTGACCATGGAAGTTACCTCCGCTCACTATGTCTGCCGAGTCGCCGTTAACGAATACTAGTGGGTTGTCCGTCGCACTGTTAATTTCGATCTCGAGCATCCTCCTAGTTTCGACGAGTAGGTCGATTACTGGCCCGTGAACCTGTGGAGAGCACCTGAAGCAATAGGCATCTTGGACCCTGTCGCAGTCTGTATGAGACTGCAGGATATCCGAGTCTAGTAACATTCCCGATATTCGAGCTGATGAGACAGACTGGCCGTGTTGCGGCCTGTTGGCGTGTATGCGATAATCGAAGGGTGTGTGTGAACCTTTGATGGCCTCCACCGAGCAGGCTACGCAGGCATCTGCAACCATTGTCAGCATCTCAAGGTTCAACACGGACACCGTTAGGTACGCACACATTTGGCTCGTGCCGTTGATTAAGGAGAGTCCTTCCTTAGCCTCGAGGACCACGGGAGACAGTCTAACGCTAGATAGCGCATCGGCGCTATTCATCATGACCCATCCTGAATCAGTTCGCTTCATACAATCACCTTCGCCCATCATCCCCATCGTCATATGCGACAATGGTGCTAGGTCTCCCGAGGCGCCTAGAGAGCCTATTCTGGGGACCACTGGCGCTATTCCGTGGTTCACCATGGCAAGTATCAGGTCGACTATCTCAGGCCGGGCCCCCGATACCCCCTTAGCTAGCGAATTGGCCCTGTATGTCATCATGAGCAATACGTCTTCGGGGCGCATCGGATTGCCCACGCCGCAAGCATGGCTCCTGACTAGGTTGGCTTGTAGCTCCTCAAGCTCAGATCTTTCGATGCGAACTGATGACAGCGCTCCGAATCCGGTATTGATGCCGTAAACCACATCATCCGAATCAATGATATCCTCAATTGCCCTCCTGGATGCTTCCATAGCATCCCTGGAGTCATCAGAAAGATTGGCTTTCGCATTACCAGAAGATACCGCCATCGCCTGCTCTGGCTTCAGGGAGTTGCCGTCGAGAGATATCTCGTACACGCGTCAGCGACATGTGACGGACAAATAGAGTCATCGAGGATGTTCAAATATCCTATCTAGTACGCCAGCATCGACTAGGCTGGGTGAAGTGACCTCTAGCATCCCGCCTGTCCTGGTCGCAAGGGCAATCGTAGATACCGCAGCTTCGTTCCTAGCCCATGACCTTCTGGCGAGCCCGTTCATGACGTCCCATGCAATCATCGACCTGATTCTGTTCTCAGAGTCTTCGCTGCCATCGATGACCAATCCAAATCCCCCGTTAATGGCCTCGCCCCAGCCCACTCCACCGCCGTTGTGAAGACTGGTCCAGGTCGCTCCTCTAAATGAGTCGCCGACGAAGTTGTGTACTGCCATGTCGGCTGTGAACATTGAGCCATCTCGAATGTTCGCTGTCTCACGGTATGGACTGTCAGTTCCCCCTACGTCGTGATGGTCCCTGCCGAGGACGATTGGGGCTGTGACCCGCCCCTCGGAGATCGCCTTGTTAAACTCCAGCGCGATCTTGGTTCGCCCTGCCTCGTCAGCGTAGAGTATCCTTGCCTTGCTGCCGACCACCAGGTCGTGTTTGTCCGCCTCGACAATCCACCTAATGTTGTCATCGTACTGCGTGCGGACCTGGTCACGGCAGCATTCAGCTAGTTCGCGAAGCACCGTGATAGCGATTTCGTCTGTGGCTCTTAGGTCCTCGATACTGCCGGAGGTGCATACCCATCTGAATGGACCGAACCCGTAGTCGAAGCACATCGGACCCATGATGTTCTCGACGTATGAAGGGTACCTGAACGTGCCATCTTCGTCCATGACATCGGCACCAGCCCTGCTAGATTCCAGCAGAAAGGCGTTACCGTAGTCCCAGAACACGGTGCCCCTCGAGCTTAGCTTGTTGATGCTATCAACGTGCTTCCTCAGCGAGATTCGAACGGCCTCCTTGAACGACTCCTGATCATGCTTAATCATTCGTAGACCATCCTCGAAGCTCAGACCCACTGGCATGTAACCTCCTAACCAGGGGTTGTGTAGGCTGGTCTGGTCACTTGCTAGATCTGGGGTGATGTCGTTTTCCACTAAGTATTCCAGAAGGTCGACTACGTTGCCCCGGTATCCCAGTGAAACTGCCTCCTTCCTAGAGATTGCTTCCTGGGCCCTAGCAGCGAGCTCGCTGAGGTCCTCGTGCAATTCGGTCACCCAGCCTTGAGAGAGCCTCTTATTAGCGGCGACGAGATCAATCTCTGCGATGATGCATACGGCCCCTGTGATGACTGCTGCCTTGGCCTGCGCTCCAGACATTCCACCCAACCCGGAGGTCACGAACAGCACCCCTCCCAAGTCAGAGTCCTCTGGCAGGCTGAGGTACCTCCGTGCCGCATTGAGGATGGTTATCATGGTGCCATGTACAATCCCCTGGGGTCCGATGTACATGTACGACCCGGCAGTCATCTGTCCATATTGAGACACGCCCAGAGCGCTCATGCGCTCGTAATCGGCCTGGGAAGAGTAGTTAGGTACGACCAATCCATTGGTCACGATTGCCATTGGGGCTTCTTTGGAGGATGGAAATAGGCCCAATGGGTGTCCGGAGTACATCACGAGTGTCTGGTCTTCCCGCATGATGCACAGGTACCTCATGGTCAGCAGATACTGCGCCCAGTTCTGGAACACTGACCCGTTCGCCCCGTAGGTGATGAGTTCGTGGGGGAATTGCGCTACCGCAGTATCTAGATTGTTCTGGATCATCATCATCATCGCAGCGGCCGAAGTGCTGTTGGCGCCGTACTCGGATATCGGTCTTGCGCTTATCTCGTAATCCGGTCTGAAACGATGCATGTAGATGTGACCTAACTCGTCTAATTCGGCTAGGAATTCCTTGCCTAACTCCTCATGCCATTCGACGGGAAAGTACCTCAGTGAATTCTCTATGGCCAGTCGCTTCTCGCCGTCAGACAGCACCTCAGGTCTGTTAGGTGCATGTGCAACCGAGTCGTCGATAGGCTTCGGAACAGGTATAGTTTCAGGGATGCCGATTGAGAAGTCGATCATACTCACCACCCAAGACGGCTTCTGAATGAAGCCCTAACGTCGTCCAAAGCGACATTGCACCGCCCCATGGCATCGTTCGCACTATGGTCAATCTCGTTGACATCTTCGCCTTCGAGGTAGTCGGTGTTGACACGTACGTTCATCTCCGCCATCCTAGCTGCTGTGTGAGCCAATTCGGCGGACGATGCCAGGTCTGTGAGCGCGTTCTTGTTGCATGCCCAGGACAGTTCCAGCAGTTGGTGTATCAGCTCGGAGGCTGAAAACAGGATCTCGAGTGGGGGCCTAGCCGCTCCAATGGTTGCCTCCCTGATTGCCTGTGTCCGTAATTGATCTGAGGCCTCGTCCTTGGGCATCCTGTAGGCTGCCATGACCGATTCGAATGCATCAGCGTCCCTATCGGCAAGGGCGAGCGAGTTCCTAATCGCTTCATCGGATTGCTCGATGACCATGCTGGCTATGGCATGGCCGTCGGACCACTTGTCGCTGGCGACAGTGAGTCTTGCAACCATCGCAGCCAGTGAATGCGCATGAGCTAGGCACAGAGCCGCCACGGAACCTCCTCCGGGGGTAGGATTAGACGAAGCTATCGAACTTAGGACCTCTCTGTAGCCGTCGTTCATTATACTCCCTCCGCTATTGCCCATTCTATGATACTGCTGTGCGCATTGAACACATCCAGTCGATTGAGCATGAGTCCATCGATTGCTGCTCGGACTAGTGTTGATTCATTGGCGTTTTCACCCTCGTGGTAATGTCGCCCTGCTTTCAGCATGGCTTCCAGGGGCACCAGCCCGACCAACTCACTCGATATGGCCTCCAGTCCTATCTTGGAAGCCTCTTTGCCTATCGCATCGGTGACATCATGGAGTCCAGTGACGGAGTAGTTGAGCAGGTTCATCGACACCTGAGCGGTAGTTTCGTCATACATCCAGCCAGCTGCCTGCAACTGCTCGAATATCCCGGGTGTCCGTATTGGTTTGCCGTCATCAGACCTGATTATGTCACCTTGCTCGTCCCTCACGATTGCACCACTGGTCCTTATTTTCGAGGCTATCAAATTGGCCTTACCCTTGTCATCCGTATTCAGATTGACGTTATATGCGACTAAGATGCTCCTTGCACCCGTGGCTGTGGCACCCATAGTGGGCATAAATTCCGAAGGTCCGTAATCAGGAGCCCATTCATCGGTGGTAATCTTGGATCTCAGTCCTTCGTACTCGCCCTTCCTGATGTCGGGTAGTCGCACTCTCTGATCACTAGAGGATGAATGGGCATACATGTACACCGGCAGAGACAGGGCCTGAGAGACCGATCTGGCGTATCGATGAGAGAGCTCAACGCAATCGGTCATGGATACATCCCGTATTGGGATGAATGGAACTACGTCGACGGCCCCCATCCTAGCATGCTCGCCGCTGTGGTTGCGCATGTCAATCAGATCGACTGCGATGGTCGTGCATTCAATGGCGGCTCGAAGAACTGATTCCGGCTCCCCGACCATGGTCACAACTGTACGATTGAAGTCGCCCCCCATGTCAACATCCAGCAAAGTGACGCCTTCAGTGGTGACGATTGGCTCCAGTATGGAGTCGATGACTCCCCTATCCCTACCTTCGCTGAAGTTGGGAACACACTCAACCAGACGCCCAGTCATGCCTCACGGTTGGCACTAGGAGTGATGAGGGTTGCTAATCAGCGGTATAGAGAATCTGGACCGCTGTAGTTGGATTCCTTACGTTTGGAGTCAATAGTTGAAATTGCATCTATGAAATCCTTGTGATTGCATGAAGATCTGCCATCCGTTATTGCCTGCATACCAGCTTCGATAACTACGGATTTAATCTCGGCACCACTGTAACCTTCAGTAGCGATTGACAATTTGCGAAATTTCACTCCGTCGGTTAGTGGCATGTGCTTGCATTGCACCTCAAATATCAACTCCCTAGCAGCGGAGTTTGGATTGTTTATGGTGATGATTCTATCGAATCTTCCAGGCCTCAGTAGAGCTGCGTCGAGTAATTCGGGTCGATTTGTTGCCGCGATTACTTTGACATCGTCTAGGGATTCGAATCCATCTAGCTCAGCAAGAAGCTGCATCAAAGTCCTCTGGACCTCCCTATCTCCCGATGTAGCCACGTCTAGTCTCTTCGAGCCTATTGCGTCGATCTCATCGATGAAGATAATTGATGGAGATTTGGTTCTTGCCAAGTCGAACAACTCCCGAACCATACGCCCACCCTCTCCGATGTACTTCTGAGCCAATTCCGAACCAACAAGGCTGAGGAAAGTGACTTCAGTTGAATTAGCCACAGCTTTAGCAAGCATCGTCTTACCCGTTCCGGGCGGACCTGTGATGAGTACTCCCTTAGGCGGTTCAATACCAAATTCCCTGAATGCCCCGGGCCTAGAAAGTGGCAATTCAATACACTGCCTCAATTGAGATATTTCTTCATCGAGACCGCCTATATCGGAAAATGTCGTTTCTGGCTTGTCCAGCACCTCTGCACTAGATACCAATGGATCCCATGAATTATCGAGAACCTCGATAATAGACAATGTATCCTGATTCATTGCTACCCTAACTCCAGGGGATATGGAATCATCATCGATTCGTCTGTTGACAGTGACTAGGAAGACTGTACCGTTTGAACTTCGTACAACGGCATTGTCTCCGATACGATCCTGAACGAATCCAATCACGAAAGGGGGGGATCTTAGATTTCTGAGTTCCTCATCTAATCTGTTTACTCTTTTCTTTAACTGAGAACACTCATTCTCCAGAAATAGCTTCTCGGTGAGAAGTTGTTGTGCACTATCTGATAGTTCCTTCAATTCATTTTGTACAGATGATAGAGTAGTTCTGATGGAATCAGGTGTGTCACGTATTAGGACTTCATTGTCCCGGGGTGCATCCTCCGCCTCGCTCGCCACATACATCAACTCCCATCGGAGTTTTTGACGATTCCCACCGGAGGGGTAATCTCGCAATCCCACTGTGCCGGGCCATGGGGACATGTGAGTTGTGCGGATCCGATACAAATTCAACTAGACAGGTGATTGCATCAAGCGTCAAAGTTGAAGCTTGTTTGCGATGCATAGAATCGATGGGTTTGGAGATATTTGAATCACCATTTAGGAGTTCAAATTCTCAGAAATCCAAGAAACTTCAGAAACAATCCAGAAGTATTCACAGTCAACATACTTCTACAGAAACGAGTACATTGTTAGGAGACTTTCACGTGCGAATTCGAAATGAAAGAGTCGCCAGAGGCTGGCAACAGAAGGACTTAGCAATGAGGATGAATGAGAGGCTTAACACAATACAGAAAATTGAGAATGGTTCGAGACCTACAGACGATTTAGTATCGAAGTTGGAGAAGATTCTCGGTATATCACTGTTAGGCGAATCGAACATAGAATACGATGCACAATTATCTCGTGGGAGCGGTAGGGGACTCACTATCGCAGATGCATTAGAGGACTATCTGTCCAAAGGAGATTCGGATGACTGAAACTCCACTACATGTAATACACCTGAATCAGGATGATCCTAGAAAATGTACTGCGAGGGCAATGGAATCGAGGGGTCATGCAGTATTGCATAATCACCCGCGTCAAGCACCCAAAAGAGGAATTCTCCTCAACCCTCGGTCTGGTACTTTACAAGGCCCTGGAGACAACATACTACTCAATCGGGGGGGCTCGATTGTAGCTCTAGACTGTTCATGGAAATCTCTTGACAGTGCACTTAGGGAAATATCACATCATACCATGCTTGGAGGGAGGACCTTGCCAGTATTGTTGGCCGCCAACCCAGTATCCTGGGGAAAACCAGGCAGATTGACTACTGCCGAGGCTCTATGTGCCTCCGTCATAATATCAGGAAGATGGGGGCAAGGACGTAAAATTATAGAGGCATTTCCATTCGGAGAAGAGTTTCTTAGTCTAAACAACAATCCATTAGAGGCATATTCTAAAGCTACGACAAATGAAGAGTTGGCAGCAATGCAATGGGAATTCTTCGACGAACCAGATTCATCGAACGATTGAACCTGGAGCAATTTCGTTAGCAATTGTCAGTACCGAAACCTTCCCTCCATCATCTTCTGCTGCTAGTAGCATACCTTCAGATATCACCCCACGGAGTTTACGTGGTTTTAGATTTGCTACGAAGACAACGTTAAGCCCAAGTAGGTCTGAAGCATTCACCAGCCCCTTCAATCCAGCACACACAGTGCGACTAGAATTAGGTCCATCTTCGATTGTTATGATGTACAATTTGTCTGCATCGGGGTGATCATCCACAGAAGTTATTCTACCCGTTTTCATCTCGACTTTCATAAAATCCTCGAATTCGATATAATCGCCCCCTGTATCTTCCGGTACCGTATCACTTTCATTGACCTTGCTATCTGATACATCCTTTGCCAATGCTAGCTCAGTTTCCATAATGTCATCCAAATCTAGTCTACGGAACAGTGGACTGGGTTTGTCAGGATTCCAATTCAAATCATCATACGTGAACGCCTCATCCCATAGAATCGTGTCAATGTCATTATCTTCCCCTAACATTGTCCAAAGTGTGTCAGACTGGAAGGGTATGAATGGCCTCAATGCAACTGCAAGGCCCCTGCACAGGGTCCATGAATACCCTAATGCAGACAAAGAATCACGAGCCTCTTTTGAATTGAATTTTTCCAAATGCTCCCATGGGGCAGCCGACTGTAGTATCGAATTGCCTAATTGTGCAATGCCCATAATACTGCGCAATGCTTCCTTGAATCGCTGCCTCTCCATTGATAGAATTGCTTCCGACATTAGTGTTTGAACATGTGAAGAATGCTCTAGATGTTTAGAAGGTTCGAAGAATGGGGCCAGGGGGTTACCTCCATCCGAAGGT
>Ga0315318_10001145_pt1 | contig 11537 bp, 18 predicted proteins | sample M1200m3416metaG_FD_203703 | JGI IMG/M metagenome (GOLD analysis project Ga0315318, IMG submission 203703) | Ammonia-oxidizing marine archaeal communities from Monterey Bay, California, United States - M1 200m 3416 | ecosystem: Environmental > Aquatic > Marine > Coastal | place: USA: California... | reverse complement strand
CCAGGGACAGTAAAATATGAATTAGCAATTTTAGGCTTGATAGCATCACTCCATAACTCGCCACTGACAGTAAGTTTCGGAGAGCACGACCAAGTAGTATGAAATCTTGCTTTAGTTGAGATGTAGTCTCTGAAATCATCTCTAAGCTCTTGTGTAGTGTTTGTTTCAAACGTAACATTCTTTAAATCTCCCATTTTTGGATGTTCAAACAGGTCTACATACATCCGTTGCCATCCAAGCAAAGGTTCACCCCCTGTTATTACAAGGTGAATATCTTGTCCATTATTACAAGTCCATTTGCCTTCTGGTGTAAGAGAAAGTAATTCATCAACTAGATCGTCTAATTGGTAATCCGTAGTAAACTTCTTAAATCTTGGATCCCATGATGCATAAGAATCACAACCTCTATGCACTAATGGCAAATCTTTCAATACTTTGTACTTATCCGGGTTTTCCTGGTGGTCTTTAGCAATTAGGTCATAGTCATTTGCCAATTCACCTCTTGGCATACCAAATCCTTGACATTTAAAATTGCACCCAAACATACGCAAGAAAACAGAAGGTACACCAACAAATCTACCTTCTCCTTGTACACTATAGAATGATTCGCATACTCTAGCTTTCATATTAACCATGCCCTTTCATGCTTAAACAGATATCGTAAAATTCCTGTTTTAGTGCTGGGTCTTCACCAAATGCACCAAGCATAATTGCAGTCGTCATATCTGATTCATGTTCTTTAACACCACGTTGTGTCATACAAAAGTGTTCTGCTTTAACTACAACCGCTACGTGTTTTGTTTTTGCATACAACGAAAGTTCGTTTGCAATTTCTGTAGTCATTTCTTCTTGAATTTGTGGGCGTTCTGCGATGTGATGTACTAGTCTATTAAACTTACTAAGACCAATAACTTCTTCTTCAGGTATAATGCCAACCCAAGCATTACCTACAATATTTTGAAAGTGATGGGCACAAGTGGACCTAATACTTATAGGCCCACTCGTATATAAAGATTTGTAACCCATATTGGGAAAACTTGTTACCGCAGGATGTGGATTAAACCGACCTCCAAAAATTTCACGAACGTACATTTTCGCAACACGTTTTGCTGTATCACGAGTGTTATGATCATTCTCTGTATCTATTACAAGTGCATCTAGAACATTTTGAAATGCTTCTCGAACTTCTTGTTCTAGTTGTTCTTTTTCAGATTCATAGATATGTTTGCTAATATTATCATTAGCATGAAATCTAATTCCTGCGTCCTTTAGTCTTTTTCGAATTTGTGTACTTACTTTTCCCAATTTATTTCTCCGATGTTAAGGCAGGGGATTGCCATACTTTAATATACTATAATACAGTATATTTAGGTTTTTGTCAAGCATTTTAGAAATGTTTATTAGCCATTTCAAGCATATCATTATACTTGGCAATCAATTCTATTTCAGTACCGATGGTACTAATCATGTCTGGGTGATCTGCTACACCAGTAGTATTGTTGAGTAATACTTCAACATTGGCTACTGACTTTGCAATTTGTCCCTCCATGTGAGCTTTAAAGGCGCTCAAGAGTTTATCTCGCATTATGTTTCTCCTTGTTAAATTGTGATGGCAGATATTCTAGAGCAATCATTTTATGAATTTCTTGAGAGTAATGTTCATCATCAAGAGTATGCTTTTGAATATCAATCCGTTGTTTCTCTGCAAACCAATCTTGCACAGAATCCTTTGCTACTTGAATACTGTCAAAATTGAAATAGTCATTCATTTTGTTAGGGATCCAAGTATATTCGTTTAAGCCAAAAATCTTTAGCTCTGCATTATTTTCTTTACATAATGTTTGTAAAATATATATTTCTTTTAACCATTCCCGTTGTGATTTCAAGCTCATGATATCTAACCATGTTTTACCTTCCATGTAAGTAATTTGACGCAGGTCAGGTTCGTTCCATTGAAATCGAGGATAATGTGTTATATTAACGTTTACTTTATTTAGATAATCTTTTGCTCTAATTTGATGTGGAACATCAATAACTTTATATTTAGGATTGTCTGGATCTTTTGTTTCATGATGTTTGGTCCAACAATCAATTTTTCCTTTAGTTGTTTCGTGCTTATATAATGCGTCTAACGGAATCATATGTTCATAATCTGGTGGATTAATTGACGTTACACGAAAACGATTCCAATAGGTATTTTGTACTATAACTTCTTTAATATCATTATATTTTTTAAAAAGAAAATCTAACCACTCGCTATATTCATACCAACCGTTCCCAATTCTTGCAAAGATTACACCGTCAGCATTTTTACTGTTAATGTAATCTTCTGCCCAGTTATTATCTTGCCAACGACCAGAAAAGGGCCAGTTTTCATTTGTTAACGGAACATCGTCTGCTGGAACATTAGATATTTGATATCCTGCTGTATGACTACAACCTAGTGCCGCAATTCTCATTCAAACAGCCTCATTTGTTTCGTGTCTTCTTCAGCAAACTCATTCCAGTCCTTTTTATAGTTTCCTTTATCAGGAATAGCATGACGTACTCCACCTGTAGGATCTGACATATCAGCTTTACGTCTAGGAATTAAATGTACGTGAGCATACATTATAGTTTGTCCTGCTTCACGGCCAACATTCTGACCAATATTATAAGCATCACAGTATCCTTTTTGTACCCAATCAAAACCCCATTGGTAAGCGGCCTTATAACATTTTGCTAAATGTTCCCAATCTTCTTCTTTAGGAACAAATAATAAATGACCTTCGGTAACTGGATATTTGTCTTTCCATACATAAAAGTCTTTAGTTTTAACTAAAGGTTCACTATTTAAATACCAAACTGTTTCTTCTAGTTTCATTTGTCATGCTCCTCTACCCATTCAAGTACATTCATCATTGTATGCAATCGCTTACGGGCATCATTAAGGTTAAGTGCAGGCACCCAGGCGGTACCTTTATTTTGTTGCATTTCTAACATAATGTCCTTATGCTCGTCACGTTTTGAAAATTTAATAACGTCTGCTGTTTTAAATTTTAAAACGAAAACTTCTTTTTTCTTTTTAAATGGTATTACATTAGTCATCTCTATATGCACCAACATTTTCCCATGGGTATACTAACCATACATCATCTTCGGCTTTGTTTACTTCGTGAGCCCAATACTTAACGTCTTGGAATTCACTTGATAAATTTTCAGTTAAAACTGCAAAGCGAACATTATTCATACTAGAATTAATACACCAATCGTGTCTAATCCATTCAAAAGTAGCACCTGTATCATTAATGTCATCGACTACTAAAATATTTTTTCTTTTTGATACAGCGTCTTCGGCCATCCATGAATTAGATTCGTTTTTTCTTTTATGGTCACGTAACGCAACTTTTAATGATTCGCATCTAATATCTAACATATTACTTAAGATAGCCGCAGGTATGTTGCCACCTCTTGTAATCCCTACAATGTACTCAGGTATCCATTTATCTTTATACATACCGAGTACTAGTTGTTTGCACATATTTTCTATGTTCGTCCAACTATAATAATGTTTTTTAACCATTTATAATCCTTATTTTTTCTTGTTCTAATCCTTCACCCTTATCATATGGACTCAGGCCCTTTTCTTTAATGTTTGTCTGTCTTCTTTTTAATGTTTCCTCTGTAATAAATTTTAAAGCAGGTGTAAACCGTTGTTTATTTCTAAAGCCTGTTGCAGTATGTAACATATTGCTTGGAAACGTAATAATACGTCCAGGTATAGGTGCTACTGCATAAATCATTTTAGAAACATCTGTAAACATTTTTGTTTCACCGCCTTCGTTAATATCCCAGAATTTATTTGCATAATATATTAATGTCATTGCTCCGGGACTATCATCGTCATCATGATACAATGCATTCTCGTTTGGTGCAAAGAAATTACAAGAAGACTTCCAAAGTGCTAATTTGTTAACTTCTGGACAATTCTTTTCACAAAATTCCCATAAAAAATTAAATGTTGCAGTAGTTGTTATTCCTTCGCAAGCCATCCCTGTTGGAACAGGATTTTCTAAATCATCAAATGCTCCGAAAGTAAACTTAAAGTTTGCACATTCTGTTTCAATTTCTTTTATTCTTTCACTTGAAAAAGCATTGTCATAAACTTTAAGTCTGCCATCAATGTGACTACCTACTATCATATATACCTTAACAATGAGCAATTGGATCATGTGTTAATGATGCCATTTGTTCTAATCTATTTTTAGGTTCTTTATCAATTTCTGCTAGGTATTTTTCATTGTGTACCCATTTGCCGTTTTTCATAAAACCCCATTCTTGTTGTTTTTGTCCCATATAAAATAAACTCCAACAAGGTAATTCGTTTCCATCTTCGTCCTTGATAAGTTCTAGTCTATGTAAAGATGATGCTTTACAAAAACGAAAGTGTCCAGGACCACGCCAAAATTTACCTTTAGGTGTGTGTTCGTAGTATCCACCTTTTAAAATAAGTGTAGCATAGTTCCATGGATGATCATGTAAATCATCTAAGTCACTAACTAAAATTTTATGTAACGTAATGTTAAACGGAAACTTTTTTCTATCTCTTAAAAACAAATAATATCTAACTAGATACGGAACATCATTACGACGGTCATAAATGATTCGTTTTCTATTTTTAAACAGAGCCATCATCTTCAGGTTCCTCGTATGTATAATCATCTTTAACTAGATCATATACGGTTTTAAATTTTTCATATTGCAATTTAAGTCCGGGATATTTTTTAATCATATCTTCAATAACTACTTCTGATGGCCACTTGTCAAACGTCTTTCTATGCCATTCAGTTCCTAAAGCATCTTTATCTATGTTTATACTAATAGGACTAGATGCTGTTACAGTACTAGCATAATTGGTAGTAGCATCAAATGATATACTATAATCATTATTTGATGGAGCCATAGACGGAGTACTAGTATCATACGATATTGTAAATGGCTGTTCGGGTAATGTTTTTGTATCAATTGTCATCTTTAATTCCTTTGTAAAGTTGTTTACCGCTAAAGAAGTCTGCTTTTAATTTAGCAACTTGTTTTCGTACCAAAGGAATATAGTCGTCATAATTTTCTATATAATTTCTAATTCTATCTTTGATTTCTTCTTTGTGATGCGTGTAAGACTTAAATGAAGCTGTCCATTCAGATGGATATTTAAATTCTTCTAAACCCATCTCTTGATAGCTTAATCTATCTGGAACCATTGGTATAGTGTCAACTAACGCACCTTCATACCAACTTATACCTAATGTCTCTTGCAAGTTAGCACTAAAAACAATCTTAGCACGACCTAACAAATTATGGTATTCATTTTTTGTTAATACTTGATCTTGACATACTATAAATTCGTAGTCAGGTAATTGTGTTGGTAAATCTCTAAATATGTCTGGTTGTTTTTCTGGTGCAATTCTATGTGGAAATAGAATTAAATTTTCTTTTGGCATACTTTTATAAGTGTCTAAGCTATTTGCTAGATACTCCATAGGCCAGCCTGTACGAATAATTTTATTTGGAGATACATTTTTAAAACTTTCAAGAAACATATCAATATGAAATTGTGTTGCATAAAAATTGTGATCATATGCTTCAAACATAGATTGTTCTGCAAATCTACACCAAGGTGCATTGCCAATTAATCTACCTAAAAAGTCTGCTGGATCATAACTGCCGGCGTGCCACATACCACCAATTTTAATTTTTACACCTAACAACTCTGCCATATATTTTAATTGTAAAACAGTAGGATTCCATGCATCTGTATATAAGAAGTAGTCATCATCTTTAATTATACCCTTACAAAACATTTCACCTATTTGTTCGAGTTGTTTACTTTTATAAACGTTTGTACCACCAAAGTTAAGAAACGCCCCAGGCGTTGTAGCCTGAGGTGTCTCGCCTCCGCTAATAACAACAATATTTTCATGAGTAGCTTTCCGTAGTTGTGCTGGCAGATACTCTTTCCATTGTTTAGTGTATCTGGTATCAACTGCTTCAATATCTACTATATAAATTGTCACTGTCTACGTTTAGTCCTTTTGTGGCGATTCCTTGCTTGGCGTTCTCTTCGAGCCTTTATAGGATCTAAGAAAGCCTGCCAAGTTCGGCTTTTTTTATTATACAAGTCTCGCTCATCGAACTTGTAACCTTCAAAGCGACAAAAGTCGCGTAACTTATCGAGATCATCAAAGATCTGCACTACGTCTGGTCGTTCCGCAAAGTAGCCCACGATGTTTCTCCTTCATCTAGCTATGTGCATATTGAATATGGCAACCATTTTCACCATCTTCAGAAATGTCAATGTGTACTGTTCTACCTGGATAACGGCTATTAACTTTTTCATATAAGTCATCTGCCATCATTTCACAAGATTTGTAGTCTACATTTAGTTCCCCTTCATATAGTTCCTCCAACCATCGTTTAAATTGTATAAATTCGATATCCCTATCGTCATGGAATACATCGATCGCTACTTTAAAATGAAATGTATGTCTGTGTGGATATCCTAAAAAGGATACATCAAACTTATCTCCAGTAGCTAATTTTGGATCATCAAGTGCCGCCGGATACTTATGTATTCCTTCTTTGCGGAACGTAACCCATATCATACGTTTTGCGTTTCGTATGCGTTTCTCGTCTGCTTCTTTTTTCATATTTTCTAGTACCGTTTGGTCCATTGTCATTATTGCAACCATTAGTATAGTGCCTTCCGTGTTATTTGTCAACCTCTATTGGGTCGTCGTTTTCGTATTCACTCCAATTAGTAAATTTGCTTCTATCTTTTAAATCGTGTATTTGGTGTATCCAAACACCAGGATTTGATGCATTAAAATCTTTGTCGTCAATTTTAATACAAGCATTATAATTTAATTGATCAATGCTTGGTAATTTTATACTAATTTGTGAAATGAATCTTTCGTAATCATTATACTCGTTTTGAAGAATCCAGCCATGATACTTAATATCATAATCTAATGTAACCCAATAATCTTTTTCAAGTAATCCAATTACAATATCATTCCATTTTTTAATTTCTCCTGGATGATTTTGTAATAAGTCTACTTGAAAACTTTGGTTAGCACCAAGATATATATGATGTATCCAGCCCCCTTCTGCTTTTTTAATAATATCTTCTAAAGGTTGTGAACCAACAACAAATAACGTATCCATACCTAGTGCCGGTGTTTTTTCTACTTCATAGCCAGTAAAATACTTAACTTCTGACCTTACCCCGTCTTTATAAACACGTTTCATCTATTGTGCATCCATTTCGTCTTCATTGCCTACTTGTTCAAATGGTGCCTCTTCTAACTTTGAAGTTAAAACTTCTAGATTTGGTTTCTCCGTACAACCAACGTGAACAAGATCAACTTTGTAGCCTTCTTTTAACATATCTTCAACGGCATCTAAGCCACGTGAGCGTATAGTGTCTTCCCAATCTTGTACAAATTCAACACATTCGGGTTTTGTATCAAAATGCCTTGATAAGACATTTACTATTTCATCCCGTTCTATACCACTAGGGTCAGTAACCGTAAATGCCAAAAGTAGCATAAAAGTTTTCATTTTTCTTACCTCTTGTTTGCCTATTAAAAATTACTATTGTTTATAATATAACACAATTGACCTATATAGTCAAGCCTTTAATTCGTTCGTTTTTTCAATTTGTACTATTTCATCTTTAACTTTAAGTTTTAATTTTTTGTGCCTTTTTATCAATTCTTTTGTTTGCCAACTTCTGTTGCCTTTTTCGTCACGTTCGTTTTCCATTTGTTCTACTTTATTATGTAGATAATGGTGTTCGTTCTCCAGTCGTTTCTGTTGTTTGCTCTTGTTCATTTTCAAGTTCCTCTAGTTTGTGCTCCTGTTCTTCAGTGAACTCTTCATCTTCAACTAGTGGTGTTGTACCATCGGATACATCAAATAGTGAATTAAACTGAGCACTTGCATTCACAGTTCGTTTACCTGTCATACCTCTAGTTCCTATCACCGAAATCCAAAATTTATTAAATTCTTCTATTACTGCCATTGCAGTATCTTTACTGTCTGTTGCAAATATAGCCTCTATAATATCTCTAAAGTAAACTCTATCAAAACGTTCATCAACTAGCATTTTTGGAATAACATTATTATCATATTGTCTGTTTGCTTCTTGTACTGCATTAATATGATGCCAAACATTATGTCCCATTTGAATTGCATAACTAAATGAATCCCAACTAGTTCTTCCTTCTTTACCTATCTTATTTAGGTCGCCTGGCTTATAACAACATACTTCTGAAACTTTTAATCCGTTCGTTATAGGTGAATCTTCAAAGTTTTTAAATATACCGTCTTGTAATACTGCATCTTTAAATAAACGAGAATCTGTAGCATACTTCTTATCATCTATACTCGGCACCATTCGGTACACCCATTTAGATCTATCTTCTGTTTCTGTTTGAATATAAACTTGTCCATTTGCAGTTGCTAAGAAAGGACTTGCACAATCAAATGTAACTGTAAAGTTTGGATTATGATATTTACGAACTGCTCGTTGTACGTCAGTTAGTAAGGCCGCCCATTCAAGTTTAGACGTACCTAAGAAGTGCATAAAGTCATGTTTACCTGTTTCTAATAGTCCATCAAAACGTAATGCTACAAGTCTTTTTAATACTAGGTGTATGTCACACATATTTTGACCACCCATTGACCAACCTCTAAAATGATCGCTATATTTTTTAGGATCACAATAGTCTTTCATTTGCTGATACCAATCTTCTGCATCAGTATGGTTTTCACCTTGTAAAACATTTAAGAATTTACAATTACCATTTTGTTCTTTCATAAAGTAATCGTTATTAATGCGTGTAGCATTAACGGCATCTTGATAATTGTCAATTCCTGTTGCTTTTGCTCCTGCTGGAGAACGTGATACCCAAGCTGGAATATCTAAAATCATTCCATAGTCCATATACTCATCCATCCAAGCAAGAACTTGTTCACGTTTCTTTTTAGCTTTAGGACAGTTAGGATCTTTCCAATCGCCTTCCCAAACACCTTTACCAATTTGGAAACCACCCGAGTCACCAAGTAGCCAACTATTCTTACGATCCCTGTTTCGAATCATATCTTCTTTAGGTGAATGTTTGTTTATATCTAGTTCGGCGTGTCCCGCACTATATAGGCTCCAATGATAATTGAATAAACCCTTTTGTGGGTTTAACCAGTTCATACTCTCTACATCATTTGGGAAGTTTGATGGTACTCTAGTTTTTTCAACATACTCTGCGTGTCGTTGCTTTCCTATGTAAGTTGCAAAGAAGCCACTTATTGCTGGAAGAAATATTGCATAATCTTTTTGTGCTTGTGTTAAGTTTGTATTCATTTGTTACCCCAGATGTTCAAATGCCTCATAGCCAAACCATACTGCAAACACAAGAAACATATATCTTGTTACTGAAAATAGTGTTTGCGTTTTAATATGTTTTTTCAAGTATGGAAAACCACCAAATACTAGTGCAAGAGCAAGTCCTGCCCCTAGCCATCCATCACTTGTATTGTTTACTGATTGAAACATAAAAATAAATATTTCCATAAATTCTCTAGCAAAAATAAAGAATATTGTAAACATTCCTACAAGCAAACCTGTTTGTCCACTTCTCATGTAGTTAACGTGTTGTTGTAAGTGCTTCGCCATATTTTTACTATTAAAAAACAAATAAAACATTAATAAAGAAAGTAATGCATACATACCTACTTCGTATGCCTCTAATGCTTCACCTAAAAATATTCCAGATGCTAATCCTGTTAGTAATCCTACGAAAGCAGGTGCATATACTTTCCAATTTAATCCTATAGCTGTAGAAACCATTACAGTTAAGAATGCCATCTCTAAAGCTTCACGCCCAACATAGGCAAAACTTGCTAACATCTATTTGCTCTGTGCAGGTAAAATATAATTGTAATCAGTTAGTCCTGAATCTACACTAATTTGCATAGCCCCTTGATCTGAAATCTTCATAGTTAGTTTTCCATCAAGACTTAATATAGCTTGGACTTGTGCTACTGGCCAACTCCATGAATGCTTTAATTCAGTTTCAATTCCTGTGTGTTGGAATACAAATGACCCTGCATGGGTTGAATGATCACCAAAGTAAAATACTAATGTATTGTTTTCTGTTTTAACTGTAAAAACAGTTTCTTCGGCGTGTGCGGCACTTTGTAATTTCATTCTGTTAATTGATGCCATACTTGGTTCAAATTCAACTTCCCAAGTTGCACCTTTAAACTTAACAGACTTTAACTTTTCGTTAATAATTTCACTATTCATAAAACGATAATCATTTTGGAAATCACCTGCTTCATTTTCAAAGTGAATATGTGTTGGAATAGTTACTCCGTTTCTATCTGCTTTTTCTACAGATAGTTTTGCATTTTTCTGATATTCCGGATTCTTTAAATGCAAGGCTAACTTATCTAAGTTTGGCATACCAAATGTTTCTTTAAATTCTGAAACTGGATTTTTAGCCGTTGCTGTAAGAATTACAGAACGATCCTCGGCCATACTTTCAATAGTAGTACTTTGATCGTCACCAGTAACTTTAACTAGATTTAAAAAGCCTAGCGAATGTGTATGGGCAACGATATCTTGTAAGATGTCTTTCATACGATTTTCTCCATTAAGTGTTTATTATACAAGTGTTTTAGTCTAAAGTCAAGCATTTTTTTGTAGTCCTCGCTCATTAAAGTACTCAAATATATCAAGAGTTGGTTTCCATCCAGACTTCATCAACCTAGTAATGTCTGCTTGATTGTCTAGGCGTTCATGTTTGTCGCCAATCTTTTGTTTAGGATATAATCCCAAATGATCAGTAATGTCTTTTAGTTTATGTGATTTTCCAGTACCTAAATCAAAGACACCGGTTAGTTTTTTGTTCATTAAATGGATGAGTGCGTCACAAATGTCGCTAACGTGGATAAAGTCTCGTTTATGGTTGCTGTTTATAAAATCAATTTCTCGTCTTAGAAGTTTTGGTATAAACATATCTGGCCTAGGTTCTTGGTCTCCATTGTATATAGTTGTAAAACGCAGGCCTAATGCTGAACGTGGCGCAATCCGTTCAATTGTATGCTTTGATAATGCATACGGATTTCTCCAAGGTTCTTTTGCAGTACTTGAACTTGCATATATAATTCTTGCTTTGGGAAATGCTTTAAACAATCTTTTTGATGCTAGTACATTGTGTTCCCAATATTCTTTTGGATGTGTAAGACTTCTTCTGACACCGCTCTTTCCTGCTAAATGAAATATTACATTAACGTCATAATTTAAATCACAGTCTCTAAGATCCTGACCGTCTTTTAAATCAAGTGTATGAATTTCATGGTCGTATAATAATCTGATTCGTAGTTCTTCACCAACCATACCTTTACTACCAGTTATTAATATTTTTTTTGAGTTTGCGTCAATCATCTATGCCTACCCAAGCGTTTGCTACTCGTTTTCTTAAATCACTACTAGA
>Ga0315318_10001142_pt1 | contig 11545 bp, 16 predicted proteins | sample M1200m3416metaG_FD_203703 | JGI IMG/M metagenome (GOLD analysis project Ga0315318, IMG submission 203703) | Ammonia-oxidizing marine archaeal communities from Monterey Bay, California, United States - M1 200m 3416 | ecosystem: Environmental > Aquatic > Marine > Coastal | place: USA: California... | reverse complement strand
TTTTTTGAGGTAGTTTTTCAGGCTGTTCAGCTTCCCTGTTTTGTCTAGCCACGCTAGCGTGAGGAAGGTGAGTGCGCTGCCTGTGATGAACAGGATGATGCTTGTCATGTTTTGTATTGGATCCTTTCTGTGTGTCCGCAGTGCGGGCATGTGAAGTTTCTTTTGATGTGGTTGGGGAGGGTGAGTTCCATTTGGGCGTAGGACCACCATTGTTGGCATTGGCCGCATGTGAAGTGGTAGATGTGTTCTATTGTGTATTGGTGGGTTTGCGGCATGCGGGTGTTCCGAGCGTTGTTAGTTATAAAATTTTTGAACCGCCGAGGCTAGTCGTATGTGATGTTGCTGTCTAGCATGACGCCCATTGGTCGGTCTACGTGGTTGAGGGGGCTTTGGTAGGGCGGGTCGAAGAAGTGTTCGTGGATCATGCTTAGGAATTCGTCTACGCATGTGTCGGTGAATTCGTCCATTTCGCCTGATTCGCAGTAGTGGATGATTTCTTCGACTTCTTCGTCGGTTTCAAAGTAGTCTTGGTCGAACCAGAACGATAGTTTCAGGTTGATTGCTGTGAGGCATTCTGTGAGGCGTTCGATGTTCGCGGCGGATGGGCTGGTCATTGTTCCCCCAGTTTCCAGCCTGCGTATGCGGCTATGGGTAGGAGGGAGGCGAATGCCCACCATTCCCCGAATAGTCCCCCGGCGACTACGCCACCTGAGATTGCTAGTATTGTTCCGAAAAATATTGGTTTCACTTTTCCTCCTGTATTTCACTATCACATATGGGACAGATGTTATCTCTGCTTCTTATCATTCTATTACCAATATACCATAAACATTCTTTGCAGCGTGTGACTCCACGAATTTCTGTTTTTCTTTTCTTTTCCATAAATTAGATTTGAGATATTTTTGGGACGCTGTGCTCTACTCCCAGTTCAACTGCTTTTGCATAATAGGCAGCAAATGCTTCTTCTTCTGTATCATGATAACCCAGTGAATACTGTTTTAGTTCCTTTTGTATAAAGGCTCGCCATTTTTTTTCTTTGGAGCAGAAAGACACGCCGGGATATTTTGAAGTACCTCCGCGTTTTTTTGCATTGCGTGCATTGTCGCTGTATGTGACAACACGTAAGTTTTCTAAACGGTTGTCTAGACGATTCCTGTTGATGTGATCCATACACATATTCTTCGGTATTTCACCATTGATATGATACCAGAGCCATTTATGCAGCTTGCGTCTTGGAGAGTATTTGTAGTGCCCCTGTACGTATCCTTCGACCATTTGAGACCATGAACATCCGATTACCAATTCGTAGTATTCTGCTTCTGTGAAGGCAGTGTTGCCATTTTGAAGCGGTATGTAAACTAGGTCATTTAAAATAAATGGTGGTCGTTTTAATTTTTTACGAGCACTGTATTTGTCTACAATCGCACGATATTCTTCACTTCTGTCTGTCATTTTACCGGCCTTAGTTCTGAAATCAATCTATTCAATAGCACGTTATAAGCCATTGTTACACATTGTGGTACGACTGAGTTTCCAAGGGAGCGAAGTCGGTCCACCCTATAGGTAGTCCCATCAGTGACTCCACGAATTGAGGGTTCAGGAAGACCTGACTCAACCCATCTTCCCCACGCGTCGTTATCGCCCCGTGGAGGCGGGAAGCGTCCGTAAGTGTTGTACCATCCTTTGATTTTTGTGAAGCCTTCTTCGGCACCGTTGCTCTTCTTGAACCGCCAGCGTCCTGCGCTATCGGTGTCGGCCATAGGGAGCCTTTCTCTTTCGTAGTCGGTGTCGGCCATAAAACAGCCTGAACTGTGAGGTTTGTAATCCTGTTCTCGTTCCTTTTCTCCCAGTCGATATTCGGACCCTGTTCCTTCCACATGTTCGCCGTTGGTGTCGCCCATCGCTTGTCGTCTGAGTTCGGTGTAAAGCTTTGCTCTATCTGACCAAGGTTTGATGTCGATGCTCTCCCTGTGGGCAAGAAGGAATACCCTTTGTCGCTTATGGGGCGCTTGACTGTCACTTGCGTTGAACAAACCCCATTCCGCAGAGTACCCCATTTCGGCAAGATCGTGGAGAATTTCATAAAGGCCTCTTTGGATAAGCCCGGGTGTATTTTCGATAAAGATCTGGCTCGCCCCGCAGTTCTCACTAATTCTACGAATGTCAGGCCAGAGCCATCTTTCGTCTTCTGTTCCTCCATGCTTACCGGCATACGAAAAAGGCTGGCAGGGGATGCCCGCAGATAGGATGTCCACGCATCCACTCCATGCTGTGCTGTCGAAGGATTCAAGATCGTCCCAAATAGGCGCCACATCCAAGGCCTGTTCTTCCATCCTCGCCATGAGAATGGCCGCAGCGAAGGCATCCCTTTCGATGTAACCCACAGACTCAATTCCGAGTGCGCTTTGAAGTCCAAGGTCGATTGCTCCGATTCCAGAGCAGATTGATAAGTGTTTGGGGTGTATAGCCATGTCACTGGTTCAGTATAGCACAGGAATGGGCTGGATGGGGGAACCAGAGGCTAGAAACGACCGCTCTTTCTGTAGCCGGTGCCTGCGTAGGCCTTCATCAGTTCTCTCTCTAGTTCATCAGTCATTACTTGCTGATGGGAGTAGTAGTTTCGGGGTTGGCGATTCCATCGTCGCTTTAACAAATTTATTATTTTCTTCATTTCATCTCCCCGTGGTGTGACATGCGTTACACTTTTTCGACATCCAACTGTAACATAGTGAAAACCCTGCTCCTTGCGATAGAACCCGAGGGTAAAATATCGCAGGTGCAAGGCTTTCTACTCTAGTATAGCATGGCTGGGGATATAAATCAAGCCGATATAAAGGTATTTTCCTTTTTTTCATCTAGCTTGTACAAACCACAGCCACGGCACCACATCCATTTCAAGTATTGGCCGTTGGTGAGTGATGTTTCTAGATAAGTGGATATCCACCTATGGTCGGTTAATTGTACTTCACCATTACGGTAAGCACAACATTTATCTTGTAGGGTCATTAATGCTTGCCCGCGCTCTCTTTTAGATGAACTCTGAGCATGCCGCGTAGTTCCGCAACATCAGAGGTTAGAAGTTGAGTCTCTCTATGCATGTCGTCCTGCAACTTCCCTATCTGATTAAATAAATCCCCCCGACCATTTTTTATTCCATAATTCTTATCGTTGTATCGTTTCTGGCGGATGTACACCACGCACAGAGCGACAACGTTTGTAATCGTCAAGCTTAGTAGCGTGATAATATTACCTGCGTCCATTATAGTCCTCCCCGGAGGCACAAAAACCGGCTTTTGCCGATTGTGCTATCCTTCTGTGTCAGCACAGAGGCTCTCCGAATTTACTTCCTTAAGTTTACTATCTTTTTTATTATAACTCAAAAGAATTTCTATAGGAGGGTGTTCACCCATAAGTTCAATAGGATAGTCATAAGGATCTTCGATATCAGGTAAACTCATATTGATACCTCAACATATGCATCGCATCCTGGGCAGGAGTAGTTGCTGACTATCATGAAGGGGCCGAACCCATCCTCTACATCGTGGTCTCCGCCCCAAATCAATTCTGTATCGCAATTGCCACATATCCAACTAGTCATCATCAAGCCCCTTTTCCCTTCTTCCATAAACGGGTAGGAGTATATCTTCAAATACTATTTGAGCTTCTTCCGATGAATAGTATAACTTTACATAGGCCTTTCTGCCGGCATAATCGAACGCAGGGCAGTCCTCATAACCGCAAACATATATGGCTTTGTAGTGGTGCATATCTTGATCCGAATGGATCGCATTAACTAGTTGCAAAGGTTTACTACACAGAGCACACTCTCTACCTGGATAGGGGAAACCTTCAATTACCCGACCGAGTATCTGAGAGTGGGAGTTAAGCAGACTCCCCATCTTCTTCTTCCAAGCTGGCGATAAAGTTTAAGATCTTCTCAAGCTCTACAGGACTATCAGTAAGTCCCATAGTTTGCATAGCCTCTACCGCGTTTGATCTCATCATTTGCAGCATGCAGTTAATCATATTATCTAAACTGCTTATGCCAAGTTCAAGACCATTAATCAATAGCCTCAAGTGCATGACTGATACGTCGTAGCTTTCATCTGGAGAGCAGATATAGAACACAGGGTTAAGGTCTCCCCTGTGGTCTTTCAAAAGCTTGATAGTGATAGAGATTTCCTCAACCTCTGTTACGTCTTGCCCATTCGCTGGGGTGATCTTCAAGATTTACTCCTTTTGCAGACCGCTAATTATGGGTGCAGCGAGCATGTATACGCAATTCGACGCCAGCACTATACTCCAGTAGTTTACCATAGTGCCGTTTACTTTACAAGCCCACCAGCCCAGTAAGGCAACCAGCAGACTCCATATCGTAAAAGATACAACATTTGTGATAAACTTGGACATCGATCTACCCTACCATGTTTCGACGGCAAAGGGTGCGATAGAGAAAATTTTTTGACCATCCACCACTTCTTCAAAAAAACACGCTAGACTGCTTTGTGCTAGCCCAGCAAGCTATCTAGCTAGCTAGTAGCTAGCTTTCTATATTGTTATAACTAACTGGAGTACTATTATATGGGTATGAGATATATAGCAGTAGCAGAGTGCGACGACTGTCCCCCTACTCCTGTATTAGATGAAGATTATATTACTATCTGTAAGATAGATGATGAATATCTTGGAGTGAGTCGGTGTCAGTATTGTCGTAGACCTATCCAGTACTGGATGTCAGAAGAAGATGCAAACCAGTTTGCTGAGTTAGGAGTGAATGTAATTACGTGGGTTTAAAGACAGATATTTCATGGTTTACACCACAGGCGATAGATGCTACTGGAACTGCTTGGAGAAGTCGGGGGTATACTGAAGTATCTCTTAATCTCTTCCAGTCCTTTAAAGACAAAGGGCAACGGGTACTTTGGAATGCAACAGGTACTAAGTGGCATGTAAACTATTGCTTGCCTTACTACTATCAGTTTGAAGTACCTCAAACAGTAGGCTATACTCCTTGGGAGTTTACTGCTATCCCTCCAGCTTGGGTTGATCAGTTTAATAATTCCACTCAGTTATGGACTACCAGTGAGTGGTGTAAGAGTGTATATGAAAAGTACAATCTAGACATTCCAATAAACGTTCTGGCTCACGGCATTTCTTCTGAGTGGGAAATTCAGGAACGTGAGATAGGCGAGAAGTTTTATTTTCTTCATGTAGGTGGAGAGCTTCCAAGAAAGAATGGAGCGCTAGTTGCTAAAGCGTTCTTGGAACTGTTTGACGAAGATGACAACTATCAGTTAATTTTAAAAACTTCGGATAAGATAACTCCGTGGATGGCTGAGTACGAGAAGCATCCACAAATAACTTTTCTGCATGGGCATGTCCCAAAAGACGCTCTGATCTCTTTATACAAGAATAGTCACTGCATGGTTTATCCCACCACTGGCGAAGGTTTCGGTATGATTCCATTTCAGGCGATAGCGACAGGCATGCCGACGATCTGCACCAATCTTACCGGATGTGCAGACTTTGCAGATTTGTCTATGCCTCTTGATGCAGAGTTCGTAGACGCCTCAGAGCAAGAACTAGACAACTTCAATCTTATAGGAACGGGCGCTCAGGTGGCCGATCCAAGCTACGATCATCTCTTGTCATTAATGAAAGATGTCACTACTGATTACTACCAATACAAGTCTAAAACCATGCGCGGAGCAAGAGTTTTACATGAGTATCAGACTTGGGATGATATTGCTGACGAGGCTTTGGGTTTTTTAGAGATTTCTTGAATTACCTGCACAAATGCACTCGCTTCGGAACTGCGAACGTGCTATGATGGTTCTTCAACTCCCCCCACGCCACCGGGGGGAGTGTTGTTAAAGGAGGAAGTGTGACTGTAGTCAGCGAAAAAATTGAATCATCCCTATTGGAGGGTGCTGGGTTAAAAAAGAACGATGGGAGTATTGAAATTCCGTCGTTCTTTAGTAAGAGCGGGTATCAAGGATATAAGATATTTTTAGATAGGTATTCTTTAAAAGCACCAAAAGGGGATGTGTCAGTTGGAGACTTAGTGCTAGCAATGGTTGCACCAGATCCTAAGTGGCCGGTTAAGGAGATCTCTAGGGTATTAAATGTTGATGAAGATGGAAGATCAGTACAGGTAGTTACGTATCATGGCGATACTGTATCTGTAGATATTGATCTAATTTCAAAGCCGCTTGAATTAGATGTTGATAGCGTCAAGTCTAGGGTGGCACGTTCTTTAGCTGAATGTGAAGATCCTGCCAATGTGGATGAAGTTGAATTAAAGTTCAAAGATATTCTTTTTGATTATTTCGTTCCAGGCGGGCGCATCCTTGCCGGAGCGGGTGCAAAGGGTCTTACTCTTCAGAACTGTTTTGTGCTACCATGTCCACAAGATTCTCGCGGAGGTATTTTTGATAGTGTCAAAGAAATGGCAGAAACCCATTCGAGAGGGGGAGGCGTTGGTATCAATCTTTCTACTCTACGGCCTCGCTACGCTCCTGTTATTGGTGTCAACGGCATTTCTAGCGGCGCTGTCTCTTGGGGAAAGATGTATAACCTTTCTACAGGGCTCATCGAACAAGGAGGTTCACGACGCGGCGCCACGATGCTAATGATTAATGATTGGCATCCAGACATTGAAGAATTCATTAGCGTCAAACATACTCCCGGGGAATTTGAAAATGCAAACATGTCGATATGTATTTCCGACTCTTTTATGGTTGCATTGAAAGAAGATGCAGACTGGAGTCTGGTCTTCCCCAATACTAAAGATCCAGAATACAATGAGCTTTGGGATGGCAATCTTCATTACTGGAGAGATGTTTTAGGCAAAGAAGTTCTTGTTTACAAGACGGTAAAAGCTAGAGAGATTTGGGATCAGATCGTTTCCTCAGCACACGCATCAGCGGAACCCGGCTTGCACTTTTTGGAGAGGTCAAACAAGATGAGCAACTCTCATTATTTTGCTCCGCTTGTTGCTACTAATCCTTGTGGCGAACAGCCCCTTGAGGCGTATGGAGTTTGTACGCTAGGTGCTATGGACCTGTCTAAGTTTGTAGATTCTGATTCTGAATTCGATTGGAGCAAACTGCGCTATGTTGTTCACAACTCAGTCAGGCTTTTAGATAATGTGATTACTATTAATGATTATCATTTTGATTCTATTGAAAAAAACCATCGTGGCAATCGTCGTATTGGTTTAGGAGTGATGGGTCTTGGTGAATTGCTTGTAAAGATGGGCCTTCGTTATGGCTCAAAAGATAGTCTTATTTTTATTGATGAACTGTTCAAGACGATTGCAATTGAGTCTTACGAAGCATCTATTAATCTTGCAAAGCTAAAGGGTGAGTTTAAGTTCTTTGCTGCCGACGCCTATTTGAGATCAGGTTACATGAAGGGTATGCCTGAAGATATTAGAGAGAAAGTTAAGCAGTATGGTATTCGTAACGTTTGCTTACTTACCGTGGCTCCTACTGGTACGACCGGTACAATGATGGGTACATCAACAGGTATTGAGCCATATTTCAATTGGCAGTACACACGCACTTCAAGGCTTGGGACAGAGGTTGAGACCGTTCCGGTGATTGAAGAACTTGGTTTGGATATTAACGATCTGCCAGATTACTGCGTGACCGCTATGGAACTTCTGCCAGAACAACATGTAGCCGTGCAGGCTGCCATCCAGCGTTGGGTTGACTCTGCTATTAGCAAAACCACAAACTGCCCAACAGACTTCTCTATTGAAGATACGGATAGGCTATACCGTATGGCTTACGATTTGGGGTGCAAGGGTATTACCATTTATCGTGACAACTCGCGCGATGAACAGGTTCTAAACCAAATGACTTTAGACTTTGAAGAAGATTCAGACGATGAAGTTGCAGCATGCAGGATTGATGATCCCGAGTGTGTTACTTGTGCCCTTTGAGGTATGGATACAGAAAACGAATATGCAACATATTGGTATGAAAATCAGGATGGGGATATAGAACCGATAGAGGTAGACACGCAGTCTGATCCGCCGGATACGATAACCATGCCAACCGCTAATGGAGTCATTGAATCCTTCACCCTTGTGGATGAAGGATTTTATGAGTTCGATACGATATTTGATGATTGAATCGCTTTTTGATATGAAATATGCTATACTCACGATGGATGAATAGCGGAATCGTAAAGAAAAGAAAGAATATTGTCGTTCCTCAGTCAGCATTTGGCGTTTGTTTATGGAAAATGCCCGATGGTGGCTTTATTGCGGATGGGGATGGAAACTATATGTGCGCCGAAGGTATGGTTGGTGATCGCAAGGTAGAGTCTCAGATGCTGCCAATTATTGGGCTGGAAAAGATAATGGTGGTAAACCTCATTGGGTTGATGGCGCACGGAAGGTCACTGATGGAGAGCGATCAGAGCAAGAAGGAAGGCTGGCTGATGGGAAACTCCCCGATCCAGTAGAGGATGCCATTATAGAAGTGGCACCGTATAAAGGATAATTATGGGTGAAACATCGTTTGTAGAAAATGACAGTATGGAAGTTGAGATCGATGACGTTAGTTATACTAAGGTAGACACTCAGTTTTCTAATACCGATCCTTTTAAAAAAATAGATATTTCTAAGCAGTCCGCCAAGGTGAAGCGGAGGCATCAGAGGTTACAGAAAGCTGTCGGCAATAAACCAAATAAAGGTGTCGGGGAAGCTAAGTCGCGGTACGTCGATCCAGATTCGATTGATGGGTATGCACTGTATGATGTTATTGAGCCGCCTCATGATTTAAATATTTTGGCAGACTTGTACGAAACCAACACCACTCACTTTGCTTCTATTAATGCGCGTGTCGCAAACACAGTTGCTCTTGGATTTGCTTTTGAGGATTCAGACAAGACGAAGCGGCGAGTTGAAAAGGCAGATACGCCAGCTAAGAAAGATAAGATTAGAATTGAGTTGGCTCGAGAGCGTAAGAAGCTTTATGCATTGCTCGATGACTCCAATATTGAAGATACATTTTCGGAGACCATGATCAAGTTGTGGACGGACTATCTTACTATTGGAAACGCTTATTTGGAGATAGGGAGGACCAATATTGGCAAGATAGGTTATATTGGTCACATTCCAGCTGTCAATATGCGAGTACGTAGGCAGCGTGATGGGTTTGTGCAGTTGTCACGACATAGCAAGATTCAGTCTGTTTTCTTTAGGAACTTTCAAGATTTAGAAACATCGGATCCTATCAATACTGATGGACGACCTAATGAGATTATTCATTTTAAGGCGTATACACCAACAAGCAATTATTACGGAGTCCCTTCTGCGGTAACTGCTATTGGTGCGATCTTGGGTGACAAGTACGCAAAGAATTATAATATTGATTATTTTGAAAATAAGGCTATCCCTAGATATGCAATTATTCTTAAAGGTGCAAAGCTTAGTAATAGATCGAAGCAAGAATTAGTTAACTATTTTAGAACAGAGGTTAAAGGCAGGAATCATGGAACTCTTATCGTTCCCCTTCCTGCATCACTTGGTGGTGATGTAGATATAAAGTTTGAGAAGCTAGAAGCCAACGTGCAGGACGCATCTTTCGATAAATTTAGAAAGTCCAATCGTGATGAGATTCTAGTTGCTAATAGAGTACCAGCTCCCAAGGTTGGTGTTTACGATAATGCAAATCTTGCTGTTGCGAGAGATGCGGATAAAACTTTTAAAGTTCAGGTAGTTGGTCCCGATCAGAAGGTTATAGAGAAGCGGATTAATTATATTGTTAAAGAGTTTACCGATCTTGTAGATTTTAGATTTGAACAGATTGATCTGGTCGATGAAGATGTACAGTCTAAGATTAGAGATCGATATCTTCGTACTGAGGTTGTTACACCAAACGAGGTGCGAAACATGCTGGGTCTTCCTGACCGCGAGGCTGGTGAAGAAGAGCTTCCATATCCAAGCAATATTAGGAAAATGGAGTTGCTTATGCAAACGGGCATCAATCCGTTTACCGGCGAAGACATGGTGGAAGAAGAGCCAGAAAGGCCAGAGGGCGCTCCCGAGGGGAATGACAATGCTGACACTCCCCCAGCGGGAGATGACTCTGCGAATCCCGAGACCAGCAATGAGAGGGGCTCTGCCCAAGACTCAGGTGGGGTTCGTGATTAAGATTAAAGGAGGACAATATGTACGGAAATAGTAGTGTTATGTATTCAAATATCAGTGTAGACAGCACTGATGCAAAAATCACTTTAGGTCATCACACTGATGGCATTTACTTTCACAACACTCACGCATCGACTGATGCTACAGTAAAACTGAATGACCATGTGTCTGTGTTAATTCCTGCTGGCGGTACGGAGTACGTATGCATCCCCGGTGATTACACTGAATTTCAAGTGATCACTGCGTCTGTTACTCTGGCTGTTTTTGCTGTGGGTTAAAGGTTATTGTAATTAAATTAGATATATGTTACAATGGTCCCCATAGCTTCATAAGGAGGCAATAATATGCATGGTGAAAATTTACAACTAATCTTCCCTGTCTCTTTAGTTAAAAATGAAGAGCGGGTTGTGGTTGGCGTAGCCACTGCTGATAATATAGATAAGTCAGGAGACGTCGTTGATTTCAGCGCGTCCATGACAGCATTTAAAAATTGGCAGGGCAACATACGAGAGATGCACCAGCCTCTGGCTGTAGGTAAGGCCGTAGGCCATCGTCCCGTTGAGATTAACGAAAATGGAAACGTCTATCAGGGTGTTGAAGTTTCTGCTTACATTTCAAAGGGCGCAGAGGATACTTGGCAGAAGGTTTTGGATGGCACTCTTGGTGCGTTCTCTATCGGTGGTCGAATTCTCGAACGCAAGGATGACGAGACAAGAAAGTTTCGTGGTCAGCCGGTTAGCGTAGTTACCAAGTATGAACTTGGTGAGTTGAGTTTGGTGGATAATCCAGCAAATCCAGTTGCTAACATCACGTTGATTAAGTCCGACGATGAGGGCTTGTCTTACGCTCTCGCAATTGATGAAATTGAATGTAATAAAATTGGGGACACGATTGTATGCATCAAAGATGACACAATTGAAAAAACCGAATGCTCTGGATCTACATGTAATTGTAATAAATGTCAATGCGATGTCGTGAATGACTTGCATAATAAGAATTATTCTGATATGGTTACATACATGGAAGATACAGACGTTCTAACTGCGTCTGATGAAACCCCGTCAAATGACGGGGCTTTTGAGGGTGCCGAGTTAGAAGATAAGATCTCACTTCTTCAGAGGTTCTTGACATGGATGTCCGATCCCGCTAACGCGGAGTCGGATACTGTTGTTGATTCTGATGAAGACGATGTAGAAAAAATTACTGCTGAAGTGGAAGAGATTGCGCTTGTGGCAGAAATCAATGAAGGAGATGATATTGATATGAATATCGATGAACTCACTGCAGCTCTAGGAACTGTCATTGATGAAAAGCTAGCTTCTCATTCCGAGGCTTCTGCCACAAAGGTAGAAACTTTGATTGAAGAGAAACTAGCCTCTG
>Ga0315318_10001141_pt1 | contig 11545 bp, 12 predicted proteins | sample M1200m3416metaG_FD_203703 | JGI IMG/M metagenome (GOLD analysis project Ga0315318, IMG submission 203703) | Ammonia-oxidizing marine archaeal communities from Monterey Bay, California, United States - M1 200m 3416 | ecosystem: Environmental > Aquatic > Marine > Coastal | place: USA: California... | reverse complement strand
ATTTTAGGAGGTTTTATTGCTGGTACTAACCCTTCTGCAAATAATATTATGTAAATTACGCCTGGAGCAGTAACAATTAGTATTGTTTCAGTAAAATCTAATTCTGGTAAAGTAATACTTGATGAAAATTCGTCTAATTGGGCAGTATGATATTGAGTATTTGTATGGAAATGATTTGGAGTACTTTCTAGGAAAATTTGTGAAAAACTATTATGGTTATTAGATATCGTATCTGGGGGACCTGTATCTGAATAGACAGATTCTAGTTCTTTATCATATATCTCATTTACTTGAAGCAGTTGCAAGGAATCTGAGTTTGTATTTGCTGCAAATGCAAGTGGTATGGACGGCATTGAAGGACTCTTAGCACTACCATCATAGAATGACTCGGTAATAATTTCAATAAAGTCTGTCATTGTGACTTGGTTTGAATTATCAACTAAATCTGCATCTTGAACAAAGCGTAATCTTGTGTTTGGAGAGACTCGGTCCATTATGGCATATCTCTCAGTTATCTGTTTTGTGGCGGTGACTAGTTTTTGATATTTATCATGATTAGAAACTTGTAATTGTTCATTTAGGATAATTTGGTGATTATTTCCAGTTTTTTGCCCAAATCCACCTGAAATTGTTAAATCTTCGGCTAAATTGATTGAAAATTCAGTGTTTTGGTATGCCGTCCACCCATTACCAGATATTGAAATTGCAGAAAATCCTAAAGTAATGATTAAAAATAAAGAAAAAAGCTTTGAATTCAATTGGCTAGTTGCCAACAGTAAACGTCCAAGTGATGGTTATCGAGTCACCAGTTGAGAGTGCTACACCAGTAAATGATTGTCTTGCAAGCATTCCACTACCAGCTACTGTAGTACTATTGAATAACCCTGATTCTGTTATGGTATGTGCCTGTGCTCCATTAGTAAAGGTCTTTGCCAATACAACTTGGGTAAGATCAGTTCCTGTTCCATTTGACCATGTTTTAGTAGTAGCATGTTTTCTTTCTAATCCATAAACCGATGAAGTCTCATTTCCTAACACTACCTGCTCATCTGCAGCGTCAGCAGTATTTGTTCCAATAGCGATTACATCCCAGCCTTTAGTTAATGAGCCTGTACATGCACCAGTAGAGGTATATGCTCCTGTGTTTGCACCACCGCCAAATAACATCTTGAGAATACACTGTTCTCCATCATCTACCACGGCGTTGTCTGATTGCCTATATGCAGTCAGGTCTCCTGCCTCATTATGTGCCTCTACTGTCAGATGACCCATCATTAACCCATTTGCAGTGTTTGATGTTACCCAATTACTTGATTCTTGCTGTGTAGTACTTAATCCATCAAATACACCAGTTAATGATAATCCTAATCCTCCAGTAGTAACAGCCAAAGCTGCCACTAAAGCAATTAATGTCGATTTATTCGTCATTAAATTCGCAACTGCATTGATCTATATACGTGGATCCGATCATACTTAAAAATCATGAGGGTTTTACTAACTTACTAACTAAGTTCTGTGATTTACACTAATCATATTATTTTCAAATGTAATAATTATAATATTATCATCTAAATTATTACTAAAGATCGATGTCTAAAATGATCAGTGCACTAGTCAAATAATTATCTCATTTTTAGTTGATTCTTGTCAGACTTTGTATTATTTTGAAATACTCACCAAGATTTACCTCTAAAAACAAGGTAAAAAGGCCAAAAAAGGTATCATATGTGGATGTAATAGTATATTTACACAGATTATCCAAAAATTAAGAAATTTGTACCTTTCGAACCACTAAATGGCCTTCTTTCATGTCAATCATAATGTGATCGCCCTTTTGCATCTCTAAATGTCGTCTAAATTGCTTAGGAATCGAAATGGTCCCAATTGATGTAATCTTAACAATTTCTCCGGAAACATTGCTCATACATCCACTAATAATATCTAATATTAATTGTTTATGTTATTAATTATTTAATAAATTATAACAAGAAATCGCGCCAAATCAGATGGCACTAGTTCTAATTGTTAGCACTTTCCTATTATTTTCTTTTGGGCTTTCATGTAATATGACAATGCAACAACTGTCAGTCAAAAATGAACAGACACATGGAGTGGCAATATTGGGCCTGATAGTAATCAGTAGTTTAGTAACTGGAAGATTATTCGTTAAGCCAAAACGCAAATACAAGAAAAAGAGAAAAGTGTTATCAGATGAACATAAAGCAAAGACTGCAGTTGCAAGAATAGGTCAGAAGCACACTCTAATGACTAAACAGAAAATTGCAGAGTCCAGAACTCACAAGTAGATGCCTGAATTAATTAAACAAAAAATACACAAATCTAAAAAAGCCCATTTTGGGCTCTATTTAGTTAAAAGAGTTCAAAATAGACTTAAAAACAACTAAGGCTGTCCATCTTCAATTTCCACTCCTTCTGAAATATTCACATCATATGATTTGGATTCCTCAGATACAACCTTTACCTCATCAGATAATTCAACACCCATTGTTGATTCACCACCTGCAAGATCAGTTTCACCAGGAGCCGATAATATAATTGCCAGCGCAATTAGTCCAATTCCGATTCCAATTCCTGCCGACACCACCTTATTCAATTCATTATTGTTTTACCTGAAAATTATTAAACCTTGAGTGAACTAACTTATTTAACGAAAACACAAAAAAGTACATTGCAGACAATTCTGGGAATCATGACACTTTCTATTATTGCCTTGTTATCGAACACTGCATTTGCCGATGAACCTATCAAGGTTACCATCTCTCACACATTTAATGATGTAATCTTTGACGGGGAATGGTCATTTAGCCATGAATGGAAGGCATCTACTTTAGACCAGTTTAGATTCAATAACAGTGATTTGATTTTGCGAACTGCTCACCAAGATAATTACATGTACGTATTGATAGATGTTTTAGGTGATATAACAGATGATCATATGGCAGATAGAGCAATTGTGTGTTTTGATGGTAAAGAGACATCAAGTATAGCAGATGAGTCTGATTGGTGTTATACGGCAACAAGAGGATCTAAAAATGGCCACACGTTAAATGGCGGTTCTCCAATATATCAAACATCTCATTTTAACATACAAAAAAACCATCCTGATTTTATAGCAATTGGAGGGACATCAGGGGATAATGACCGGTATATCAGAATACCACATGCGGCATATGAGTTTAAAATTCCGATAGAGCAGATTGGATTTGAAGATGAATATGGATTTTTCATGCAGGTGTTTGATGGCGACAACGTTATGACTTATCCAACTGAGCATTCTGGCAAATACCCGCAAAAGATTCCTTCTCCTGAACAATGGGGATTAATTGTATCACCAGATCGTTCAATCTCATCAGAACACTTTAATCAAAATTAAAGGGGCATGAATTAATGAGAATCCTACAATTACATTGTGATAATATATCATACGAGCCAACAAAAAAAGAGATACAATCTGCTGAAGAAATTGATCCAAAACATGTCTCTATTGATGAGGTGGTTGTTTGCTTTGTGGCAGTAGAGAAAGACGATGACGATAACGTTGCTAAAGACGCCATATCACAAATTCATGAATCAATGAAAAAGATTGGATGTCAAAAATTACTATTATATCCATATGCTCATCTAAGCTCTGATTTGGCTGCCCCTTCAACTGCTTTATCACTACTGAAACTGATGGAGAGTCAATGTTCAGGATTAGAAGTCAGTCGTGCTCCTTTTGGTTGGACTAAATCATATAATGTAAAAGTTAAGGGTCATCCACTAGCAGAGAGTTCTAAGGTTATAACATCTAATTCAAAGAAGGAACAAACCTCTACAGCATTAGAATCAGAATCCAAGATCAAATCATATTGGTATATTATGACTCCCGATGGCGAAATGTCAGAGTTTGACAAATTTAATTTTTCAAATTACAAAAAGTTAGAAGTTCTGGCAAAATATGAATCTGCTAAAAAAAGAGTTTCTGATGAACCTCCACCACATGTCGCATTAATGAAAAAACTTGCAATTGCAGACTATGAATCTGCATCTGATCAAGGAAATATGCGTTATTTTCCAAATGGACGACTTATCAAATCACAATTAGAACAATATGTCACTAACAAAGTGAAAGAATATGGTGGCTATGAAGTTGAAACACCAATTATGTATGATTCACATCATCCAAGTATGGAGAGTTACTTTAACAGATTTCCAGCGAGACAATACAGTATCGATACAGAAGGCAAACACTTGTTTTTGAGATTCGCAGCTTGTTTTGGTCAGTTCCTTATGGCACATGACTTTCAGATGTCATACAAGAACCTACCATATCGTTTGTATGAATTAACACGTTACAGTTTCAGACGAGAGCAGTCAGGCGAATTAGTTGGATTACGACGATTAAGGGCATTTACAATGCCCGATTGTCATGCATTTTGTAGTGACATGCCACAGGCAGTAGAAGAGTTTAGAGCAAGATTTGATTTATCACGTGACGTTTTGTCAGGGATTGGGATTAATCAAGATGATTATGAGATGGCAATACGTTTTACAGAAGAATTCTACAACGAAAATAAAGATTTGATTATTGAGACGGTCAAAAAAATTGGAAAGCCAGTTCTTATTGAGATGTGGAAAGAACGATTTTTTTACTTTGTCTTAAAATGGGAGTTTAATTATATTGATAATTCGGGAAAGGCATCAGCATTATCAACTGATCAGATAGATGTAGAAAATGGGAGTCGTTATGGAATAGAATTTGTAGATGAAAATAATATACCAAAAAACCCAATTATATTACATAACTCACCAAGTGGTGCTATTGAACGGGTAATGTATACATTATTAGAAAAAGCAGCTACTGATTCTAGAGAAGGTCGTAAACCACAATTACCATTATGGCTTGCACCAACACAAGTAAGAATTATCCCACTTAAGGATGAATTTTTGGAATTTAGTAAAAAACTGGCAGAAAGGCTATCGATGAAAAAAATCAGATCTGATATTGATGATAGGAATGATTCAATTGGAAAGCGTATTCGTGATGCAGAAAAGGAATGGATTCGTTACATATTGGTAATTGGTGAACGTGAATCTGGCTCAGAAAATCTAAGCATACGTGATAGGAACACAAACGATGTACGTGAACTATCATTTGATGAGTTTGTATCAGAGATTGACATCCAGAATAAAGGTAAACCATATTCATCTTTGAATGTACCTTTACTACTCTCAAAAAGACCTGTAATTCAGGTATGAGTTTATCTAATAGAGTAATTTCAAATTGAGTTAAGATGAGTTATACAGACTTGTATTTGACACAATCACCATTGATTATTTCACCACATGATGGATCAGAATCATTAACAACCATATTCGGCGTTCCATTTGATTCAACGCACTCTTACAAACCAGGATGTAGGTTTGGCCCTGATGTTATACGTGATGCATTTAACAATATTGAAATATTTCAACCAGATTTTGGTATTGATTTAGAAACGGTTGGCATACATGACTTGGGAAATATACAGCACACAGTATCCGCAAGTGTAATGCTTGATATGGTTGAAAAAGTTACAACAGATCTCCAAAAAAATAAAAACCAATTAATTATTCTTGGCGGCGAGCATCTTCTTACTTTTGGAACATACATGAGTTTTCCAAAAAATACAGGGTATGTAGTATTTGATGCACATTATGATTTACGTGATCAATATGCAGATATGAAACTAAGTCATGCTGCATATCTTAGAAGAATTGTTGAAAAACGTGGTGCAGATAACATAATTCATGTCGGTGCACGTGCATATGTCAAAGAGGAATTAGAGTTTCTAAAAGAACACAATATAGAAACAATTACAGATAGACAAATTCGTGATGGTAATGGCCCAAGTCTGATAAAAAAAGCAACTGAAAATTTTGATTCCATTTATACTAGTATAGATTTGGATGTATTAGATCCTGCATTCGCACCAGGAGTTGGAAATCCCGAGGCTGTAGGAATTACATCTCGAGAATTATATGATATGATAACATCACTTCAAGAAAGAAAAATAGTTGCCGCAGATATAGTAGAACTTAATCCATCATTTGATAATGGATCTACTGCATCATTTGCTGCTAGAATGATATCTACACTAATTGCAATGGGACATGCTAAACAATCTTAGAGATTCATTAAAACCTGCACTAGAAAAAGTTGGGAAAACTTTTGCAGCAACTGGACTTTCACCAAATGTATTTACTGCGATAGGATTACTTTGTGCATTTTTATCATCCATAATTTATGGTCTTGGCTATGAATATTCATTAATTATAGGCGGTGTCATTCTTTTAGTATCAGGATTTTTTGATATCGTAGATGGACAGGTTGCCAGATATGCAAACAAAATATCAAAAAGAGGCGGATTCTTGGATTCAATATTTGACAAGATTGCCGAAGTTTCAATATTTTTTGGTATTTTGATTGGAAATTATACAGAACCATACCTTGTATTTTTAGCAATAACATTATCCCTATTGGTTAGTTATACACGTGCACTAGCTGATTCTTCTGGAATCAAAATGCAGGGAATAGGAATCGGTGAGCGTGCAGAGAGATTACTTGTGATTGCAATCATAGGTATCGTTGGATTTATGGAGATAGCTATAGTCATAGTAATAATCATAGCATCAGTAACTTTAGTACAGAGAATTAGTGTTCTAGTAAAAAACAGATAGTATTATCGCAGTTTGGTATGCTGTCGTCTTTGACTAGCAGATCTAATTTTTAGCACTTTGAAATGAATTGCACATGATATACAATACCATTTAGTGATCTTTGGTGAAGCAATGTATGCACCTTGTGCACGTAGTTCTTTTGCAAGTTGGTGTTCAACAAGACTAAGTTTTGATGTTACTTTTTTTGCTTTATCTTTTGGAACTGTACCACCACAGTTTACACATTGAATAGTTCCCGATGAACCTTTACCACCCTTTCTTCTACCTCTACTTGCACGTTTTAATGGCATGAACGGTGTTAATTGAATCACTATATAAATGCGATATTAGATTTTCTGAAAAAAATTTATTTATCAATAATATGCCAATATCATGAAAGGTCTTTGTGATGTTTGTTTGAGCTCAAATGTTGATGTTGATATTAAGCATGGAAAAAATGTATGTAAGAAATGTAAGCAGCGTAATGTAAAAAACTAAATCAGTATTAATTAATGAAGTATTATGAAAATTGGAATATATTCACATTGCACAATTGATACTATAATTCATGGTGATAACATGTATGAGGTTCCAGGAGGACCTGCCTGTTATTGTTCATTAACTGCAAGAAAACAGAAATTCGATGTTAATCTTTCAACTAAATATGGTCCAGATTTTCCATTAACTGATTCTTTATTAGAAAATAAAATTCGTATTGAAGATAAATTATCTACAAGTGATACTACTAGATTTAAAATTATACTAAATGATTCTGATCGAAAGTTGTTTATTCAGAATAAATGTGAACCATTAGAATTTCTTGATGAGAATAATAATGGCATAATAATTAGCCCCGTTTTTGATGAGATTACAAACGAATTGTTTAAAAAAATTAAAAAATCATCAGATTTTATATTGCTAGATCCACAGGGATTCTTACGACGTCATAACTCGGAAAATCTAATTATATTAAAAGAAACAAAATTAGATCTAGATGGTATCTCTGCAATTAAAGTCAGTCCTAATGAATTATTTGCACTTACTGGGGCTAATGATGATGCGGCATTACTATCATTACAGAAATTGGGTGTTGAGAATGTCATATTTACCAATAAACAAAACATATCACTTTTAGTAAAAGATAAAATATATTCAATACAATTACCAAACCTGGAATTATTTGATACTACAGGTGTAGGTGATATTTTTTGTGCAACATTTTGTTGTACGATGTTACGGGAAAAAGATTTTTTATGGGCACTCTCATTTGCAGGTGGTGCAGCACAAGCTGCACTTGAGACAAAAAAAATTGGCATTAATAAAATACCAGAAAAAGGTGCAGTTGAAAATAATGGTTCATATTTTTATAACATGGTACAATTTCGACAGATCTAACATATATGGCAGTTTACAAAATTGATTATCCATGCAAGTCGGTATATTTGGAAATGGTTTAACAAAGTCATCATCATCGTATTTGAGAGAAATATTAGATCAGCATGAAATTAATTATTTTAATTTAGATAACAAGACCAAATCCAAGAAAACTGACTGTGTTTTAGTACTTGGTGGTGATAAAGGAGTACGAAATTATTTTCATAGAACACTTGATTCATCTATTCCTGTGTTAGGAATTAATGAATCAGAATCCGATGGGTTTTTGGCACAAGTTGATCTAAAACAGTTTTCTACATACACTCACAGGTTAAAAAAGATGGATTATCATGTAGAAGAAGTTCCTAGACTTGGTGTAAAAATTGACGGAAAAAATGTTTATCCTGTCTTAAATGACGTTGCAGTGTTTCCGTCAAAAAGTGCTATGCTAATGGAACATACATTGCGTATAAACGGAGATCAAGTGTGGCATGATAGCAGTGATGGAATGATAATATCAACACCAATAGGCTCATCTGCATATTCAATGTCTGCTGGTGGACCAGTAATATTCCAGAATTCGTCTGTGTTTGGTATCATCTCTGTTAATTCGTTAGATATTATCAGACGTCCATTGATAGTTTCTAATGAAAGTATAATTGAGATTGATGAGATTTCTGCTAGACTCTACTGTGAAGTGGTGTTAGATGGGCTTGATCGTTATAAAGTGAATAAAATTGTAGAAGCAACAAAATTTCATTCACCTGCAAATATTATTCGGTTAACAAAAGACACAACAACTATATCGGCACTTGCAAAAAAAGTCAAATTAGCAGAAGATTTGTTTAACATGCCACCAAGTTCAAAATTATTATTAAAAATTTTAGAGTATGAAGGCTCAATGACACACAAAGAGCTAATATCTAAGACACTTTTACCAGATAGAACTATACGTTTAGCAATGAGCCATTTGTTAGAAAAAGGATACGTCAAACGAAAAATATCAATTAGAGATTCAAGACAAAAAATTTATGAGATTTCAAAATTAGATTAGTTTTGACCAGATGCAGTTGTAAACGCCTTAAAAATTTGTTCTGGAAATCCAGGCCTACTATCAAATTCTGGATGATATTGTACACCTATGAAGAATTTATGTGATGGAATTTCTAAAACCTCCATTCTTCTACCATTGTCACTTTCACCAGAAAAAATCATACCGTTTTCATTAAACTGTTCTAGGTATTTTTTATTAAATTCGTATCTATGACGATGTCTTTTAGAAATTAAGTTAGATTGGTAGATTTTATGTGCGTTGGTATTTTCACTAATGTTTATTTTATTTGCTCCTAGTCTGAGTGAACCTCCCATATCAGTCACTTCATTCTGTTCTGGCAATAAATCAATTATGCGATGTTCTACATTATCATCAATTTCTGTAGAATTGGCATTTGATAAATTACAAACATTTCTTGCAAACGATACTGCTGCAAGTTGAAATCCAAAACATATGCCTAAATACGGTATATTTTTTTCACGTGCAAGATTTGCAGTTTTTATAATTCCTTCAGAACCTCTAGTTCCAAATCCACCTGGAACTAAAATTCCATTATATTTCTCAAGATTTTTTATGTTATCATTTAATGTTTCTGAGTCAATCCAATCAATTTCTATAGGTCTTCCTATTGATGCACCTGCATGCTTTAGTGCATGATTTACACTGACATAGCTATCAGCTAGTGTCACATACTTACCCACCATTGCAATTTTGATAGGAGTGCCTTCTGTACTCATTGAATTTACAATATCATTCCATCTATCCCAGTTCTTTGATGCATTTACATATCCAACCTGTTCAAACTTCTTAAAAATCACATCAACAAGTCCTTGTTCAAAGAGTGTTTGTGGAACCATAAAAATTGATTTTACATCGTGACACGAAAATACATCTTTTACTGTAACATTTGTAAACATTGAAATTTTTTCTTTTGTTTTTTCTTGTAATGGTGATGTACATCTTACACAAAGAAGATCAGGTTGTATACCAATTCTTCTTAATTCTTGAACACTATGTTGTGTCGGTTTTGTTTTTTGTTCACCAACAACATCAAGTGATGGCGCGAGTGTGACATGTACAAAAATAACACTTTCATGACCTTCTTCAACCTTAATCTGTCTTAATGCTTCTAAAAATGGTAAACTTTCAATGTCACCCACTGTACCACCACACTCCACCACCAAAATATCTAATTGTTCTTCATTTGCTATATTTTTAATTCTATTTTTTATTTCATTTGTAATATGTGGAATTATTTGAACACATGCCCCAAGATACTCTCCTCGTCTTTCAGCCTCTATAACACTAGAATATATTTGCGCAGTTGTAATATTATGAGATTTTGGTATGTTTTGATTTAGATATCGTTCATAGTTTCCTATATCCATATCACACTCTCCACCATCCTCCGTCACAAAGACTTCTCCATGAGCTATAGGATTCATTGTACCTGCATCAAAGTTTAGGTATGGATCAATTTTCACACATGAAACTTTCTGATTTGATAGTTGTAATAATTTTGAGATTGATGATGAGACTACTCCCTTTCCAAGACCGGACATAACTCCACCTGTAACAAAAATAAACTTCGTCTGCACATAATTGAAAGAATTATCCTATTTTTATTCTATTCGCTTTATCTAGTCTTACTTTTCAATTTTTTTGTGAATGAGAAAATCTCCTTTTCTAGTTTTGAGATAGGTGTATTTTCCATAATTTTGATATTAGCACTACCAACAATTACTGCGTCAGCACCTACGGAGACATATTTTTTCACATCATTCTCACTAGATATCCCAAAACCTACCCCGACAGGGATTGATTTCACAGAACGCTTTGTAGATTTTAAAGCATCAATCGTGTATTGATGGATTTTAGTTTGAACTCCGGTGGTTCCAAAAACTGCAACCATGTAGAGAAATCCAGAAGTGGCTTTAGCAATTTTTAACAACCTATCTTTTTGTGTGTTAGGCGAAACAAGAAATACTGTGTCCATTTTTTGTGATTTTGCTGCAGACAGATAGTTTTTTGCTTCTTCAATTGCCATATCTGGCAAAATTAATCCATCTATACCAGCATTTTTTGCATTTTTAATGAACTTCTGATATCCTTGTTTATACAAAATGTTGGTGTATGTCATCAATATGAGAGGAATATTGGTTTCATTTCGAATTTTTTTTACAAGTTTGAAAAACTTTGCAATTTTAATTCCATTATTTAATGAACCAGTACTCGCTTTTTGTATTGTTGGACCATCAGCTATAGGATCAGAAAATGGGAATCCAAGTTCAATAATATCAGCTCCTCCTCTCACCAATCCTCTTACAGCCGTTAATGTTGCATTTTCAGATGGATACCCTGCCATGATGTAAGACACAAGCGCCTTTTCCTTTTTCGTCTTTAACTCATTAAATTTTT
>Ga0315318_10001138_pt1 | contig 11548 bp, 7 predicted proteins | sample M1200m3416metaG_FD_203703 | JGI IMG/M metagenome (GOLD analysis project Ga0315318, IMG submission 203703) | Ammonia-oxidizing marine archaeal communities from Monterey Bay, California, United States - M1 200m 3416 | ecosystem: Environmental > Aquatic > Marine > Coastal | place: USA: California... | reverse complement strand
TTTCATTGCCAGATTTTGATCTTAATAAAAGACAAGATATTAAAGATGTAAATTACATTAACAGAGCTACAAAAGGAGTTTATGAACTTGGTTCTGTATTTAAAACTTTTACATTTGCAGCTGGTCTGAATGAAGAAGAAATTGAACTTGAAACTCCATTTATAAATTTAGAAAAAAAAATTTATTGTGCAGGAAGACCCATAGGAGAATATGATGACAAAATACCAACAGATTTAACAGCTGAAGAAATTTTAATAAGATCTGGAAATATTGGCTCTGTAAGAATTGGACAAAAGGTAGGAATAGAAAAGTTTAAACTTTTTTTAGAAAATATTGGAGTTTTAAATAAAATTGAATTTGATATTGAAGAAGTTGGCCAACCCATCCCATTTAGATGGGGAAAATGTAAACTAGCAACCACTTCATTTGGTCATGGAATAACTACAACTCCATTACAACTAGCAAAAGGTTATTCTATCATTGCAAATGGGGGCTATGAAATTAAACCAACTTTAATTGAAAATTCAAAAAGTAATATAATAGAAAAAAAAAGATTTTTAAAAGAAGGTATTTCTAAAAAAGTAAATGGAGTTTTAAGAAAAATTGTATCCACCACAGAAGGTACAGCAGAGTTTGCAAATGTTTCTGGTTATGAAGTAGGAGGAAAAACTGGTACTGCTCAAAAATCAATTAATGGAGTTTATTCTAAAAAAAAAATTAATACTTTCGCTGCCATTTTTCCAACATCTAAACCAAAATATGTTTTAATAGTTTTATTAGATGAACCTGAGCCAAATAAAGAATACATTTATCACTATAGGGATGGAAGACCTCCGTACAAGGGAAATTGGAGAAATACAGCAGGTTGGACTTCAGTAGAAATTGCAGGCAAAATCATAGAAAAAATTGGGCCAATTTTAGCCACAAAATACATAGAACTTAATTAGTGTCTATGTTAGTTGGAAAATTTTTTAAAAGTATAAGTCAAAAAAATAGAAAGCATTATTTCACTGGTTTAAGTTTTAACAGCAAAAAAGTAAAAAAAAATAATATTTTTTTTGCAATTAAAGGAACTAAAATTAATGGTAATAAATTTATCAAAGAAGCAGTTAAAAAAGGTGCCACCACAATAGTTTCAAATTTAGATTTTGAAGGAGTAAAAAATGGTATTCTTTATATAAAATCAAATAATTCTAGAAAATTGTTATCTGAAGTAGCATCAAAAGTTTATAGACACAAACCTAAAAATTTAATTGCAGTAACTGGTACAAATGGCAAATCTTCTATTGCAGATTTTTACTTTCAAATTTTAAATTTGAATAATAAAAAAGTTGCTTCAATAGGAACTCTTGGAATTAATACTTATTTAAAAAAAACTGATGTTAAAAATACTACACTGGATCCTATTTCTTTAAATTACCATTTACAAAAAATTAAAAAACTTAAAATTAATAACATAATTTTGGAAGCTTCTAGTCATGGTCTTAAACAAAATCGTTTAGATGGACTAAAATTTAATGTAGGTATTTTTTCGAATTTGTCTCATGATCATTTAGATTATCATAGATCTTACAAGGATTATTTAAAATCAAAATTGTATTTATTTGAAAAACTACTTAAAAAAAAATCGAGCATAATTACAGATATTAATATTCCTGAATATAAAAGAATTAAAAATATATCATTAAAAAATAAAACAAGTTTAATTACAATATCAAACAAAAAGAGTGACTTATCAATTATTTCACATCAATATTTAGGAGATAAGCAATTACTTAAACTAAAGTATAAAAAAAATTTCTATAGTTTTAAATTAAATTTAATTGGTAAAGTTCAGATCAAAAATATTTTAATGGCAATACTGGCTGCATCAAAAAGTAATATTAAAATCGAAAAAATTATCAATGTGCTTAGCAAAATAAAACCAGTTCATGGCAGAATGGAAAAAGTTGGAGTAATTAATAATAATTCTTGTGTAATTTTAGATTATGCTCATACACCAGAGGCACTTTTGACTTGCTTAAAAGGTGTAAGAGATCAATATAAAAATAGAAAAATTTCTATAGTTTTTGGTTGTGGTGGTGAAAGAGATAAATTCAAAAGATCAATAATGGGAAAAATAGCAAACGAATATTGTGATAAAATTTATTTAACAGATGATAACCCAAGGTTTGAGAATCCAAAAAATATAAGATTAACAATTAAAAAAAAAATCAGTCAATTTAAGCTTCATGAAATATCAAATAGGGAGAAGGCAATCGAAAAAGCAATAAAAAATTTATATACAGGTGAAATTTTAATTGTGGCCGGCAAAGGACATGAGACAATTCAAGACTATGGTAATACAAAAAGGTTTTTTTCAGATAAAAATTTTATTTTAAAGTATATAAAGCAAAAAAATAAAAAACTAACAAAGGATCTAAAATTAAATATTTTAAAAGAAACAAGTAACAAAAACTATTTCTCAACAAAAAAAAAAATAAGCAAGGGTTCTATTAATTCAAAAGAAATTAAAAAAAATGAAGTTTTCTTTGCAATTAAAGGGAAAAAAAAAGATGGAAATTTCTTTTTAAAGGAAGCCTTTCATAAAGGAGCTTCATTAGCTGTAGTTAATAGGATTAATAAATCTTTAAAAAAAAATAAACAGATTAAAGTTAAAAATAGTTTGGATTTTTTAACCAAAACTTCAAAAAAAGTTAGAGAAAATTCAAATGGAAAAATTATCGCAATAACAGGAAGTTGTGGCAAAACCTCTTTAAAAGAATTATTAGCAAAAACACTTTCAAAATTTGGCAAAGTAACATTTTCACCAAGATCATTTAATAACAAATATGGAGTACCATTAAGTTTATTTAATTTAAATCCAAGTCATGAATATGGGATTTTTGAAGTTGGCATGGATAAAAAAGGAGAGATAGACCATTTATCAAAAATAATTAAACCTGACATAGGTATAATTACTAATATTTCTTATGCTCATGCTAAAAATTTTAAAAATATAAAACAGATTGCTTTGGCAAAATCTGAGATAATTAATAATATTAATGATGGTGGCACTTTAGTTTTGAATGCCGACGATCAATTTTTTAATTTACATAAAAAAATTGCTTTAAAAAGAAATTTAAAAATTTATACATTTAGTACAACAAAAAATTCAAGTATTAGATTAAACTATGTAAAAAAAGAAAAACAAAAATTTAAAATTTCCATAGTTGTTGGTAACAAAAATAAATACTTTTATATTCCTTTTAATTTTGAGAATTATATAAAAAATTTATTAGCAGCGATTACAATTATATCAATTTTTAAAGATATAACAAAATTAGACAAAAATATTTTTTATAATTTTAAGGCTCTAAGAGGAAGGGGTGATATTTCTAAAATTAAAATTAGAAATAAGAATATATTCTTAGTAGATGAGAGTTATAACTCAAATCCTTTATCTTTAAAATCTGCCATAAAAAACTTTAATTCAATAAAAACTCTTAATAAAAAACATATGGTTTTGGGTGATATGCTTGAACTTGGAAAGCATTCAAAAAATTTACATCAAAAAATGAGCACAATTATAAATTCAACTTCAATAGATAAAGTAAATGTACTTGGCAAACATATAAAAGAAACTTACAAAAATATTCACATTAAGAAAAAGGGTTTAATTTTAAAAGAAAATTCACAAATATTTGATTTGATTAAAAACAATATAAATAATAATGATTATTTAATGATAAAAGGTTCTAACTCGACTGGATTATTTAGTTTGGTTAATTCTCTTAAAAAAGGAAATATTCATGCTTTATAAATTTATATTAAATTATATAGATATTTTTTCTTTTCTTAATGTTTTTAAATATTTAACAGTAAGAACTGGATTGGCAATGTTTACTTCAATGGCTGTAGTGTTTTTAATAGGAACACCATTTATAAATTTTTTTTCTGCAAGACAGTTTACCAATCCAATCAGAGAAGACGGCCCTGATGAGCATATAATTAAAAAAATTGGAACACCAACTATGGGGGGTGTTTTAATTTTAATAGGTCTTTTTTCTGGTGTTTTATTGTGGTGTAATTTATCTAATCCATATATTTGGACACTAATATTTGTTGTTGCTGGTTTTGGATTATTGGGAGCATATGATGATTATAAAAAAATTAAGTTTAATAATTCATCTGGTGTCTCATTTAGTTTTAAAATAATAATCCAAGTTTTAATTGCTGTCTTAGGTATTCTGATATTAATTAATTTTTCAGACCATTCTGATTTAGAATATTTATATTTTCCGTTTTTTAAAAATTTATTGATAAATCTTGGTTGGTTTTTTATTCCTTTTGCAGCTTTTATAATTGTTGGATCTTCTAATGCAGTTAATTTAACTGATGGATTGGATGGCTTAGCCACTGTTCCAGTTATTTTGGTAGCTTCATGTTTTGCTTTTATAAGTTATGTTACAGGTAACATTGTTTTTTCAGAATATCTTCAAATTCCATATATAGAGGGAGTTGGTGAGGTTGCTGTTTTTTTGGGATCAGTAATTGGAGCATGCCTTGGATTTTTATGGTTCAATGCACCCCCCGCTAAAATTTTTATGGGAGACACTGGGTCTTTGGCGTTAGGTGGATCTTTGGGAGCTGTTGGCATTATAACTAAGCATGAAATAGTTTTGGCAATTACTGGTGGATTATTTGTATTAGAGGCAGTGTCTGTAATCGTTCAAGTTTTATCTTATAAATTAACAGGTAAAAGAGTTTTTAAAATGGCTCCAATACATCATCATTTTGAAAAAAAAGGTTGGGCTGAGTCAACAGTAGTTGTTAGATTTTGGATTATATCAATTATTTTAGCAATGATTGGTCTAGCTACTTTAAAATTAAGATAATGGATCTTTATAAAAAGATTTTTCATAAAAAAAAAATTTTAATATATGGAATGGGAAAAACCGGCATTTCTGGGTATCAATACCTAAAAAAAAATAATCAAATTTCTTTATATGATGATAATAAAAATATTTTTATTAAAAAAAATTTTAAAAAATCACTATTAGATAGAAATAAAATACAAAGAAGCAAATTTGATTTTATACTTATTAGTCCAGGCATAAATATTAATAAGTGTGATTTAAAAAACTATCTTAAAAAAAATCAAAAAAAAATTATTACTGATTTAGATATATTCTATAGCCATCATTCAAAAAACAGGATTATTACAATTACTGGAACCAATGGCAAATCAACAACTGCAAAACTTTTAGATTTAATATTAAAAGATCACAAAAAAGACTCCAGATTATGTGGCAATATAGGAAACCCTATTTTATCTCAAAAAAAAATATCAAAAAAAACTTTGTTTGTTGTTGAAGCTTCTTCTTATCAAATTGCTTATAGCAAATTATTTAAAACTAATTATGCAGTAATTTTAAACATTTCTCCAGATCATTTAGAGAGACATGGTTCAATAGAAAATTATGTTAGTGCAAAATTTAAATTAATAACAAATCAATCAAAAAAGGATTATGCTTATGTGAATAGTGAAGACAAATATTTAAAAAAAAAAGTCAAAAAAAGTAAAATTTTTTCAAAAATAATTAAAGTAAATCCTAAGGTAGTCAATAATTTTAAAAAAAAAATTATAAACCCTTATTTTTTTTCGCAGGGAAATAAAGAAAATTTATCTTTTATTTTTTCTATAAGTAAAAAATTAAACTTGCAAAACAATAAAATTTTTAAAACAATTAATAAATTTAGAGGCTTAAAATTCAGACAACAAATTATTTACAATAGTAGTAAAGTTACATTTATAAATGATTCAAAGGCTACAACTTTTGCATCAACTATTAATATTCTTAAACTCTTAAAAAAAGCTTATTGGTTAGTTGGAGGAATAGGAAAATTGGGAGATAAATTTACTTTAAAAAAAAATGAATGTAAGAATATAAAAGCTTATGTTTTTGGAAAAAATAAAAATTTTTTCATTAAGCAATTTAAAAACAAGCTATCATATCGCTATTTTAAAAATTTAAAAACTGCAGTTAAACAAGTTTTGAAAGAGATAAATAACGATAGTGATAATTTACACAAAACTGTTTTGTTTAGTCCATCAGCTGCTTCTTTTGATAACTTTAAAAATTTTGAAGAACGTGGTGAATACTTCAATTTTCTTTTAAAAAAGTATAAAGTTAAAGAGACTATCAATGCTATCAGATAATTTAATTTATAAGTCTTATTACAATTGGTGGAAAAATATTAATAAAACCGTTTTGATTTTAATTATAATTTTGTTTGGTTTAGGTTTATTTTTTTCACTTGTATCTACATCGCTAATTGCCTCTGATAAACTAAATACAAACAGTTATTATTTTTTTATTAAGCATTTGCTTTTTATAGTTACTGGAGTTTTTTTTATAATTTTTTTTTCCTCTTTGAAAAATGATGATTTAATAAAAGTTTCTAGATTATTTTTTATATTATTTTTATTTTTTTTAATTCTAGTTCCTTTTTTTGGAGTCGAGGTAAAAGGATCGAAAAGATGGATAGAAGTTCCTTTTTTGCCAAGATTTCAACCAATAGAACTTTTAAAACCTTTTTTAATTGTTATTCTTGCTTCTGTTTTAAGTTACGAAAATAAAAAAAACTTATATTACAAGTTTTTTTTAAGTTTTTTAATATTAACTCCAATTATTTTGCTATTAATAATTCAGCCAGATGTGGGTCAAACTTTATTAACTTTTCTTACATGGCTAAGTTTAATTTTTGTTTCTGGAATAAATTTAATAATTTTCTTTGTATTTTTGGTTTTACTTTGTTTTTTATTAGTAGGAGCAATATATCTTTTCCCAAATAAATTTGGATATATTCTCACAAGATTGCAATCTTTCTTTGATCCAACTTCTGGAAATAATTATCAATCAGAAAAAGCTTCTGAAGCAATTATTAGTGGAGGTTTTTTCGGAAAAGGAATTGGAGAAGGAACTTTAAAAAATCGTGTTCCAGAAGCACATAACGATTATATAGTTTCAGTAATTTCAGAAGAGTTTGGAGTTTTATTTATAATTATATTGATGATTATTTTTTTGTTTTTTGTTTACCAAGTATTTAAGAAATTATATTCTGAAGATAATAATCAATCAAAACTGATACTTGTAGGCTCTATGTCAATTATACTGCTTCAAGCATTAATTCATATAGGAGTGAATATTAGATTATTTCCAACAACAGGTATGACACTTCCTTTTATAAGTTACGGAGGATCATCTATTGTAAGTACTTCAATTTTATCAGGCATTATTTTAAATTTAACAAAAAGAAGAATAGATTATTAAATGAAAAAGAAAATTTTGATAAGCTCAGGTGGATCAGGTGGACATGTAATTCCAGCTATTGCATTTTACGATCATTTGAAAGAAAATTTTGATGCATTTTTGGTACTTGATAAAAGAGGTTCAAGCTTTATTAACGAAAAAAAGTATAAATATAAAATTTTTAATTCTCCAAGTTTGAATTTTAATTTTTTAAACTTACCTATAATTTTAATAAAATTATTATTTTCTGTTTTCAAATCCTTTTTTTTTTTAAAAAAAAATAAAGTAGATATTTTGCTTGGTACAGGTGGCTATATGTCATTTCCAATTTGTTTGGCTGCCAAAATTCTAAATATTAAAATTTATCTTTTTGAACCAAATATGGTTATTGGAAGGGCCAACAAATTTTTACTGAGGTTTTGCAAAAAGTTATTTTGCTATTCAGATGAAATTATAAATTTTCCAAAAAAACATAAAGATAAAATATTTGTTATTGATCATATACTAAGAAAAGAAATATATGATTTTAATAATAGTTATAAAAAAGAAGCTAATGACATTACAAATCTTTTAATTGTAGGAGGTAGCCAAGGAGCAAAATTTTTTGACAATAATTTAAAAAATTCCCTAGTTAATATTTCGCAGAAATACAAGTTAAAGATTTATCACCAAGTAAGCTATTCTGATTTTGAAGATTTAAAATTTTTCTACAAAGAAAATGGCATAGAGAGTAAATTGTTTAATTTTGAGGAAAATATATTTAAATATATAAGTGAAGCAAATTTAGCAATAACAAGAGCAGGAGCTTCAACTTTATCTGAGCTAGCGTTTTTGGAAGTACCACTAATTGCTATTCCTTATAAATTTGCTACTGATAATCATCAGTTACAAAATGCGATATATTATGAAAAAAATGGATGTTGTTGGATACTTAAAGAGGAAGAATTTAACCAGAACAAATTAACGACACTTTTACTTAACATTATTCAAAATAAAGAAGATTATTTAAGAAAGAAAAATAGTTTAAAAAAATTTGGTTACCAAAATAACTGGAATAATATAAATGAAAAATTAACAAGTTGTTTAAATGAAAATTGAGTTAGCAAAAACTGAAATAATACATTTTGTTGGTATAGGAGGGATAGGTATGAGCGGCCTTGCAAACATTATGAGAGGTTTGGGCTTCAAGGTTCAAGGAAGTGATATTAATTTAAGTAAAAATATTGAAAGATTAAAAAAAAATAAAATTAAAGTCTACGTAGGACATAACAAAAAAAATATTAGCAACTCAACTATATTGGTAATTTCATCAGCAATAAAGAATTCTAATCCCGAAGTAATATTTGCAAAAAAAAAGCAACTTCCTATTTATAAAAGGGGAGACATGCTTGCTCACATAGTTTCTTTGTTAAAAAGAAACATTGTGGTTGCCGGATCTCATGGTAAAACAACAACAACTTCACTGATATCTGCTATTTTTAGTAAAACAAAGCTTGATCCTACAATAATTAATGGAGGAGTATTAAATTCATTTAATAATTCTGCAAAGCTTGGAAAAGGCGATTGGTGTATTTTAGAATCCGATGAATCCGATGGCAGTTTTGTTAAACTATATCCCACTTACTCAATCATAACAAATGTTGATCAGGAACATATGGATTATTATAAAAATATGGATAACTTGAAAAAATTATTTATAAAATTTATTGAAAAAACCCCTTCTTTTGGAAAATCTTTTATTTGTTTGGATGATAAAACTAACAAAGAAATAATTAAAAAGTTAAAAATTAAAAATTTCCATACATATGGAACAGATAAAAATTCGCAATTTAACATACAAAATATTTTACAATCAAAAGAATTTTCAAAATTTGATATAAATATTAAACTCCCAGGAAAAAAAAATTATAGTATTAAAGATGTCAAAATTCCTCTTTTAGGAATTCATAATATTAGAAATGCAACTGTAGCTGCAGCCGTTGCTACGACTATAGGAATTTCTTCAATAGTAACTAAGCAAGCATTAAAAGAGTTTAAAGGTGTCCAAAGAAGGTTTAATAAAATTTTTACATTTAAAAAAGCAATATTTTTTGATGATTATGCACATCACCCAACAGAAATAAAAGAATTATTAAATGGAGTTAAAAAAGTTTATAACAATAAAGAGGTTGTTTGTGTATTTCAACCACACAGAATATCAAGACTTAGAAATTTAAAAAAAGAATTTAGTTTATCTTTTAAGAAGGCAAATAAGGTTATTCTTTGTCCAGTTTATGCTGCAGGAGAAAAATTAAAACTGGGATTTAATTATCATAATTTTGCAAAAGCAATAGCAAAAAATTCTAGAGTAAATGTTTTTTTAATAAAAAATGAATTTCAATTAGCAAAATATGTAAAACAAAATGTTTATGGAGAAAAAATTGTAATTGGAATGGGTGCAGGCTCAATATCGAGCTGGATAAGAAATTTACCAAATTTAATATAATGCTATTTGATAGTTTAAAAAAATTCTCAGAACAAACTAGCGGAAAGCTTATCTTTGATTATGATTTAAAAAAGACTAATTGGTTTAATATTGGAGGAAATGCAAAAGCTTTTTTTAAACCTGAAAATTTAAAAGACTTAATAAATTTTTTAAAAAATTTTGGAAATAAAGAAAAAATTTTTATACTAGGAGCTGGTTCAAATATTTTAATAAAGGATCAAGGATTTGATGGAATTGTAATTAAATTAGGAAAAAATTTTTCTAATATATCTATATTGCCAAATAAAACTATTATTGCTGGCAGTGCATTAATAGATAAAAAAGTTGCTGAGTTTGCATCAGAAAATGATATTGGCGGCTTAGAATTTTTATCTTGTATCCCAGGAAGTATAGGTGGTGGTATTAGAATGAATTCTGGGTGTTTTGGTGTTGAGTTCAAGGATATTTTATTATCTGTACAAGCTATAAATAGAGAAGGCAAAGTTCTAACAATTCCCTCTTCTAATATCAAATTTGAATATAGAACAAATGATTTGCCAAGAGATTTAATATTTTTGAGCGCTTCATTTAAAGGAGACTTTAAAAATAAAGATAAAGCAAAAAGAGATATAGAAATTTTAAAAGAAAAAAAAGAAAAAACACAACCAACAAAAGTTAAAACTGGAGGTAGCACTTTTAAAAATCCAAAAGCCCAAACAAAGAAAAAGGTTTGGGAATTAATTAAGTCCTCTGTACCGGCGAACACTTCATTTGGAGATGCAGTAATTTCTGAAAAACATTCGAATTTTTTTATAAACAAAAATAAAGCAACTTATGAAGATATGAAAAAATTAATAGATTTTGTTAAAAGTAGTGTAAGAGAAAAAACAGGTATAAATTTAGATCTTGAAATAGAGATAGTTGGGTAAAAATGAAAAAAATTTTAATATTAGGAGGGGGTTTTTCCAAAGAACGCGCTATAAGTTTAGTTACATCAAAAAGCGTTTTGAAAGCCCTTAAAAAAAAAAAATATAAAACAATCATTTGTGAACCAGATGGCAAATTAATAGAAAAAATTAAAAGTTTTAAACCAAACGTTGTTTTTAATGCTTTGCACGGTAGATTTGGAGAGGACGGATATATTCAGGCTGTATTAGAAGCTGCAAAAGTAAAATATACTCATTCTGGGGTTTTGGCTTCAAGTATAGCCATGAACAAAGAAGCATCAAAAAAAATTTTCTTAAAAAATAAAATCACTACACCGAAATATATTAAATACATATTTAATAAAGATAACTTAATAAATAAAAAAATATTACTTAAAGTAAAAAAAAAACTAAAGTTTCCTGCGGTAATAAAGCCTATAAATGAGGGATCAAGTGTAGATGTTTACATTTGCAATGAAAAAAATTTTTTGCAAAAACTAAGAAAATTATCTACATATAAAGAAATATTGATTGAGGAATTTATTGGGGGAAGAGAAATACAAGTTGCAATTTTAGGGCAAAAAAAACTAGGTGCGATTGAACTTGTACCCAAAAGAAAATTCTACGATTATGAAGCAAAATACAATTCTAAAGCAAAGACTAAGCATATAATTCCAGTAAACCTAAGCAAGCGGGATTTAAAAAATTTATTAAATATTGCGCTTAAGGCACACAACTTGATAGGTTGTAGAGGTGTGACAAGGTCTGATTTTAAATTTTATAAGGGAAAGTTTTTTTTATTAGAAATAAATACACAGCCAGGAATGACGAGTCTTTCCTTAGTCCCAGAAATAGCAGCATAT
>Ga0315318_10001137_pt1 | contig 11549 bp, 9 predicted proteins | sample M1200m3416metaG_FD_203703 | JGI IMG/M metagenome (GOLD analysis project Ga0315318, IMG submission 203703) | Ammonia-oxidizing marine archaeal communities from Monterey Bay, California, United States - M1 200m 3416 | ecosystem: Environmental > Aquatic > Marine > Coastal | place: USA: California... | reverse complement strand
GGATACCGGGTGCTGCTGCCCTATCTTCGCGGCTTTGGGCCGACACGATTCCGTGATCCATCGGCGCCCCGCATGGCGGAACAAGCCGCCATTGCCCAGGACTTGATCGACTTTGCCGATGCGCTCGGCATCGATCAATTTGCCGTCGCGGGATTCGATTGGGGCAACAGGGCAGCTTGCATAGCCGCTATCCTGTACCCGAATCGAATCCGCGCCCAGGTAGCGATCGATGGCTACTCGGTGCAAAACACAATCACACCGAGTGGACCGGCATCGGCGATACTCGAATCACGCCTGTGGTATCAATGGTATTTCAATACGGACCGTGGTATCGCTGGATTGCAAGAAAATCGTCACGATATCATTCGCTTTTTGTGGGACACCTTTTCTCCAGGCTTTGAGTACACCGACGCGGCCTACGATCGTTCTGCTCCGTCATTCGACAATCCCGATTTCGTCGACGTGGTAATCCACTCCTACCGTCACCGCCATGTGAACACACCAGGTGAAGAACGATTCCTGGAAATAGAACGCCGCTTGGCCCAACGGCCTCCCATAGAAGTGCCGGCAATTGTGCTGCGAGGCGACGAGAATGGATTCTTTACGCCGTCACGCAACCCCGCCAGAGACCAGGCCAGGTTCACCAGGCTGGTTGCGCGCCGAATTGTTGAGGGCGCCGGCCATAACCTGCCTGCGCACCGACCCGATGCAGTCGTCGACGCGCTACTGGAATTACTCCAGTAAACATAATCGCTTCCAGCAAGAAAAAATCAAAGGAGTCATAATACTTTGATCTCCCCTCAAAAAATGGAAACCTTTTATCAGTTTAAAGTCAATCCGACCAGGCCTTGCCAGCCCAATCAGCAACTTCACCGGCAGCTGGAACTGGGACCTCACGAATACGTTCCGGTACATCGTCATACTCCAACCGCAACGCCTTACAACAGACTGCATGTAAGTTATAACCCATAACATGATAAGTTAGTTCCAGTATATCTTCGTCAGATAGATGGGAATGCAACACCTCAAACAATTCATCAGAAGCTCGCCCGCCCTGCAAAATCAATGCATCCGTCCAAGCTAAGATAGCGCGTTCTTTTTCGTCAAAAATGGGTGAAACTTCCCAGTGCGGAATCGCAGCGATTTTTTCCTCAGCGATGCCAAAGCGGCGTGCTGCCTTACAATGTTGTGAAAAAACGAACTGACTACCCTGAGTATAACCAGCGCGCATTATGCCAAGCTCTCGAGTGGTTCCTTCAAGCTGACTGACACTTTTATCAGCAAACATTCCGAACATACCAAAGTGTTTGGTGGCATGCTCAAAAATGTAAGGAACCAATGCAAAAACTGTCCACCAATTACCAGGAGTCCCTGTTGCCGTTCCCGGCTCTTGCACCGGATCCCTATCGCCAAATAGTGCTTTGTAATATTTGTTGATGTATTTATTTGCGTTCTTCTTCGGTACTTCTCGGAGTCTTGGCATAATTTCTCCCGTTGGGCTTTAAGTAGCAGTTTTACTCAATTTCAATCTAACAGTGTAAAAAGAATTGGAATCTTTGACCAAATTATCTCATTAGGAAAGACCAATCCCACATTGTAGGATCCCGGGATTCCCGTTCAAGACAAAAGTTAAGGAGCTAGACGTCAAGAGCCTCGCTTTGGCACTAACTAATCTGTCAGAAGTTAATTACGCAGAATCCCAAGGCATAGTGAACATTCCGTTAATTTAAGAGGCATAGAGCATTTGTTCGAATTTCTAGGCAAATATAAGTCATTTTTTAAGACATTTTGCTCTTTATTTGTCAACTAAATGTTAATAATCAATTAGTTAAACATAATTAATGATTAAGAGACTTGCTGGACTTGGCGGCTGAATCACCTTATTATTCGCACCCATAGGGATGTGACGGAAAATGTATCTTTTCGTCGCATTTTTTTGCTTTAAACATCTAAACTAAAAAACCGGGGTTTGCTAAAGCGGACTTCGTGAAGGGAGAGGTTATGAAACGTTATTTAAAGTACCTAATACTTGCGGTTGGAGCCTACCTTTTAAGTGGCGGCCCGCAAACTGCTATTGCTCAGGAGGAAATTGAGGAAATTGCAGTGACTGGTACCCGTATCAGGGGAGCAAATCCTGATAGTTTTTCACCTGTAGCAATTATCGACCAAGAGGCTATAGATATTTCGGGAAAAATATCGATCGGTGAACTACTCCAAGAGATGCCTTCTCAGGGATCAGGTTTAAATAGAAACTACAACAATGGCGGAGAAGGTTCGGTTCGAATGGACTTCCGCAATTTAGGTAGTGGTAGAACACTTATCCTAGTAGACGGTAAGAGATGGATAAACAGTGGAACGGGTGCGAATGGTTCAGTCGACCTTAACACCATCCCGACAGCTTCTGTCGAAAGGATTGAAATATTGAAAGATGGCGCTTCCGCTGTCTACGGATCTGATGCTATTGGCGCAGTAATTAATATCATTACCAAAGATGATTATGAAGGTGTCGAGTTTCAAGCGCAGACCGGAGAATATTTTGATGGCGGCGGCCTAGCCAGCAGCTATCAGATGACAGCTGGCCAATCTTTTGAAAGAGGCTCATTCATGATAGGCGCCTCACTAGTAGAAATCGAGGACCTCCACAATTCCGCTAGAAAAGAGACAGCAGCAAGACCTTCATTCGGTGGATCTTCTGGTACCCCCCAAGGCCGTCTAGCATACGGTGGTGTGGTTCCTGGATGTAGCAACTTCACGGTTAACGAAGGGAAAAGTGGCGCATCAACTGGGGATTTCAGGTGCTGGACCAGCCCTGATGATCGCTTTAACTATAACCCTTACAACTATGTAGAAACACCTAACGATAGAGTGAATTTGTTTGCGAAAGGGCGTTTCAATATTGCTGAGAATACTGATGTCACTTTGTTTGGTGTTTACCAGAATAGAGAATCAGATCAACTTCTAGCCCCGATGCCTCTGTTCTATGGGTTTGGCGATTTCGGCGGTAGCGAAGGAATTTCAGCAAATAATCCTTATAACCCTTTTGGCGTAGAATTTTGTGATCTGTATGGTAATTCTGTTGAGGGTAAAGCCTGTAACTCGACTAACTACCCAGATGGATATGCTACAGGTTGGTTCGGTCGAAGATTGTTAGAGGCCGGTAACCGAAACTTCATTCAAGACATTCAAACCTATCGCCTCGAGGCTGGAATTGAGACAGAGTACAATGGCTGGGACATTTCTGCGTACGCCATAATTGGCCAGAACAAAAGCTCAGAATTAACGGAAGGCCTTCTTAATACAGCCAATATCAAGAAAGCGCTGGCAGGTGACTGTACTAGCCCTTGCGTGCCTATGAATGTATTTGGCGGACAAGGTCCTAATAGCGCCTATATGGGCGATGGTCTGTGGTCTGGTTCAGGTTCAATCACTCCTGAAATGGTCGACTACATAACGTTCCAAGCACATGATGTGGGCAGGAACGAAATGAAAAGCTATGGGTTCGACATTGTTGGAGAATTGGGATCGCTTCCGGCTGGACCTATTGGGGTAGCGTTCGGATATGAGTTCAGAGACGAACAAGGAATGTTCTCACCTGATGCCTTCATAGCTGCAGGTTTATCTTCAGGAAATGCAGCGAGTCCTACGTCCGGTACTTTTGATGTAGATGAATGGTACGCTGAGTTTGCGATTCCAGTTCTTGATAACTTGGATTTAAGCGCGGCTGTCAGGTCTTCAGATTACTCAACTTTTGGTAGCACAACGAACACCAAAGTTGGAGTGACTTTCTCACCGAACGAACTTATCTCTTTCAGGGCAACGTTTTCTGAAGGATTTAGAGCTCCTTCAATAGGCGCCCTTTATAGCGGTAATAATGACAGCTACCCGGACCTTGTAGATCCATGTGACGCAAGCCCATGGTCAGGAAATGCTTCCGATTTCATCGGCGGTGCAGGCGGCGTTCAGACAGGAGTGTGTAAATCGCAAGGAGTTCCTGATGGTTTCACGCAGCCTAATTCACAAATTAGGACAACTGTCGGAGGCAATCCTGATACTCAGCCCGAGGAATCGGAGGGTTACAACTTCGGCATTATCGTGAATCCTATTGAGAATCTGACTGTCTATTTAGATTACTACGATATTGAAATCGAAAACACTATCTCGACTATTGGGTCTCAATTAATTCTTAACGGTTGTTACAAAGGAACTAATCCGGCGTATTGTAACCTACTTACAAGACTACCAACTGGATACTTCAAGGACATCCGTAACACCTCCAACAACATTGGCAGTGTAGAAACTTCAGGCTACGAAATTACAGCGACGTATGATTGGGACTCCTCTTGGGGAGATTTCAGAGCTGTGGCTGATTTTGCCTTTCTTGATGAGTTCGATGTCACTAAAGCGAACGGTGCGGTTGAGCATTACCACGGTTACGTAATCGGAAATTCAAGAGACCAGTTCAAGGAAGTGAAAGGGAACCTGCAGCTCTTCTGGAACAGAAACGATATATCGGCGTCTTTGACAGCTCAATATCACGATGAGGTTAAAGGTGTAGCTTCAACCGTTCCTAAGACTCTCGCTACCGGGGGTAAAGAAGACAGCGGTACTGTAACGAAACTGGATCAGACATGGTATCTGGATGCTCAAGCGTCGTATAACGTTGACCGCTTTAACTCCGTTATAACCATAGGTGTTGACAATATTCTTGATGAAGATCCTCCCTTCTTCCAAGATAGTTTTGCCAACGATTTCGATCCTTCTTATCGAACTTGGGGTTCTCAATTCTGGTATGCAAGAATAACTACCAGCTTCTAAAATGTATGCAGCCTGGGTAGCTTTTTAGCTGCCCAGGGACTGCATCGCAGTTCTCTCAACGCTTAGGATTTTGGTTAAACCAATAGTTTGGTTTTCTCGGAGTCCGTGTGTAATGCGTTTACCGGCTAGAAGTGACTTCTAAATTTACAGAAAGTTCAGTTCCGGAAATGAATTTCTTAAGTCTTTATAGACTAGCTATATACTCTAATCACTATAGCTAAGAGAAAATTCAACGCTCATAACTCCTGGCACAGCACGCACAACAGCCCCAAGGCTCTGCTGGATAGTGCCGACATTACCGGGCGTTCGCAACCCACCGCAACCCTCACAGACTACCGATCCGTTAATTAGAACCATTCCTTCGTTAACCTCAACAGTGAATCCTGGAGGAAGATCAGCAGCATTGGCTATCGCTGATTCAACTTGGGATTTAATTTGTGCATCAATGGTTGCTGATGAAGATGAAATCTCCGATGAAGCCCCTCCTGCCATGGCACTTTCTTCAGGTACTGTGCTATCGCAACTAGTCAGGAATATAAGGCTAGAGAAAATCAGCGTAATAGCTCGCAAGGTGGCCGGATGATTCATTATTAAATAACACTCTCAGTGATAGACTTATTTCTCGAAATCTTAGAGATCTTTGTAGACAACCTCGCCCCCTTTCGCTTTAAACGCTGTTAACATTGTCTCAACTCGAACTCGAAATTCTCCCTGGTCTAACCATTCCATATCTTTGACTTTAATAGAGTCGATATCTGCAAGATCATCCAGTACGCTTGCAAAAAAACGTTCTGGATCTGCCTTACTAGTGAGCAGAGCAGGCTCTCCAGCCCACCACTCTGCGTCGTCTATAGTGCCTTCTTCAGAAGGGCTATTTTGGAATCCCGCATTGATGTCCTGAAAATACATAAAAAGCTTCTCGCAGGACAAATCTGCTACGTTTTTACTGTCAACAGTTCGAAATAACAGAAAGTCGCGTCGATTCATACGAGTCCAGTCAATTAGCCTGCCGCCAAACTCAATACCGCCCTTTCGATGGCTGCAGCAGTCATAGGCAACTTATGAGCATTATTAGCCAACGGTTGAGCATCTTCGACGGCTAACTGTCCAGCTTCACGAGCCACTGCTTCACCAATTTGTTTTCCAACCAGAAAATCTTCAACCGCCTGCACACGCCATGGAATTGGAGCAACACCAGCCAAAACAATGCTGGCATTTTGAACCTGATTTCCATTCCTCTGAATAACAGTGGCCACTCCGACTTCTGCATGAGTCCATGCCTGACGGTCCATCACTTTGTAGTACGTGCTGACAGTATTTGCCGAAACTGCTGGAATTCTGACTCCTGTCAACAGTTCGCCCTCCTCTAGTGAATTCTCACGCTCAGGATTGGTGATTGGCAATACAAAGAAGTCTTCCGACGTCAATTCACGATTCCCGTTTGGGCCTGATACCGTGAACACTGCATTAAAAGCAACTAGCGCTGGAGCGACATCGGAGGGATGAACGATATAACTAGGTCCGCCACCAAAAATAGCATGCTGACCATTCTCTCCATTTACGGAAAAACACTGATCACCCCCGGCCTTGAAACAGTTGAAACCATTGCGATAGTACCAGCACCAGGGGCGCTGGGTAATGTTCCCCGCTAAAGTACCCACGTTACGAATCTGCGGTGTACCTACACTAGCAGCCGCCTGCGCTACTGCCGTTAGACCGGAGATGATTAATGGATTTTCAGCCAACTCATTCAGTGTGATCAAACCACCAACCGATATATCGGCACCACTTGAAACAATGGTGCGTGTATCTTCGACGTTACGGAGACTAATGATTACATTCGCAAGATCAGTGCCATCTTTTAGTTGCTGCAAAAGGTCAGTACCACCACCAGAAAAAGCTACCTGGTTGCCGTCCGCGATGGCTTGCTGTGCTGCCTGAATGGCATCGGGAATAGAACGAGCATTAATGTTAATTAGTGATTTCATGCCATTGCCCCCAGAATCTTGTCTCTAGTTATAGGCAACGAAGTCATACGTTTGCCTGTAGCATTGGCGATGGCGTTGGCAACCGCTGCTGGTGCCAAAATGATGCCAGCTTCTCCAGCAGTTTTGGCCCCAAAAGGACCGTACCCATCATCCACTTCGATGAAATGAACCTCGATATCAGGTATATCCAGATGAGTCAAATGTCGCGCCCGATAGTAGCCCGGCGTTAGCGGCTGACCAGTAGCATCATCATAGAGCAGGTCTTCGTGGAGCGCTTGGCCGATACCTTGGAGGGTGGCTCCTCGAATTTGATCCCTTGCTGTAGTCGGGTTGATGATACGTCCAGATTCATGCACCGTCGTGTACTTAAGAATTCGAGTTGCACCAACACGTGTGTCCACTTCTACCTCGACAAAGTGGGCACCGAAACATTGACGGGTTTTCCCGTCCGTACTCGGGATCGGAGTGGCAGAGCCAATAAGCACATCACCACCAGTTGGCATCCCACGGGAAACAATTTGCTGTTTGAGATTCTCCGCTGCCTGCACAACAGCACCCCCCGTCATGATCGTAGTTCGGCTGCCTGACTCACCAACAGAATAGGGGCAACGATCGGTGTCACCGGATACGACTTCAACCTGGGATAAAGGAACCCCGAGCGCCTCAGCCGCAATCATACCCATTGTCGTCTTAGCGCCAGGCCCGATATCAGTAACGCCTACAAAGAGTGTGTATTCTTCATTTGCATTCACTCGCACGATGGCACTGCTGGTTCCGAGTCCTGACCGGAACATCATGAACGAGAATCCGGCGCCTCGCTTGATCGGTCCCTCATCGGAACCCGGTGTCAAGCGTCGGCGTGCCTGCCAATTAAACTGTTGAGCACCGGTTTCTATGACCTCATCCAATGAATAATTAGTAAACGGTCTATCTTCCGTAGGCCGGCGCATGTTCTTGAGGGTGAACTCGACAGGATCTATACCGAGTTTGTAAGCAACCTCATCCATCATACTTTCTACACCATAAAAGCCGTGGGGCTCAGAAGGCGCTCGAAAATTTCCGGACGTCGTGCGATTGGTATAGACCGGGTTAATTTCTCTGTAACGATTGGGGCAGGCGTAGGCATCCATTCCACTGATACCACCCGAGTTCTTGCGGTAAGGTCCCATTCCACTATAGGCGCGCATCTGCATCGCTGTGAGGGTTCCATCCTCCTTCACACCAACCTTGTAATACTGCACGGTGGGCCAGCGTCCATGAACACCCAACCAGTCTTCACGCCGCGAATACTCCAACATAACAGGAGTGCCTGATCTTCGGGAAAGTGTTGCTGCGACAAGATCAGCGTCCTGGTTTTGATTTTTGTTTCCAAACCCACCACCCATGTATTTAGCAATCACACGGACCTGGTGATCTTCTAGACCAAGATCACGTGCTGTGTCATGACGACAGTTAGAGATCCCCTGTGAGGGAGTGTAGAGGGTAAGCTTATCGCCTTCCCAGCTCGCTAATGAACAGCGAGGTTCCATCTGCGCGTTGTGAATAAATCCTGTCTCGTACCTTTCCTCAAATATCTGATCAGCCTCGGTAAAACCTGTCTCAACATCTCCTATATTGGAAATCATAGGCGCTATATTTCCACCGAAATCCGGGCATAAATTACCCTCTGGCCAGATTTGAGGAGCATCATCTTCCAGAGCCGCTTCGGGTTCCAACACAAAAGGTAACTCTTCATACTCAACTTCGATAAGAGTCAAGGCTTCTTCAGCAATATGGCGATTCGTTGCAGCAACGGCGGCTACTGAATCGCCTACAAATCGAACCGGATTATTAAAGATATAACGGCGGTGCAACGTGGCGTCCTTGGTGGGGTCATTGTATTGCCTGCCGCCGTTAACGGAACCTGCTCCCCAAACCACCTGGGCATCTTCATTAGTAATAATGGCCCGCACACCAGGGAGGCTAGCTGCCGCGCTGGTATCGATACTTACTATGCGAGCATGTGGATGAGGACTACGAAGAACACGTCCATATAACATACCGGGCAATTTCCAATCCCGGGTGAACTTGGCCTCGCCCGTGACCCTTTCAACAGCATCTATACGGTTTGTGTTGTTGCCTATGGTCGCCAGTGGCTCGAGACCTTCGCGCGTAGCGTCTGTCATGCGACACCTCCCTGGCTATCACCTTCACCTGCCGCTACCACTGCCTCAACGATAGCATTGTAGTTAGAACATCGGCACAGATTTCCCACCAGTGCCTCTCTTACCTCTTCGGGATTCGGACTGGCATTGTTGTTGAGGAGAGCCGTAGCGGTCATCAGTTGGCCTGGTGTGCAAAACCCGCATTGAGGTCCATTATTTTCAACAAAAGCCAGCTGGACCGGGGACAACTGCCCGTTCTGGGCGAGACCTTCCACCGTCTGAACAGTCGCTCCATCCGCCCAAACTGCCAATTGACTGCAGGAGTACACTGGCTGACCGTTCATCAGGACAGTACACGCTCCACACTCGCTGCGATTACAACCAATCTTAGTTCCTGTCAGGTCCAGCTCATCACGCAGTAATTCAGCAAGGGTCCAGCGATCCTCCACCTCAACACTCTGCCGGGTACCATTTACTATCAGGCTAATAGCTGTTCTGGCCTCAGGAGTGCCTGTTTGCTGGGCAGTGGCTGCCGGAATACCAAGTGCCGTCACCGCTGCACCGGCTACCACTGTAGCGCCTGTGCCTTCCAGAAAGTCGCGCCTGGATTGTGATTCAGGGGTAAAATATTTCACGTCAGAGCATTGTTCCGAACTCACTCCTGGATTTTTACCCTGTTTTGTCTTGTCGCGCATGGGGTAGCTCCTCATTCGCTGCAAATATTAATTAGTTCATACCAAGTCCCACTATATCTGCCTCTGGATGTCAGGTGCAAGCCTATTTGGATCGGGTTGAGGGGAATTGAGAAAAGCTCAAAACCAGAGGCCTGGCGGCGGAAATATTATAATTTCACGCTGTCTATTCGCCAGCGAAAAACTAACAGCTTATACTGGCCAACCAATCCTTATAAAACCCGATAGGCGGGGGAATCATATGTACTCTTCTCTAAATACTATTAACGCTGCTTTCAGAACTATTTCCCGAGCCTTACTCGCCAGTTTCACCGTTTACTGGTCCTTGGTAACACCGGCTATTGCCGATACCTTTGCAGCCGAACAAGGAGAAATTTTAATTACGCCACTGGTTCATTCGAGCGTGCAGATAGAATACCTGGACACCATTGTACAGATAGATCCCTGGGATATTGTCGGTTTGAGTAATGCTAAGCCTGCCCATTTAATTTTGGTCACAGATAATCCAGGCCATCATCTGGACTTGGGAGCTATCGAGAAACTTAGCCGAAGCAATACGAGTGTCGTCATTGCAACAAATGGCTTACCACAAATCCCTGACGGTATCGTTATGGCTAACGGTGACACTATAAATGCATCAGGTGTCACAATTGAAGCTGTAGCAGCATACGATATCATTCCTGGCGCACCCGAACACCCAAAAGGAGACGCTAATGGTTACGTTGTGACTCTTGGAGGAAAGCGTCTATTTTTTGCGGGAGTAACGGAATGTGTTGACGAAGTGAAGGCCCTTGGTGGAATAGACGTTGCTTTCATGCCTATGAATATCCCTCGCGGTCGAATGACTCCATCAGCTGCGGCCGAGTGTACGAAGATACTTGATCCTGATGTTGTCTATACCTACCACTACGATCAGGGCTGGGCACGGCGCCTGGACAATCCGAATTTTACAGGACCGGAACTACCAGGAGGGATAAATGTTTCCCAGAGCCTTGATCTGTTCGAAAAGGAACTCGAGGGAAGTGGAATCGCGTATCGTAGAAGTAATTGGTATCCATCTAAGCAATAGCCAAAAATCATAGACCAAAATAACACTGCGCAGGCCAAGTAATAACGAATTGTGAATAATCGCTATTTTTATCCCTAATTGGTGTTTAACTCTATCGGCTTGCCATGCGGCGTATTAAGGTAAGTCCAGCGCCATTTGGCCGTTCTTTCCTCAATCTCTTGGAAATCAGATAATCCTTTTAGCGTAACCAACTTTTCGAGAGCCTGTAACCAGTGCCGATAATAAGTGCTTCCTAGATCAGCATCGCCGGACATCTGAGCCTCGCGAATCGCCCCACTGAGCTGACTGGCCCATTCTTCCCACGTAAATAAGCCTTGCTCATGAAGGGCTAAAACCAAACTAAAAGCCTGGGCTTCCCAAGGCGCATTGAATACAGGCCCCCCAGGATCACTTGGCTGCTGCAGAAACCGCTGCTTCATCAGTTTGCTGCCTCGAGATAGGGTTCCCAGAGATCGATCAGTACTTCTGAATTGCTGGCCGGTCTACCCCATAAAGATTCGGCGGTGAAACATACAGTATAAAGGTATTGTCCCTCTTTTTTCCCCTTTGCATTTGAATCGGGAAAAATGTGACAACCAGAGCATCTATAGATCGTACCAGCGGATCCCTGGACGTAGCCCGGAGCGCGGCTGTGACCAACAGTATGATTTTTTCGAACCCTTATGCGATCACCAACTGAGAAGACCGGAGGCTCTGTAGACTCCAACAAAGTGGAACCTCCTGATGATAATATTTTTTCTGCATCCTGTGGTGTAGGTACTCTGAATTTATGTCCTGTACTGGCTGATAGGCCTACACAAAAAGTATGCAGTTCTTCTTCACTAATCAGATCTTTCTCAAC
>Ga0315318_10001133_pt1 | contig 11570 bp, 22 predicted proteins | sample M1200m3416metaG_FD_203703 | JGI IMG/M metagenome (GOLD analysis project Ga0315318, IMG submission 203703) | Ammonia-oxidizing marine archaeal communities from Monterey Bay, California, United States - M1 200m 3416 | ecosystem: Environmental > Aquatic > Marine > Coastal | place: USA: California... | reverse complement strand
CTTGTTGGGATGACATGTTCAAAGATTGGGATGAGGATGAGCTTTGAAATGGCGCAAGCCCAGTACGATGCGATGGAGCCACCAGACTGGGACGAGTGTCCCGTCTGTGTGGATCTAGACGAATGCGAATGTGACTTTGAAGGCACTAGACGCATTGCTGCCTGGGATCAGGCTGATCGCATGATTGACGAAGCGCGAGGTAACTGAATGAACTTATGGGTAGCCATATGGGCAATCCTTGACTTCGCCTCGGTGAACCATGAGCCACCTAATCCAGAAGTCGTGCCCATTGTGTGCATGTATGACTGGGATTGTGGCGAAGCCTTGGGGATCGCTTGGTGTGAATCGCTGCATAATCCGAGGGCATACAACGGATTCGACCACGGCCTGTTCCAGGTGAACGAGTACTGGTGGCGTGAGGTCATGGGTGAGCGTGCGTGGTCACGTAGGTACACGGTCGATGGGTCGGCGGCGATGGCTCATCATGTGTGGAAGGCTGGAGGTTGGAGGCTCTGGTCCTGTGGCCGTTGACAAATAGGGTATGCAGGTCCTTGACACTACCTGTAGGGGATGGTAAGATGGTTGCGTGATGAGGGGTTCGATTCCTCTCCATCCCACGATGTCGCCAAGTTACTAATTTAGTAACTCGGCGCATCACTGAACATTGACAATCAAATAAGGAGTCAGCATGTCTGCTGAAATATATGGCGATGACCTAGCGGTCTACGCTCAGACAGCTTGGCACGGCAAAGGGATCACCTATGGTCACCTGCTCTCAGCAAATGAGTACGCAGAGAATCCATGGCAATTCCAAGCCAACCGCCAAGACTTGTATGTCCAAGACATGATTGACGGGGAGATTATTTACACACCTGTTTCCGAATGGGACGTAACTAATGGCTTCGTCATTCGTCGTGACGACAATGGGTTCCCACTAAATGTGGGCGTGACAGAAGGCAGGGGGATCACTCAATATGATGAGATGGATTCCGCTGTAGAGAAACTGATAGAACAGGGTTTCTCTCCTGGTGTCGCATCCAAGGGGACCCTGAATCACGGTCGTAAGGCATATGTAACATTGGAGATGGGTGAACCACTGGATATCGAGGGGTACAGCAAGATCCACAAGTACTTCACGTTGACTGATGCTCACGATGGGACGATTGCCGCCTCAGGGCGACCAACCGTTGGAGTAGTGGTGTGTGCAAACACATTCGCTGCCTACATCTTGGGAGTGAAGGCTTCGTGGTCGGTCAAGCACACTCGTAATGCCAGTAGCTATCTGGAATGGGCAATCAACTCGTTCGTTGAGGCAGCCAAGCTGCAACAACAGCTTGACGAACAAGTAGAGCGACTCATCAACGAAAGCTATCTTCCGTTTCAATTCGGACAACTGAAGCACCGCATTCTGGGTGAACGTCCAGACGATGAGGGTAGGAGCCAAACATCTTGGGACAAGGTGTTTGACTCGATCACTGCCCGCTACATGGACCGTGACCTAGACGGTGGCATCCGAGAAACCAAATGGGGTGCGCTCATGGCCGTACAGGGCTACGAGCAGCACGTCCAGCAGGTGCGTGGTGGATCTAAAGAGGGACGGCATCTTGATCGTCTGCTCTTCGGATCTATGCCTCTCACGGAGAAAGCAATCCACCAGCTTGTTTCATCTGGATGAGACTCGGGGAGATCAGAGTTACTAATTTAGTAAGTCTGATCTCCCTCATGGCTCAGTCAGGTGTCTAGCCAACACCACAAATTAGGGAGATCACCATGGGTGATGAACTAGAAGTACAGGTAATTAACAGTCCATATCTGACCCTTGAGGTTGATATCAAGTCCATAATCGAAGAGCATGTCACCGAAGCCGTTGGTGAGTACTTAGACAATTATGACTGGCATTCCATGCTCAGCGACCACAATCAGACCATCTCTGAGATAGCCAACGATGATCTGGATGTCCACGATCAGGTACATGACATTGTGAATGGCATGGGCTTCGTCAGGAGCGATGACCTTGATGTTGCAGATGAGGTTATCGAGACGGTGAGGAGCCAACTCAGGCAATTCAACCGACTTGACAGCTTCAGTGATGCTTGCTCCTTGGGGGATGCCTTTATTGAGGCAGTCCAGAAGGTAGCGAACGTGTCACGAGTTGACATGCAGCAGGCGCTCAACAATCAGTTCAAGAATGCAACCATCAAGCTTGAATTCTCAAGCGATGCATTCTGATTGAACATTCTTATTCACTCACTACTTGAAGGGAGGTGAGACACATGGAAAAAATCAAAGCAGATATACGCTTTGCCCTGACTCAACAGGAGGGGCAAGACTTCGCTGCTCTCGATGGTGACGGGCACACGCTCGTAGCACCAGAGTTCTTCGATGGCAAAATTCCAGAGGACTGGAATGTGCGTTCGCTTGAACGAACCCACCACGCTGGCACAGGCAAGCATGCTCTGTATCAGAACGGTGAACCAGTAGAGCAGCTAACAGCTATCTATCTTCTTGACTTCCACCTGTGGGTGGGAGACATGGCCCGATCAGCAGACCCCGAGCTAGAGAATACGTGGGGTAGCTATGGGGGGCGAGGATTCATGGCGCAAGCCGTGGTCCGTGCCCTAAACGAATGGGTCGGAGAAGACAAAGATACCTACACACCTGAACAGGAGATAGGGGGAGAGGCGTGAGCCTACATCTCAGCACTGACCGTAAGACTGCACCTATGATGCAGCGCAAAAAAGAAACGGGGAACGACGCTTATGTCAGAGTCCCTAACGCATTCGGACTTCCAGCAATCAAGTCATGCTGGGGATCGACACCAACTTGTGAGGCTATGTGTTATGCGCTCAAGCTGGAGAACATCTTCACGAATATGAGCAATGCGTTGGAGAGAAACTGGCAGCTAGTTGAACCTCATCTGGATAACCCAGACAAACTGGAAGAACTCTTGTATGCCGTAGTTGAGCAATCGTTCAAGTACATGCAGAAGTGGAGTGAGCCAGAAGATTGGGTGTTCAGATGGTTCTGGGATGGAGACATCCCAACACCAGAGTTTGCGACTGCCATACGGCAAGTCTGTAAACGGTTCCCACAAATCAAGTTCTGGTTGTACACCAGAACATTCAACGTAATCAGACGGCTGAAAGCTGACAACCTTGTCGTCTACCTATCCGTAGACAAAGACAACGTGAAAGAAGCACGCCGTACGAGCAAGACATACCCATGGGTGAAGCTGGCCTTTACCGCTGAAAGCTGGGAAGCGACCGAAGCGATAGCTCGGACGTTCCCTGGTCAACGGCGGGGGCCACGCTGCCCCGAGCTAACAGGCAAGATCCCGTTAGTCGTATGGAATGAAGATCGGACAGGCCGAGGAGCCTGTCTCGAATGTGGACTGTGTATAACGGGCGTGAACAACGTCCGTTTCTCAGCCACCAAGTGAGGAGGGAGATGGCATTCTCCGAATTAGAAAGACGCATCTATGCGTTCATTATCTTCACCTTGAGAAAGGTGGAGAAGTTAAAGAAACAATTAAACAAACAAGAGGGAGCAAAGATCGAACAACTCTTGCGCGACCTTAACCACATAGAAACGTATGCAGACAAAATCAAACTGCAGATGTTTGTAGAAGATCCTGAAGTTGACTTCAGCGAACTAGGAGATGAATGATGATATGTCCACGATGCCAACTCACCGAATTGGAAGATGAGTTGGCGCAAAACGCACTGTCCCGTTTGGATAACGACACGTATGTCTGTTCTCCCTGCGGTTCAGACGAATCAATACTCGATGTCGCTGGTGTAGGACAACGAGAGTCATGGCCTATTAAGCGTCCACTCATGGACTGGGAGATGCTTATGACCTTCACCAAGTCTGTGGATGTCGAAAGATGACCACCTACGTGTTAGAGCTAGCGCAAACACTCTATTGGAGCATAGAAATAGAAGTTGATGGAGAGCACGACATTGAAGATGTGATCCATGACGCTGAAACTTCTAGGCTTTCCGAGTTAGAAAATCATTACTCGTTTGCTGACCAAGAGGTACGGGAAGCAAAAGTATTGACAAAGGATGGAGAGCAGTATGACTACTGATAAACCTAAGGCAACTAACGAAGAGATTCTTCTTGATCTCTTCGATGAAACTCACGACACCATACACATGCTCAGGCATATGTCTGGCGACTTCTTAGAGAAAGCTGAGTTCCTTGAAACCACGTTGGCGAGAGCCGTGCGGCTGGGGCTGGTTGATCTGAGCAAGATGTCAGGGGTGGAGTCAATCCCTGACAACGTGATTGAATTCCCCAATGCTTTCTTGAGGGAGTTAGATGAAGAATAGATTTTCGTGTGGCGGCAATCCCTCCATATACAACTATGGGAGGGGATGCCGTTGCGACCTCTGCCGTTCCGTCAAATCTCTTTATGAACGTGAGCGGCGAGAGAAAGCTAACAGGAGCAGGCCGTCTTCCAAGGAAGAGAAGAAGAAGCCTGCTGGGCGTCGAGACAATCCCATTGTTTACAACGACGCCTATTCCATGGTTGACATTATCCGTGCCAATCCTCATTTGGATTGGTCAGAGAAACAAAGAAAGAAAGCTGGTATCTGAAATGAATTCATACGACCATCCAGAAATCAATCTGTCTGAAATATTCAAGGAAATATTGGACATGTCAGAAGAAGAGTTCCATGAGATGTTGAGTGAATGTGCAGAAACACATTTGTTGGGAAATCTACATAACCGTCTATCCTTCTACGACTACACAGCTAGTCAGACAGCTAAGTGGAGAGACATGGCGAGCTATGAACGTAGGCATGCGCTGCTGGATCTCACTCTCGAAACATCTAATGCTGCTGAAAGTGGAAGGTACATTGGCATCTCTAAGCAACGTGCCCATGACATGACTGGTCAAGCCAAGCATGAACGGCTGCGGAAGATCGGTGCATTCGAGGCCATCGGAGAATGAAAAGTTGCTCCAACCCCGAGTGTCCTGAGGATAATCCTCAGCCACTCAGCAACTTCCACAAGCAGTCGATGGGGAAACATGGGCGTAACGCTCGGTGCCGTGTGTGCGTGACCAAAGCACAAGTTGACCGAGAGAAGAACAACCCTCAAACAATGAGGCGGCGACGCAACAGTCATTACCTTCGCGAATACGGGATCACACTGGAGGAATACGAATCCATGCTGGAGCTACAAGATTACAAGTGCAAGATATGTGGAGCGGAAGATAGCGGCCACCCCCACACTGATAATTTAGTTGTAGATCATTGCCATCAGACAGGTGTCGTACGTGGGTTGCTTTGCAATTCGTGCAATAGGGGCATAGGCATAATGAACGAGGACCCTGAGCGAATGATGACTGCAGCGATGTACTTGGTGGTTGACGGATGACTTGTAAGTCCTATAATGGGGGGTGACCCCCTCAAAGGGGTCACCCCCATACAATTTGTGGGTGCCCAGTTCCTCTCCCTACTGGGCACCCACTTGGGTACAAAGGGAGACGGGAGACACATGATAGAAATCAAGCTAAGACAAAGTTGGATCAACACTTTCTTGCGATGCCCAGAGCAAGCAAGACAAGAACGATTCAAACTTGTGAAACAAAAAGAAACCTCCGACCTACTCAGAGGTAACGCAGTCCACCATGCAATCGAAATGTATGGCAACGGAATGTTCAACCCTCAGCAAGTCGTTGCGACAGAGCCGATCTCACTGGAATGGATGCTCGACATCGGAGAAACTTATCTAGCTGACAACGCCCCCAAGGTTGAGGTGTGGCGACACAGCTACGAGAAAACTGTGGACACAGTACTGAATAACATTGAAGCTTGGCATAACGAAGTGATGCCCACCCTCACCCCTGTAGCCATAGAGAAAAGCTTCGAGGTTTCCTTAGGGGTAAGAGATAACGTCAACCTGATCCTCACTGGCACCGCTGACTGGATCGATGAGTCGGGTGCCATCTGGGATTGGAAGAACCCGAGCCGAAAGTATGAGCCATGGGAGAAGAAGCGCTGGGACATACAAAGCCATGCCTACTGTCTCGCCTTCGACTCACCCCAGTTCGTGTTATGTGTACTGGTAAATGGTGAAGTGCAGATCATTGAGATAGAACGCACAGACAATGATAGAATGGCGTTTACAGATTTATGTTGGTCGATAGTACCTACGATTATGGCTAATCAGGTACCATGGCCGATGAATTGGGGAGGCTGGCACTGCTCCCCGAAATGGTGTCCTGTCTGGCAAGCAGGCGAATGCCGAGGGAAACACCTCGGAGAAAATCCCTGGTAGGGAGAAAGGTAAATATGACTGATACAGCAAAATTAACAGTCAGCTTCACCCAGAAAGTAAGTGAAGCAGCATATGAAACAGCGGACTACACGCTCTCAATAGAGCGCAGTGTCCCTGAGTCCATGGGGGATGACGGCATTATTGCCGAAGCCACCGCATTGTTTGAAACTGTGAAGACGGAAGTTCTTCGCCAAGCAGGACAGGAAATGGATCTCAGTCCTGATGGGGTTGTGATGCGTCGCCTGAAAAGCGGCGTTTCCAGGTCTTCAAATAGTCAAGCAAGCACCCCCACGCCGTCGGCTCCAAGTGGCCCGACGGCAACATCGGTAGCAGCAGCGCCTGTGCCGTCACAATCCGCACCGTCAGGTGGCAGGATGAGTGGCCGTGTTTACAAGCGAGTGGACTTCTGCCTTGGTAAGAACGCAGTGCAAAACCAGACTGCGTTCAACTTGCTGGCGTTCCAGCCCAACGAGTGGGCTGACGAGAACGGCGGCATCATCAAGGTGTACGAGGTTAAAGAAAAAGCAGACGGTTCCACCGACGTGACGAAGAACGGGAAGAACTTCCCGAACTTCTCAGTGTCTAAGGATGCTTTGGCTCGCCTTGGAATGCAGGTCGCCCGTGACGTAGGCATATGGGTGAACGATGGGGACAGCAATGTTCCCCTCAAAGTCTGGGACGAAGCTTCTGGGCAAACCCAAGACGATGCTATCGAATGGGATTGGCTTGGACGCCGTGACGAACTTCAACAGTTTGCCTATAAGGGGAACTGATGGAAGGGGGCGCACCAGTCGCCCTCACCACCGAGGAGATCGACGCCCTCTTAGAAGGGCACGATCTCCCCGAGGGGGAGAGCCAATACAAATTCTTTAGACCCACCTCTGACGCTGTTGAGCGATGGGTTGAATACGCTAAGGGCAGCGACGACTGCTTCTATCTGGGACTAGGAGACATAGACCAGAAGATGCGGGGCGTGTGGCCTAGCGATGTACTCGTCGTGACAGGCAGAGCACACAGCGGCAAGTCCGCTGTCGTTCTCTCAGCCATGGCACGCAACCTGTTGGAAGACCCAGATTTCCATGGGGTTATCTACACACCCGACGAACCAGAGATACTGGTTGTCTCGAAGTTGTATGCCCTCTTGTATCAGCGGAACCTTGCTGAAGTGGAGGAAGCCTTACGCAGCGAAGACGAAACAGTACTCAACGAGATCAGAGAAGCCAGAGATGGTTACCTGGACAGGGTTAAGATATTCCCTAACGCACTGTCGTTCCCCGACATGTCGGAAGCGATGCGTGAATGTGAGGACTACTGGCAAGTCAAACCGAGATTCGTTATGGTCGATTTCCTTGAACAACTCCCAGGTGCAGCAGGATACGAGGGTGTATCCACTGTGCTCAAGGGACTAAAGGAATGGGCTGAAACCGAGAATCTTCCAGTAGCTCTGATCCACCAGTCAGGGAAAAGCTCCACTCGTGGAACTTCACGAGGCATGGACGACGGCAAATTCAATGCGGACGAGTACGCAATCCTGCAGTTGAATGTGTTTCGGCAACGAGACAATCCTAAACTTTCTGACGCAGAACGCAGAGTCCACTCAGTATCAGTGTCGCTTGACCTGTGTAAGAACAAGCGACCACCGTGCCACGTAACCAACCCACCCATCGACTACTACATGGACCCCGAATGCGGACTGGTTCGCGAGTACTACGAGAGCGACATCCCAGGTGATGACCGATGGGTCGAGTAACCAAACCAATCAAACAAAAATTCACTGACCTCCACCAAGGTGGTCACCTCGCAAAAGTTTCCAAAGGGGTGAGTCCCCTCAAAGAAGAGAACGGTGACTACGCCTTGGTGACAGAGGAACACATCGGCAAACATCTCGTAGGAGAAGGACCAGCCCTAGGTGTGTACCCGCTATGGAAGAGGAACGGTGTATGGATGGTCAACTGGATAGCAGTGGACTTGGACGAAGGAGAAGTCTCCAACGTCCACGCTGACAACCTGATCGGCTTACTCAAAGCCAAGAACATTACAGCCTGGAAAGAAACATCCAAGAGCAAGGGATACCACGTTTGGGTGTACCTCAAAGAACCTATCTCAGCTTCGATAGGAAGAAACTCTATGGTCGGAGCCTGCCGAGTGGTGGAGGTACCCATCCGAGAGGTGTACCCGAAACAAGTAACCCTTGACAGCAGTCAGGTTGGCAACTGCCTGCGTTTGCCTTACCCCCATGACAGGAAAGCAGGTAGGCATGAGGTGTTCGACCCTGACGGGGAAGGGATGCTTGATGTAACCGTGTTCACTGAACGTGCATGGAAACACCGAACACCCGTCCACCTCTTCAGGTCGCTGCTCCCTCTCTACGAGGCAACCAAACCCAAACTGAAACAGCCGCTGCAGGGGCACACCCCGAAGGACGGTTTCATAGGCATCGCCCAAAAAATTTGGGAGGACCTCCGCACAGAGGATCGCTCTTCAACGATGTATGCCTTTGCTGCGAGCTTGCTGTGGCAAGGCTTCTCCTTTGACGCTACTGTGGATTGGGTGCGGCGACTCGATGACAGACTTGAGAAGTTCTCAAACCGTAGCGACCGAGAAGCGCAGCTTCGGAACCTCGTTCAGAAAGCAGCAGATGAAGCGTCCTGATGCCTACACGTTTTCGATCCCTGGGAAACCAAGGGTGAAGGGACGGCCACGTTTCACGAAGAGTGGACGGACCTACACCCCGAAGAACACTAGGGAACGGGAAGAGGAGATAAGGAACCTTTACGATGGCCCAAAGTTTGAAGGACCAGTGGAACTCTATTGCCTGTTGACAGCAAGCGAAACAGTAGTAACCATCACTCCTTATGAAGCAGAGAAATGTCCGTTGCGTGGCGACGCAACGAACTATCTGAAAGCCGTAGAGGACGCACTTAACGGTGTCGCCTACGACGACGACCTACAGATCTATCGGATCATCGGGGAAAAGAAATGAACAGACCATTTCATCAAGGCTCTTATCAGGAGCGTTACGTCCAGATGGGTGATGAAGCTGAAGGCCACTTCGAGAAAAATAATTGCTCGTGGGTGCGGTACGGTCTGAACCGTCCCGACTTCTATGTACACAAACTTCCGCATCACATCCGATATACCCCCGACTATCTGCAGGCCGATCCCGTACGGCTCGTTGAGGTTATGGGTATGGGTAGGACTCCGTTAAAGATCAAACTTGAGAAGCTCGCTGCGTTACAATGGTGGGATGCGTCAGGAATTGATGTATGGTTATGGATCTGGTCACGGACCAGAGAAAACTTTGCGGAACTTAAATACAGAGACATGATGAATATCATCAATAAAGAAGATGCACCTTTGGGGAAGTTCCCTGAGGGGAAAGCGTTCTTCAATGTGAGTTCAAAGCTTCTGCCTTGGAACGGTGCATGACCCTGATGAGGGAGCACGCTTCATAGAAGAGCTAAGGAAATACAGATTTCCTTCTCTACGTCCGCTGCAAGATCAAATCCAAGCAGAATATGTACCCGTAAAGAACCGAGAGCCTGGACACAGGACTAATTTTCTGCGTTTCGGTGTTCAAACTAAACTGCATTGGCAAGGATTCAAGGATACAGAAATGGAAGCCTTGATGGAGGCTCGCCCATTTGAGGAACCTGCCACTGATTGGGAATCAAAAAATAAAGAACTTGAAGACCTCCGCACTGCCGTGCAGGAGGTCTTTGACTCTCTCACCGAAGACGAAGAGTGGTTGTATAACTGTCTTGTCGAAGTTGGGTTGTCTCTCCGATTCCTGTCACGAGTACTCGGAACACCTAAAAGCACGTTGGCTCGTAGGCGTGATGCACTCGCTCAGAAAATGAGGGAGGGACTACTGCAGCATGAGGTGGTACGGGAGTATCTGTTTACTCGTTCTGGGTATCGTGAGAGTCCAAGCACTCCTGAAGAAACAGACTGAAATGCTGCAACCATTGCATGATTGAAGACAAACTCATCAGGTTTCCTTCTCGCGATTGGCTCCATGCGGAAAGCAGTTCTCGAATCTCGGCGTCCTCGAAAACCATGAGAATCCCGAGAGAACCTTCACACCACTGACCGTGCGTACCGTCGTTTATATCCATCAGATGACGGGTGGCTAGGAGATCGTGATGGATCTCGTCTTCAATTTCTAGACCCTCCAGGCACATCCAATCTGCCCAGGTGTCCTCGAACTCCTCATCCATTGGGTCACCGACCCAGACGGGCCTTAGCAAGTGTCTTCACCGCGGCGATGCCAGCAGCCATCGCTGCGGCACCTGCAGCTTTCCATGTGCTCACATCGGTGACAACCATTACGGCTAAACCTGCTTCGACTGCTGTCCAGACAGACCTTTCAAGCCAGTCTGTCCAGTTGAATTTCTTTTGGGAAACTTCAGTCACAGTTCCTACTTTCCAAAGGGCCTACCACCCTGATACTGGTTGCCTAGATTTGTCCCACGCAAAGCTTTCGCCTGTTCTTTAGCATCCCTGCCCTGGTTCCCACCAAGTTTTTTTTCTTTGGGTGTTTCTTTGGACATCAGTCCTCCTATATGAACGCTGTCGTGGCCCAACCCCCGAACAGCGCATCCCATGTTTGTAAGCCCACAACCCCGTCAACCTTCAAGAAAGCTTCAAAACTTTTTTGAAAATCTTTGGTGGCTCTGCTGCTCTTCCTCCCCCAAATACCATCGACCCCTCCAGGGTCGAACCCAAGGTCGCTCAGACGCTCCTGAACGGCCCGTACAGCCTCCCCACGACTTCTCCTGGCTACAGATAGCGGAGAGTGTGAGATCTTCTCTCTGAGCCTGTCAACGTGAGCTTTGATTCCACCCCAATCAATCTCTTTAGGGTCACCCAGCGGCATAGGCATGCCTGAAACCAACCAGTCATACAACCAGTTGCCTGGACACGTCGAATTACCCAGGTCCCTATGGCCTTTCACCCACAGCTTGTCGTCATACCTGCTTTGGATGTCACCTATGAGCCATCGGATCGAGTCCCTTGCGGCCTGTGGAATTTCGAGAAACCCCCAACCCGTGTAACAAACCGACTCAGTGCGGCTATTCCAGCCCTTCGTAGCGCCCGAAACAATTCCTGCTCCTCTTCCCGCATAGATGACCCCCTCGGAGTCAACCAGCCAGTTATATGCGATAGCGTTCCAGCCCCGAGAATCCATGTGATAACGCTCGAAAGCTTTCAACGCCGCAATACCTTTAGGACCTTCCTTCACCCCACTGTGATGTAACACGATTCCCTGGACACGC
>Ga0315318_10001130_pt1 | contig 11582 bp, 9 predicted proteins | sample M1200m3416metaG_FD_203703 | JGI IMG/M metagenome (GOLD analysis project Ga0315318, IMG submission 203703) | Ammonia-oxidizing marine archaeal communities from Monterey Bay, California, United States - M1 200m 3416 | ecosystem: Environmental > Aquatic > Marine > Coastal | place: USA: California... | reverse complement strand
CCGGCCAACTCTCCCACCGGCGAGTTGCTGCGCAAAGCCACGCGATCGGGAGATTTCGGGCGGGCGGAGTCGACCTTCGCGGCCCTCGTGAACGAGCGCCCCGACGAAGCCTTCAATCACCTGCAGTACTCGGTGCGCGATGAGATCAACGTCCATCGCGTTGTGCTCGCCTGGCGCGCCTGGTCGATGCTCGACATTGCCGGTAAAGAGCACTCACACACCCTGTTGCGGCAATCGGTCCGTTTCTGTGTCAATTCCGAAAGAGGCGGTCGACAGGCCGCGATCCGCAGCCTCCTGCCGAAGCTGCTCGAGACCCACAAGCTGCTCGGTCGCAAGCCGGGCTCGCGCAAGGCAGACGATGGCTGGATCAACAGGATGAGCCGACTCATCTTCGCGGGCACGCGTGAGCAAGCCGCCGATGCCGCCGCGGCCGCTCTGGCCGAAGGCTTCACCCCGGCGGACGTCGGTGAGGCGATCTCGCTCGCTGCGAACCGGCTCGTGCTGAACGACCGAGGTAGGGGAAAACCGGGAAGCTCGAAGTTGAAACCGATGGGCAGTGTACACGGCGCATCCGTCGGGGTTCACGCGTCGGACGCGGCGAATGCGTGGCGCAACATCGCGCGCGTCAGCAACGATCTCAACGCGTTCGCGAGCCTCATCATCGGCGCATATCATACCGCCGGGCAACGCGGCGCCGTCACCGACGCTCCTTTCCATGCGGAGACGCTCGATGCCGTTACGGCGAAGGACCGCGGCGCGCTCCTGGACGAGACGAGGTCGGCCATTCGTGGCCGAGACCAGGCGCGCGCCAGCGCGCTCGTCGAGCGCTATGGAGAGCTGGGCTATCCGCTCCGCCCTGTCATGGATCTGCTCCTGGGCTTCGCTGTCAGCGAGGACGGAGCGCTTCATGCCGAGAAGTACTACCACACGGTCGAGGAAGAGTTCAGGACGACGCGCGAGAAGTTCCGCTGGCGCCACCCTGTGGCCCTGGCGCGAGTGACAGCGAGCGAATACGGGCTGAGTCCCAGCGCTTCAAAGAGCACTCCGAAGGGTGCTGGTGAACGGGCGCCGGGATACGAGGAAGCGTGCGGCCTGCTGAAGGTTGACGTCTGACACCCGGTGAGTTGACCCAATACGACCACCGTGCGTGTCAGTCCCCCGTTCCTGATTCAAGCGCGACATTGCTGAGGCCCCACTGCCCGTCCACCTTGAGCAGCGTACAGACGCTTCCCCGGACTCGCGGCGGCATGAAGCTTCCATCTCTCTTCCAGCGCGTAAAGGTGATCCGATAGATCACGCAGCCGTCGTTGACGAACTCGATGTCTTCGCTCAACAGTTCTGAGTGGTCGTAGTCTTCTGCCCGGATCTTTCCAAGGAGGGCGCGGTAGAGGCCTTTGACCTCTTCGCGATCCTTGAGGGGCCGCCTCGATTCGCTGGTCGACAACCATCCAGGCGTATGCCAGGAGGCGCCAATCGTCTCAAAATCATCGGCATTGAACGCGGCAAGATAGCGATGCATCACCTGCCTCACTTCGCTGACAGCGGTGGGGTCCGGTGATACGTGAACATGAACCGCGGAGCAGCCCTGGCCCCAGATGCAGGCCAGTAATAAGAGAGTCGTGCACATAAGCCCGGGCCGGGTCAAACCTGGAGGCAAACGGTCTCTGAGCACCACGAGGCCGGCAGCCACAGGGCCGGTACACAGCTTCTTCATGTCCATACCATCTCTCCGGGTTCGTTAGCCCCTACATATACCCACGCCTGCGCGCCCTCATCAATCGCCTTTCCCGCTTGCACTTCCGCCGGGAGGGAAAGTGTCATTTGCTTTCGGGGAGATCTGAGTGACAATGGGTCCAGGTTTAGTGGTCGCGGGAAGCTGAAATAAATCTCAATTCAATCAGTAGGGAAGATCCATGCACAAGACATTGAATGGACTGGTGTTCGTGGCGGTACTCAGCTGGAGCGCGTTCGCTTTCGCGCAGGGGGTGGATGATGGGACGGTTAACGTCGCATCGCGCGGAATGGCTACCCAGTCTTCGGATTACGGCGCCGGGCAGTTTCCCGCCAGCATGGGAATCGATGGGAACCTCGGAAATTTCACCCATACAGCCGCCGGCCAGAACCTGCCTTCCACCTGGGAGGTTGATCTCCGGGACGAGTACCTGATCACTTCAATTATTCTTCATAACCGTGATAATTGCTGCACTTCACGCTTTCGTGATCTCACCGTCCTGATTCTCGATGGGCCCGATGGAGATATCCTCTTCGAGTCGGATCTGCTCAACGAGGAAAACATCCTGGGTGGTGGTGGAGCGGCAGGTCCCGAGAGCCTGATGGTAGATCTCGTTGAGCTGCTGGGAGACGCTGTTGCCGGTAGTGTTGTGCGGGTGGTGAGAACCCCGGATCCGGATCTTTCCGGGACGGGAGGGGTCGGCAACCCCGATGAAATGGATGTTCTCTCCCTTGGCGAGGTGGAGATCTATTCTCCGGAAGACGGTCTGCCTCCTCCTCCGCCGCCTCCGCCGCCGCTCGAGCCGATCGAGGATATGGTCAATCCCAACGGCTGGATCCGCAGCAACGGCTGGAACATGCTCTTTCTTGACCAGGATACCGGCTGCGGCGACCTGTTCCGTATGGAAGGAAACTGGGTGGCTCCCTACGACCTGGCGGAAGAAAACCCGCGTCCGGGAGATGAATGGGAAATTGATTTCTTCGAGGCCGAGTCTACAGGTTGGGGAGGGGCGAACGTCAGCGACATACCGACCTGGATCAGCATGAATTTTCTGCGGGTGAACGGTATCGACCTCATACCCGAGGACATAGTGGATTTCGATATTTACGCCAGCCGCGCGGGATTCACGAGCATCGACCAGATCGTGGCGATCTCGACGACCTACGTCGAGAACACCACCGATGCGCCGCTGAGGGTCTATGTCTGCAGCGCCAGCGATGACGGGATTCGCGTCGACATGAACAACAACAACGTGGCCCTGGTGAGCGCCTGCCGCGGCAGCGGACTCGATTGCCAGGAGATCAACTGTTCTGAGCTGGCTCCCGGAATCAACAAGATCACCACCTATGTCTGGGAAAACGGAGGCGGCTGGAGACAGGCCATCGGGCTTCGCGACGAGAAGATGCAGATTCTCACCGACGACAGCCCCGACGTCATCTTCTGGGGCACCGGCGAGGATGACGAGCTCGAAGGACAGGAGGTCGCCGAGGCTCCTGATTGCACTCTCGAGGGGGTCAACCCCTTCGGCTGGATCAGGACCGAGGCCTGGAACATGCTGTTCCTCGACCAGGATGGCGGCTGCGGCGGCGGCGGACCCGGCCGCATGATCGGCAATTGGGTGGCGCCCTATGAGATGGAGGAGGAGAACCCTCGTCCGGGAGATGAGTGGGATATCGAGTTCTTCGATGCCGAATCGCGCGGCTGGACGGGCACCTTCAGCCCGCTGCCGACCTGGCTCAGCGCCGCCTTCCTGCAGGATGAGGGGGGAATCAACATCTCCGTCGGCGAGCTGGTGGACTTCGAAGCGATCGTTCCCCAGGTTGGATTCCTCGGCACCGACAACATCCTCGCAATCTTGACGACCTACGTCGAGAACACCACCGATGCCCCGCTGCGGGTGGAGGTTTGCACTGCAAGCGATGACTCGGTTCGTATCGATGTCAACAATGTCAACGTGACCCTGGTGAGCGCCTGCCGCGGCAGCGCCGGCAACTGCCAGGAGACCCGCTGCGCCGAGCTGGCGCCCGGCGTCAACAAGATCACCGCTTACGTCTGGGAGGGCGGCGGCGGCTGGAACATGCGCGTTGGTCTTCGCGACCAGAACGGTCTGGTTCTCACCGACGCCAGCGAAGATGTCGTCTTCCTCGGCACGGGCGCCGATGATGAGCTCGAGGGACAGTTCATCGAGGAGCCGCCGGAGGATTGCTTCGAGGCCGGCCCTCCTCCTCCTCCGGATGATGAGGGCTTTGAAAATGTCGGTCCCAACGGGATCGCGACCCAGTCCTCCGAGGGCTGGGGCGGCAATCCGCAGCGCGGTATCGACGGCAACACCGATGGCCAGTGGGGCGGCGGATCCATCACGCATACCAACGGGGCGCCTTCCTGGTGGGAGGTCGACCTGATGGACACCTACTACATTTCCTATATGCGGATCTGGAACCGGCTTGATTGCTGCAGCGAGCGCCTGACCAACTTCACGATCACCGTGCTCGACTTTGAGCGCGAGGTCGTCTGGGAGGAGACCTTCCTGCCAAATAACGAGCTGATGAACGGCGCCTTCCTGCTGATTGAAGATGTCGAGGCCGAGGGCCAGTACGTACAGGTCTCGATGCCCGGTCAGTACCTGAGCATCGCGGAGCTGGAGATTCTCCAGCCGACCGACGCTCCTCCTCCTCCTCCGGATGAGATCTGCGACAATGGCCTCGACGATGACGAGGATGGCGACGCCGACTGCGACGACGCCGACTGCTCCGAGGAGGAGAGCTGCCAGGCGCCGCCGGAGACGACCTTCGTGCGCGGCGATGCCAACTCCGATGGAAGCGTCAATCTGACCGACGGCGTTGTGCCGTTGCTCTACCTGTTCTCAGGCGGCGCAGCCCCGGCTTGTCTGGACTCTGCGGACACCAACGACACCGGCAGTATCGAGATCACGGATGCGATCATCGTATTCAGCTGGCTGTTTTCAGGTGGCATGGCGCCGGCGGATCCGTCGCCACTCAGCCCGGGCTATTCCAGCGAAGAGTGCACAGGAGACCCGACCGACGATGACATCGGCTGTGACCGGCCATCTCCTGTCTGTAACTGATCGAGAGGACCGCGGCTACCGCCGCAGGTTGTTCATGTGAAATGAAGAAGCCCCGCAAGGCCTTGTCTTGCGGGGCTTTGTGCTGGTGCGCCGCCGCGGTCCAGACTCAGCCCATGGCCTATGTGAGGCCATGGGAGGGGCAGGGAGAGGGGCGGCCCTGGTTGCTGATCGCCCGCGGGGCATCGCTTAGGGTGCTGAAGTGGATTTGCGTGCTGCCGAGGCGCCTACGGCGATGTTGGTTTCAATCTTCGCGCCACCCCGTTTGCACAGAAGCTCACGGCAAACCTGCCAGTTAACTTTCGCGGCCAATTTCAGCGGCGAATTGACCTTGGCGTCCTTGGGTGCGATGAAGGTTACCAAAACCGTGATGGTGCCCTCGTAGGTGGGCTGAACTGATTCGCCTGAGCTCACCAACAGAGGCTTGGGCCATTGAACGGCTTTCGTCACAGTGCCTTTCGGCAGCTTCCACTCGATCGTGGTGGGCAGATAGGATTCACCTTTCCTGGGTCCGTAGATGTGCCAGCCATCCGCGATCTGAAAATTCAGTGCCACCTTAAACTCCTGTCCGGGCGCAACGGAGGTGTGGCTTGTCAGGGTGCGCAGCGTTACCTCTTTGGTGCTCGTGGCCGGCTTGGCAGTCAGCACTTCCCTGGCAAGATCGACAGCGCGGTTGGGTAGCTGGCGGTAGAACCAAACCCACCCGTGGGATTTGTACCCGGTGGTCCGGTAGGGCCGGAGTTTCTGGTACAACTCATCGGCTGGTCGCCGCAACTCCTCCTGCCGGGCCTTAATCCGAGCAATCTCTTCAAGGTTCCCAGCCTGAAGGTCCAAGAGGCCCAGCGCTTTTCTGGTCGCCGTATCGAGTTGGCCACTGGCAGGTAGTTTATTGAGGCGTTGGAACAGCGACAGAGCGTTTTTCGTCTTGGGACCGAAATCGCCGTCCACCAGGAGGTTGGGTGTGGGTTTCAGACGAGCATTCAGGGCTTGCTGTAGCCCCTTGATCGGTTGGGTGGCTTCCCGGAGTTGACGGGAAAGCTGGTTGATTTCATCGTAATAGGCCTTGTTCTGCAGCTCATCCAGTTCCGCTTCCAGGGCCTTCTTTTTCTTTTTCTCCTTCTTGGTCAAGGCAGGGCGGGTGTCGTAGGTGCAGGAGGTGAAATCGCCCAGCAGGATGTCGCGCAATCCGTCATTGTCGTAGTCGATGATCGTCACTTTCGCGCGACTGCCGTGCACCTTGGGGATGTCCCCCTCCTTGATCCGTTCAAAACCGGGATCCTCCAGGAGTTGTCGTGCGGCTGAAAATTTCGGTTGGTTGTCTTGACCGACGTTACGATGCCAGACGATCCGGCCATATTCTGAACCGACCACCAGGTCTCGTTTGCCGTCCTTGTCCCAGTCGGTATAAGCCGCATTACTTCCGGTGATCGAACCGGCACCTTTGGCCATCGGCAGCGATCTGGATACCGAATCAAACTCTGGCGCGCTCCGGGTGCCGATATTCTCAAACCACTTCGCTTTGCTGATGCGGTTGGCGCAGACCAGATCCAGATCCCCATCAGCGTCCAGGTCCACAAGCTCTGTCGTGCAGCAGTAGCCGCCCTTGATCGGGTTATTGTTTTTGTCTCTCAGCAGTTCTCGCTTGGCGAATTTGCCTTTGCCCAATCCACGAAATAAATAGACGTCTTCATAGATGGAGCCGGCGATAACGTCATCAATCCCGTCTGTGTCGTAGTCCACAAACTGTGGACAGAATGTGCTACATCACGTGCTGGGGACCGAGGCATTCTCGCCATCGGCCTGAAGATACTTGAACCCGTCGTAACGGGGTGAGGCGTTCGAGCCCTTGTTCAGATAAACCCGCAACCGGGCATTGACGAGGGAGCTCTTCGAGGTCGTCTCTCCGCGATAGGTTCCCGAGCCGAACTCACCGACCAGGAGATCGCGTTTGCCATCGCCATTGAAGTCGTACACATAAGGCGCGGCGTGTCCCGTGGTGACGTCGATGGGCTTATCTCCGGTCAATAACCGGACGCCCGGGGCGAACCGGTAGGTGTCCACTGGGATTTTCGATCCACGCTGGGCAAACAATGAATGCGTCGCCCCGAGACAAACAAGCACGACACTCAAACCACTAAACCAGAACAGTCGTTTCATGTCTTTACCCTCACAATGAATTAGTCAAACCCGGCCAATAGCCTATGCGAGACCATGGGCGGGGGCAAGGAGAGGGTGGGGGAGCTTGGTAGGCAGCGGAGTGCCGGTGGTGACTTCGAGGTTGAGGCCTATTGCGCCTCGGAGGTCGGCGCCTTGCAGGGCCGCACCCGTCAGGTTCACGAACTTCAGATTCGCCCCACACACCCACAACGCCTCAAGTTCGACGCACCGCCGACCCTTTGCCGACATACTTCCGCTGCAGCGCCCCGGGCCCCAAAAAGAAGAAACCCCGCAAGCCATTTGCCTGCGGGGCTTTGTACTGGTGCGCCCTCAGGGATTCGAACCCCGGACCCGCTGATTAAGAGTCAGCTGCTCTGCCAACTGAGCTAAGAGCGCGTAGTGTTTATTTTTCTCGCGTTGATGGCCAGGAGGCCACGAACGCAGGACGAGTCATTAGACCTTGAAGTGGATTCCTGTCAAGAGCTTGAAGTAGCGAAAAAGTTAGACCCCTCCGGTAATATTCCACCGGAGAGGTCTTTTTTCTGGCACGCCCGCCAGGACTCGAACCTGGAACCATTGGCTTCGAAGGCCACTACTCTATCCAATTGAGCTACGGGCGCATTATTTACGGACGATTCGCAGTGCGGGATTATAGAGGTTTGTCGCGCCGACTGGAAGCGGACAACCGTCAGTACCGACTTTAGCTTTTTTCGGTTATTTCAGCGGATTATCAGGTTGCAAAAACGCTTCGGCTTGGGGGGCTTTCTGCCGAAAGATACTTGTAGCCCCAAGGGCAGCAGATGCAGAAAAAATCATGAGTACACAGACACTATTCAAGAGCACCGGCAAGACTGAAATCCATCAGATGCTGGACAACCTGACCGGCATTCTCGACCTGGAATTGCAGTATTCGCGGAAATTTACCGAGGTGCTTCGTTGCCGGGTTGAGGCGGAGGATCGTGACGATTTCAATGAGCGTGAGCACTGCCTGGTGGCGGAGAAGGAACTCCTTGGCAACCTGGCGATGATCGATCGCGAACGGGTCGCCGCCGTGGGTGAGCTCAGCCTGGCATTTGGCTGCCGCAGGGAGAAGCCGATGAGGATCGCCGAGTTGATCCTCTACGTGGATCCGGAATACCGCGATGCGCTGCTCGATGTTCGCGAGCTTCTCAGGGATTGCGCAGATGAGATCGAGTCGCTCAATAACGCCAACAACCGGTTTCAGCACCTCAGCGCCGCTGGAATGGATCTCTACCTCGGGGTGGATTGCGGTGCCTCGGTAGACCTTGAGGAGGTCCTTGCCTTTGAGGGAACGGAATCCACCGGTCTCCAGCAGGAGGAAGAACCCTCTCTCGCCGACCTGCAGGAGGAAGAGCTTCCTGAAGGTTTCAATGCCCTGCTCGACGAAATCTTCGGAGAGGACTGAGGGGACAGGGCCTCTTACTAAATTAAAACACGTTTGACCAGGGGCTTGTATCCCGGCGGAATGCCTGTACAATCCTCTTTTCACATGTCCTCATTATCGTAACTCTACCAGTGGCTTCACTATAGATGCACTATAAGCTATTCGTTTTCGATCTGGACGAGACCCTTTGGACGGTTTCCGAGGGGCTCTGTTCATTGCTCAAGCCTCCCTTTAACTTCACCGCTCCCGATCGCCTGGAGACGAACGAAGGTTTCTGGATCGAGCTCAAGCCCGGAGTCCATAACCTGTTCACTTTTCTCAAGGAACAGGAAGTGTATATCTCCCTGGCCAGCCGTAACGACCACAAGCCGACGATGGAGATTCTCTCTGCTTTCGGGTTATCCGATGGTCTGACCTATCCGCAGATTGGCTGGCGCTCCAAGGATGAGATGCTCACCCGGATCATTCGAAGCATCTATAGGCGCGACAAGGTCAAGATTAAGCCGGACGAGGTTTTCTTCCTCGATGACTGGCGGGATAATATCAAGCCGGCAAGGGAATGGGGCGCGACCGCGCTGCTCTATGGACAGGATGTTCTCAGCCACGACGAGCTGGTCGGCATGCTGGGGTGAAGCGGGCCTGTTCCCGGTGAAATTCGCGGCACAATTACGGCTGAAGGTTTCTTACGCTTCCAACCAGGGCCTCGGCAGGTTATATTTCCATCATGTTTGAGCTGGGTAGATTTCTCCAGCTCATGGGGCTCGTCGTAGTTCCCATGGCTTTTCTCCGGCCCGTGCCAATGATGATGTTTGGTGTCCTGATGATGGGCGCCGGGTTTTTCCTCGTTGGCAGGTACCTGGCTGAGAACAGTGACTGAATAACGAACGCTCACGGGGAGGTGAAGAGAGTTTGTCCCGCAAGGATTATCCTGCTACTCCAGGGGATGAAGGCCTTCAGGAAGAGGCGGCTGGCGAGAGCGTTGAGCGCGATCAGTCATCTTCCGCCGATGCGGATGATACGTCCGCTTCCTACACGCCCGGGCGAAGCATCGAGGAGCAGGCTGAAGAGAGAAGCCTGCGCCCGACGAGCTTTCAGGATTTTATTGGGCAGTCACAGGTAATCGACAATCTTCGCATAGCTGTCCAGGCCGCACGCGACAGGGGGGAGGTCCTCGATCACATTCTTCTCTCCGGCATGCCCGGGCTTGGCAAGACATCGATCGCGATGATCCTTGGAGGAGAGATGGGAGCCGGGAATACCCACGTACTGTCAGGGCCCACTCTCGAGCGGGGCAAGGATGTTGTCGGCACCCTGACCCAGCTCGCCAGAGGCGATTTCCTGTTTATCGATGAAATCCATCGCATGTCCGCTCATGCCGAGGAGTTCCTTTACTCCGCCATGGAGGACTTCCGAGTCGACCTGATCATCGAAAGCGGGGCGGACTCTAGGAGCATCCAGGTTGACCTGAAGCCGTTCACGCTCGTGGCGGCGACGACGCGGGAGGGGCTTCTTACGGCGCCTCTGCGCAGTCGTTTTCAGATTGTTGAGAAGCTCGAGCCCTATCCATCCTCAGACCTTGCCCGGATCCTCGAACGCTCCGGAGGGCTGCTGGGCTGCGATATCGAGCAGGATGCCTGTGCCCAGCTTGCATCGAGAAGCCGGGGCACGCCGCGCTTCGCCAATCGCTTTCTGCGAAGGATTCGCGATGTGGCGCAGAGCCGGGGAGACTGGAAGAGCGGCGACCCCGTGAAGGTAGATGCCGCGGCGGTAGCCGAAGGCCTCGAACGCTTAGGTGTTGACGAGAATGGCCTCGATCGCGTGGACCGTAAGATTCTCAACGTATTGTTCAGCAACGGCGGCGAAGCCGTGGGACTGAAAACCCTCGCGGCCTCGGTGGGAGAAGAGCAACGCACCATTGAGGAGGTCTACGAGCCCCACCTGATCCGGGAGGGTCTGATCCATCGCACGGCGCGCGGCCGCTGCGCCACCAGGAAGGCGGCTGAGCTTTATGGCGACCCCTCGGGCCAGCCGAGCTTCGTCTGATTTCTTTCTTTAATTTTCTTACCAGGCTTTCTACGCGACCCATGCCCTCCCCGCGTCGACTCGGTGAAACCATTCTCCTCTGCTGCCTGCTCCTCGCATACGGTTGCCGGGAGTCGCCGCCGCCTCCAGCCCCGCTTGATCCGGCTGGCGTCGAGATCCGTGTCGGCATTCTCTCCGCCGAGCGCATCCTGTTGAGGATGCCAGGCCGGGTGGAAATCCGGCCGCTCGCTGGCGGTGAGCCTCTCTATCGCGGTGAGCTTCCGGGTGCTGTCGCCGCGATCAGTTCCGGGGCCGGGATTGAGCTTGCGGGGATGGCTTTCGCCGGTTCCGTGAGGGTGGCTCCTCTCGGTGACCGAGCCGGGGAGGCGGGGATCGACTTCGCGCCGGGGGTGGGACCGAGACCGGGGAGGCTTCCGGCTCTCTACCATCGAGTCGGGGCCGATTTTACCGTGACCGCCATCCTCGATGGGTCCGAGGCGAGCTCCTATAGGGGGGCGCTCGAGCTGCGCGCGGATGATGGCCTGGTCCAGGCCGTGAACGCTCTCGACCTGCAGTCTTACCTGCTGGGGGTGGTCGGAGCTGAGATGCCCGCCTATTTCGAGGCGGAGGCCCTCGCCGCCCAGGCGATCGTCAGCAGAACCTTCGCTCTCTACAATATCGAGCGCGCGCGTTCGAATGGCCAGCCGGGGGTTTTCAGGGCGACCACGGGTTTCCAGGTCTACAAGGGCTTTTCGGCGGAGACCAGGAGTACCCGCACGGCGGTGGTGGAGACCCGGGGACAGGCTCTCTCCTGGAGGGGCGCTCTTTTCTCCAGCTATTTTCATTCAACCTGCGGCGGGCGTACAGCCAATGCGAACGAGGCGTTGGGAGTGACCGCGATCGCGCCGTTGGCCGGGGTTGCCTGCGGCGGGTGCGCCGGCAGCAGCTTCTACCGCTGGAGCTCCAGGATGGCCTCGAGCGAGCTGGCGGACGTGGCGCGGCGATACCTGCGAAAGAACAGCCCGGAGGTAGACCTGGGGGCTATCGAGGAGCTCGAGGTGATTGAGCGGGCCGCTGACGGCCGCGCTCTCTATCTTCGCCTGCGGCATTCTCTCGGTTCTTTTGAGTGGAGGGCTGACAGCTTTCGCCTGGCTGTTGAGGCTCAATTTCCCGGTACGGTTCGG
>Ga0315318_10001122_pt1 | contig 11607 bp, 6 predicted proteins | sample M1200m3416metaG_FD_203703 | JGI IMG/M metagenome (GOLD analysis project Ga0315318, IMG submission 203703) | Ammonia-oxidizing marine archaeal communities from Monterey Bay, California, United States - M1 200m 3416 | ecosystem: Environmental > Aquatic > Marine > Coastal | place: USA: California... | reverse complement strand
GCGGCGGGTTGCGCCCCTGCCGGTCGATCATGCCGCGCGCGCCCGGCTTGCCGAACCACTGCAACGCCATTTTGCTGCCGTTGACGATCTCGTCGCCGCTGTTGGCGGTCTGCGCGGCGCTGCCGTAAGTGTGGGTCCATTCGCCAGCACCTTCGAGCGCCTTGCGCCGGGCCAGTAGCAGTTCGCCGATGGCCTCGGTGGTGGTTCCCCGGGCAAGGGGCGAGCCAGTGATGAGCTTGGCCAAGCTGCTTTGCGGCAGGCCGCCGAGCGCCAGCACGCCGCCGCTTGGCCGGAGCACGCGCAGCAGCTCCGAACGGTCGCCGGGCAGTTTGCCGTTGTGTAGCAGTTCGCTCGACACGGCCAAGTTAAACATGCTGTCGGTGTGGTCCAGTTTGGCCAAGTGCCGATGCTGGATGATTACACGCGTGCCGTAAATGCCGGCCCGCCGCAACGCCGCGCGTGCGCGTGCCGCCTCGCTGGCATCGGCGGTCACGCCGATCACGGTCAGTTCCGTGCGGCTGGCCAGCGCGAACGCCAGCCGCCCCTCACCGCAGCCGTAGTCAAGCGCGTAGCCTTTGCGGATGTCGGTGGCTGCGAGGATTGCTTTGGCGGCCGTGCGGCTTTTGCGCATCCGCTCATCCTCCGCGTACGGTGACTCGATGGCGCTGATGTCCCGCCGCGAGTAGTTGAAATCCGATTCGCCGGTCGCGGGCTCGAGCCACTGGGTCTGCCCGTCCTGCTCGACGCCGACCGAGTAATGATACGCCGTCCCGGGTTGGATGCCTGGGATAACAGCCTCGTGCTGCCGTGTCTTCTTCGACAGATCGATGCGGTTTTGCAGTGTCGGTGTGGTGCCGTAGGCCAGCCTCGTGGGCACCGGCTTGGCGGTTTCCCACCTGACGACCGCCTCGCTCGGTGAGATAAACGCGAGGTACGGCCCGGCGTTCAACTCACGGTTGGTGAGAACGACCGGTGGCTTGGGGCGGGTGGCGTGTTTACCCTTGGTGCTGTTGTAGCGGTTGCGAATCTGCTGGCTCGAGAGCGCACGGTTGTATAGGCGCACCTCGGAGATGAATCCTTCCAGCGGATAAAACTCGTTGTCGTCGAGGTAGCAGCCGATGACAAATGTGGCCGGCGAGTAGTCGATCGATCCGCGGCGGTTGGTATTGCTGCCGCGTTCGGTGCCATTGACGTAAATGCGCATCCGAGAGCCGTTGTAGGTACCGACCACATGATACCAGCGTCCGGTCTGGAACGAGGTCGAGGCGTTCAGGTAGGTGAGATCGCCGCCGGTGGACAGCGCGAAGTTGAACTTGTCGTTGTTGTAGCCGAGCACCCAGCCTTTCTCGAAACTGCCATTGTCCTGCAGACAGCCGACGATGCCGCCCCACTCGGCCGGTGAGTTCACGGCCACCCACGCTTCGGCGGTGAGCTTGCCTGTTGGCAGCGTTTTGGCCTCGTCCTTGCCGGCCAACTCAATGTAGGTGTCCGTCCCGTCGAAGTAGAGTGCCGGCGGATTTTGCACCGGCACCATCCGCCCGTGCAGCAGGCCGTCCTCGTTTCCGGACAGGTCCTTCACCGTCGTGATGTCGATGTTCTCCGGCGAGAGCACCCACTGGTTCACCGGGCTTTGCGCGAACCCGAAAACGCAACCGATCAGCAGCACGGCCGTAATAACGGATGCGTTTGGCCAAGATTTTTTTCGCCGGTTCATTTTAGGGATTCACGGGATTGAGGCGGTTCACGATGACGCCACGGTAAAAATAATTGCGCCCGTCCGGGGTCTCGAGGAACGACTGTACGCTGCCGTCACCCGGCACGTTTTCAAATCCGGTGAGAGTTTCCCATCGACCTTGGCCAAGCGCGGCGCGGCGTTGCAGCGTGTACTCGAGTCCGGTGAGAGTTGGGATCGAGAGCCTGGTTTTGCCGCTGTCCGTCGCGTCGATCTTCACGGCAAAGATCGAGCCGGGATTGGCCGGGTGCGTCCCGGCGGCGATCTCGTGTGCGTCATTCGCTCCGTCGCGGTCGCTGTCTGCGAGCAACGGGTATGAGCCGTAAAACTTGGCCTCGTCGAGATCAACCAGTCCGTCGCCGTCGCTGTCGCGGTCGAGCCCCCACGTTGAGAGGCTGAAGTCGTCGAGATAACTATTCGCGCCTGCGAGCCGTTTGGCCCCGTGGAAGCGCGCCACCGAGTTGTCCTTGAAACCCAGCTTATCCAAGGCCGGCTTGCCGTCCACCCATACGTCAAACCGTTTGGCTTCGTAGTCAGTGCGGATGGTGAGCCGCATAAATCGGTCGGTCGGCAATTCCGCTACTGTGATGAAGTTGCCTCCGCCTGAGCCGTTGCCGTCGAGAGCGATGAGTTTCCCGGCGCGAAACAGCAGCAAGCTGCTTGCGATGTCATCGGGGATTTGTCGCGCCTGGCTGATGCCGGGATCTTGAATGAACGCATCGACCCACAGCACTGGCTCGGGGTTTTCGAAAGTCATCTCAATGACGCAGTCGCCGGTGCGCACCGCTTGGCCGCCGTGCGCGACGCGACCGGTCTGCACCTCGGCCCTTCCCCTGGCCACGCGCCACGGGCCGGTTTGCGCCGTGATCGCTCCCGGCAGGAACGCCACTGGCTCGATCGGCTCGAAGCCGGTCGAGTAAATCACGCCCAGTTTTTGTGGCTGGATGGTTTGTGCCTCTGATGCCATTTCGCCGTCGGCGGTTTGCTGCACAAAAACAAACTCCTGCTCGACGAACACCGGCAGCGAATCAAGCCGGACCACGACCTCGCCGCTCGCGTCCGGTGTCAGCGCTTGCGACTGCCACTCAACCTCGCTGCCGGCCTTGCGCCAGCGCAACTCGACTGTGCCCTTGGCCGGGTCGGCAATCGTGCCGTTGATGACAGCATTATCCTCGCCAAGCGCGACGACCGGCCTGCCGGCTAGCACTGGAGGCGTTTGTTCTCGCAGCATGAGGGCATTCAACTGGCCGCCGCCCGGCGACTGGAGGATCACTCGCAGGTCGCCGTCGTTGCCGCTCCGGATAAATTCGTATCGGCAGACATCGCCCCGCCCCGCGCCATCGTTGCCGGCGATTTCAACTTTTGTGGTGCGGGAAAATTGACCGCTGACCATGACGCGGCCCGGCGCGGCAGCCCGGTGATTCTCGAACGACGAGACATCCCACAACGTGAATGAAACTGGCCTGGCCTCGCCACCGGCCGGGACGCTCGAGAACAAAACCAACTCGTAGCGCTTGGCCGGATCAAGTCCGGACAGGTCGATGAAATGCACCTTGCCGGCGGGGAGCGGCGTGCCGCCGGAGCAGTTGACCTTGTCTGCGAACACGTCGCCCGCAACGGTGCCGGCGGGGGCGTCACCGCCGATTTGCGCCTGGTCAAGCGGTGAGCCGCTTATGGTGATTTTCAGCTGAATGCCGCTTGCCTGGTCGATGGCGAAGTCGATGAGTTTGCCGGTTTTTTCGACCGTGCCGGTGCCGGCTTTCAATTCAACTGAAGTGGCGCCGATAAGGGTGACAGATTTGTCGCGGTGGCTCGGCACACCAAAGTCATTGTAAGCCACCAAGCCGGCCCAGGCCGCCTGGCCAAGCGCCAACGCACCGATCAACAAGCACCGCCCGGCCAAGCGCTTGGATCGTTGTCGTGCTTGGTTCATTGTATCACTCGCCGACGTATATATTTTTCACCTCGGTGCAGGCTTCCATCGCGGACATGCCTAGGTCACGGCCGAGGCCGCTGCGCTTGAAGCCGCCAAACGGTGCCTCGGTGTGCACGCTCGAATGCGTGTTGATGCTGATGACGCCGCTCTCGACCCGCCGCGCCACGCGCAGCGCCCGGCTCAGGTCGCTCGACCAAATGGAGCCGCTCAGGCCGAAGCTGGTGTCGTTGACTTCTTGCAACATTTTGGTCTCGTCGGTGAACGGGCGCAAGCAAACGACCGGCCCGAAAATTTCCTCGCACCACGCTCGGTCGCCTGTCTTGACGCCGGTGATCACGGAGGGGTTCAGATAAAAACCGTGCTCGCCTGGCCGGTCGCCACCGGTGCGGATGTCGCGTCCCGCGTCCCTGGCCTCGGCGACGAATGATTCGGAGATTTCACGCTGTGCTGCGCTGACCATCGGGCCAAGCTGTGTTTCGTCGTTCGTCGGATCGCCGATCTTGAGCGACTCGGTGGCGGCGACGAACTGGTTCACGAAATCGTCGAAGATGGGTTGCTCGATGAACATTCGACTGCGGGCGCAGCAGTCCTGGCCAGTGTTGGCGAAGACGCTCATCGGCGATTCGGTGGCGGCGCGCTTCCAGTCGGCCTCGGCGAAGACGATGTTCGGTGACTTGCCGCCCAACTCGAGCGACACGCGCTTGATGTCGTCCGCGGCGAGTTTCATGATTTTTGAGCCGACCTCGGTCGAGCCAGTGAAGCTGATTTTGCGGATGAGCGGATGGGTGGCCAGCGCGTTTCCGGCTTCCGAACCGGCGCCGGGCAACACCTGTAGCACGCCGTCCGGCAGCCCCTCTTCCTGCGCCAGTTGGCCCAGCAACAGCGCGGTCAAAGGCGTGAGCGACGCCGGCTTGAGGGCGACCGAGTTTCCGGCAGCGAGCGCAGGGGCGACCTTCCAGCAGGCGATAAGGAACGGAAAATTCCACGGCGTGATCGCGGCGATGACGCCCATCGGCTGGCGCAGCGTGAAGTCAAAACCGCCGCGTGCGACGGGAATCGTCTGGCCGCACAAGTGGCCGATAGCCCCGGCGTAATACTCGAAGACTTTCGCCCCGGCGTCGGCCTCCCAGCGGGCGTCGCCGATCGGCTTGCCAACGTTGCGCGTCTCGAGTTGGGCGATCGACTCGACATTGTCGCGGATGCGCCTGGCCAAGCCGTGCAGCAACTCGGCGCGCCGGCCCGGCGGCATGTCGCGCCAGCCGGATTCGAACGCCGTCTGGCCCGCCTCGACCGCCTGGGCGATCTCCGCTGCAGTGGCGGAACTGACCTCGGCGAACGTCTCCTCCGTCGCGGGGTTGACGATGGCCAAGCGCCGGTCGCCGGAGCCGTCGTGCCATTGGCCGTCGATCAAGAGTTGGGTAGGAAAATCGCTCACATTGCTTTTAGGAAAAGTTCCTTCAAATCCTCGCGCGTGACCGGCACGGGATTGGTTTGGTGGCAGGGATCGAGCCATGCCTGGTCGGCCAGCGCCTCGATGTGTTGCTCCTCCACGCCGACATCCTCGAGCGACGGCGGCATGCCGCAGTGTTGGATGAAGTCGTCGATGAATTGGATGGTTAGCTCATCGGCCTCGGCGTCGCTGCACGATATGACATCCAGTCCGCAGGCCAAGCCGATGCGTCGATAGACGCCCGCTTTGTGTTGAGCGTTGAAGCGCATGACGTGGGGCAGGCAGATGGCGTTGGCTGTGCCGTGGTGCGCACCACAAATCGCCGAGAGCGGATGCGCCAGCGAGTGTGTTGCGCCAAGATCCTTTTGAAACGCCACGCCGCCCATCGCGGCAGCGACGAGCATGTGGCCGCGGGCGTCGATATCCGATCCGTTGGCGACGGCGGTCGGTAACGCGTGGATGATGAGCGCGATGCCCTCGAGCGCGATACCGTCGCACAGCGGTTGAAACACCGGTGAGGTGAACGACTCGATGCAGTGGGTGAGCGCGTCGAGCCCGGTGGCGGCGGTCAGGCCTGCCGGCAGGCCGGTGGTCAGCTCAGGATCGAGAAAGACGCACTTGGCCAGCAGTTCCGGGTGAAAAAACATACCTTTGCTGTTGGCTCCGTCGGGTGTAACCACGCCGCTGCGGCCGACCTCGCTGCCGGTGCCGGCGGTGGTGGGGATGGCGATGAACGGCAGCAGGCTGCTCCAGTCGGCTTCCCAGTCGTAGTCGGCAAGCTTGATCTTCGGCTGTTTGATGAGGATGCGGCAAACCTTGGCGGCATCAAGCGCGCTGCCGCCGCCGAGGCCGACGATGCCGTCGCAGCGCTTTGCCAAGGCCAGTTCGGCTGCACCGCGGGTGTTGGCCTCGGTGGGATTGGGCTGCACGTCGGAGAACAAAAACCAGTCGCGATCCGGCTTGCCGGGCAGCAGGGCGTCGGTGAGCCTCTTCAAGGCGTCGGTGGCCAGCAGGCCGGAATCGGTCACTACCAGCGGCCGTTGGATACCGAGCGCGAGCAGCGTCTCGTTGAGTTGCCCGATGACGCCTGGGCCGACCCGGGTGTCTGTCGGGAAGTTAAATGAGGTTGTGTCCATCCAGTTATTTCAGTTCGTCGCACTCGGCCAGCGCCAGCAGCGCGAAGACTGTTCCGGCGTGGCTGATGTAGTGCCTGCCGTCCTTGTAGGGCGACCGGGTAAACCACCGGCCGCTTTCGCGCTGGTGCGTTTTAAGCCAGTTGATGCCGCGGCGAATCGCCGAGTGGCTTGCTGGCAGGCCGGATTGCCGCAGGGCAAAAATCACAAAGCCGGTTCCGTAGCCGTCGGCCTTGTTGAGAGTCTGCGCAGAACCGTCGTTGCGCTTCCAATCACCCAACCCGGCGGTGGCCCAGCCATCATCGGGCAACTGCAGGCCAAGCAGTTCCTCTTGCCAACGTTGCTGGTCATCATGATTCACCCACTTCGGCAACACGCCCCCGAGCCAAAGCATCATGGCCTTTTGGTGCGGTAGTTCAGCAGGATGATTTTCGAGATAGCTGTGGAGCTTGGCCAAGCCGGCGGCGGCTTGGCCGGTTTGCGCGTAGTTGCCCGGTGCCTTGGCAGCGGCAATAGCAGCGAGCGTCACGCCGTAATGGTCGTCTGACTCAAACGGCCCCCAGCCGCACTTTAGCCAGTCCCATGAGCCGTCGGCGCGCTGAATTTTCCAGGCCTCATCGAAGGCGGCCCGGGTGGTGTCGGAGAGTTTACCACTGGTCGCATCGTCCATGGCGAGCGCGGCGGCGGTGACCACGATGCCCTGTGGTTCTGGTTTCTTCGTTGCCCAGCCATCAACATATTGCTCGAAGAATTTTCGTACGGAAATGTGCGGCTCAGGATCAGCTTGAAGTTGGCCGCGTGCCATGAGGTAGGCGCCGTTGGTGTGGCAGGTGACGCACTCACGGGATCGCTGCCAGTGGAGAGAGGCACGGTCGATGAAGTCCACTGCCTTGGCCACGGACATTTGCCCGGCCAATGGCTCGTCCGGTGAATTCGGCCCGGGTACCTCGAGACTGGTCTGGCGCGTCTCGGCGATGGTGAAAACCGGCGTAGCCAGCAGGGCTGTCAGCAAGACTGGCGGATACAGGTTCATCTGAATCGCTCAGCGGTTCGGAGTACAAACTTCAGGAATTTTCCCTTCGGCATCTTTGGTTCGCAGTGTTGCCATGATTTTCGCGGCTTCATCGGTGTTCATGTGGTACCATTGGTGGGAATCTGTTCGCCGAACGAACTGGTGAAACTTCCGTTGGGAACGGCCCACGAGATTGGGTATGGCGTGACCGGCGGCCTTGGCCCGTTCGGCGGCCTCCATTTGCTGCTTCAGCTGGGGCGACCACTTTTCAAGGTAGGCGATGCGGCGGACCGATTCGTCGTCGCACCGGCCCTTGGGCGCGATGACGATGGCGCGCACACCGTCGAACTGGTCATCGTTGATGCCCTTCACCGGTGGGATGGAACCGGTCGGTGTTGTGAACAGTTTCTGCTCGCTCTCGTCGTAAAAATATTCCAACGCCTCCCTCTCGGGCGAACTGAAGAGGACAAAAAACAGGATCGCCAGCGCAAACAACACGCCGGCGAACGTGAGTTTTTTCTTCTCGTCGGCTTGTAGTGGCATTGTGGACGGGACCGGGGCGTGTCAATGGGGGCTTCGGGGGGCGGACCACCAGCAGGCTGACTCGTCGCAGGGTATAAGATTGGGATCGAGCGTCTCGGCGCGACCGTCGCCAAACACGTAGTTGGATCTGCCGGCGTGCCGCATTGCGCCGGGGTCGTTCTGGATGAAGCGGTTGTAGCCGGCGGAGTTTGCGTTGCCGAGTTCCTTCCATATCCACCACTCATCGTTGGGCCAGCCACCGATATTGCTGTGACCGTCGCCGAGCAGGATCAACTCGGAAGCCGACTCAACCATGCCCCATTTACACATATTGTCTTCGTAGGGCTGTCCAACGCTTGCCCCCGGTCGGCCGAAGGGTGGCTGGGCGCCTCCCCTGATCCAGTGGACGTTCACTGCGCCGATGCCGCTGGCGATGCCAATCTCGCCGATGCGAAACTGGCCAACGATTGCTGGGTTTCCCTGGTGATAAATATCGCCCTTCTTGCCTCTGGCATTTTCGGTGGGGCAGTCGTAGGTTTGCTTGCTTCCCCCCAGAAACATCTTTCTGTCTGAGTCCCATCGCGCGCCTAGATAGTTGAAGAGGTAGGGCCGCCAACTGGACTCAACACCAGCGTATTTTAGTTCCTGTATGGGGTTGATCCAGTCGTCGTTGTCACTCGAGTAAAGCTGGACTGCCAGGCCAAGCTGCTTGTTGTTGTTTAGGCAACTTATCTTATGGGCCATGCCCTTGGCCTTGGCCAGAGCCGGCAGCAGAAGGGAGGCGAGGATTGCGATGATGGCAATGACCACCAGTAGCTCGATCAGGGTAAACCCCAATCGCCGCCGCTGCCCGGCTGTTTTTTTTATTTTCATGGTGCCTTTGGCCAAGCTGGCCGTGCTAGTCACGGATCAGACGATAGTATGCTTCCGCCTGATCGGCAACCTCCTTGGCGGAGGATTCCCCCTGCGTATTGGCGATATCGGACCAGTTTGCGTTCGACAGGTTGGAGGCTTTCTGCAGTCGCACCCCTACTACACCCTGCCAGCTGATGGTCACGATACCGCCGTCCACGGCAATGCTGTCGATCGTTGGGACGGTGGTGGGCGCTTCCTCAATGCTATATAGGCCAAAGTTGTCAACGGCCCAGTACCAGCTCCAGGTGCCGTTCATGGCAAAGCGGATGCGCACCTTTGCTTGCTTGTCCGCCATGGGCAGGCGGTGCAGTTCGTAGCGCTTGGACTCTGTCTGGCTGTCGTTGACTCGCCCACTGATGTGTGGCGCAAGCGACTCGTCGATGGCCGCCCCGATGAATGCCCCGTAACTGCCGCCGATCGGCTCGTCGAGTGGTTCTATGTCCCAGTAGTCATCCTCATCCTGGTAAAGGAGGTTGTCGACCAGCGCGACATCACCCTGCGCATTTTCAAAGGTTGCCACCGCATCCGCTGTGCCGCCGTCACCGGCGACGACGTCGGCCTGTTCTAGCATATAGATGATCGGCAGCCAGGTTTCGCCGCCGTCAATCGAGTACTCGACGTTGGCAGAGTTGTCCTGGTTTTGGCAGTAATGACTGTAAAACCCAAGGTGCACATTGCTGTGTTGGCCAAGGTCGAAGTCTTTTGTTTCGAGCACCGACACGAAATTAGCGTTACGCAGGGAGGAATCGGCAATTAGAAAATTGCCATCGGGGAACTGGGCTTTGCCATTGACGAATACCGGGGGACTTGGGGCCTCTGATTTTTCAATCCAGTAGGGGCTACTCTTCCAGCGGTCCAGTGATACGGATGTCCAGCCGGCGTAGGTCATCGAGGTCCAGTCGTCCGGATCATCGTCCCAGTTAGTCACTTCAGCTTCACTGACGTAGCTTTTCACGGCCCAACCCTCCGGCAGGGTGAATTCCTCCAGTCCGTCAAACGACTCGAAGGCGATCGGCTCCGGCAACGCATGGCTGGCAAAGTTGCCTACTGTGAAGCTTCCCTCGTAGGTTCCCTCCCGTTTGTCAACGGAGTCCTCCGTGAAGGTGAGTTTGAAGCTGTTTTGTGAAAGAGGTTTCAAAAGTTCGGTTACCTGATAGGCGACTTGATAGCCTTCCTCCACGCCGATCTTGGTTTCCGACACGGTGACCCCCTCGGCGGCAGTGCCATTGAACTCGAGCCTGATCGAATCCGGATCCAGATTGGCCTCGCCATTTTTGATCATAAAAGTCATCAAAGGCATAGGGTTGGCGCCCTGGCTGCCGGCGGCCGGGTTGGCCTCGATCACTTCCGGCATTGAGCTGGGCGCGATGCTGTAAAGGCCGAAGTTGTCGATCGCCCAGTACCAACTCCAGGTGCCGGTCTTGGATATGCGGAAACGAACCGTTTTTTCTCCGTTGGCCTCAGGTAGCCGGAACAGCTCATACCGCTTTGATTCAGATTGGTTGTCGTCGATCCGTCCGCTGATATAAGGGGCCAGCTCCTCGGTAATTTCCGCGCCGATGTAGGCGCCGAAGAACCCTCCGACCTCCTCGAAGGTATCCGGGTCGTAGCCCACGGCAATATCCGTGTGTGGGTTCTCCATTGTGGCAATGACGTCCACCTTCCCGTCGGCATCCTTGACGATATCAGCCCTGTCGAGCATGTAGACCACCGGAAACCATGTCTCGCCTTGATCAAGGGAGTACTCAACGGAACCGAAACTATCCTGATTCTGTGCGTAGTGACTGTAATAGGCCAGATGCACGTCATTGTGTTTGCTGAGGTCATAATCGGCTGTGTAAAGGAATGTGATGAATTGACCGTCACGCGAGGCGGAGTCCGCCACCAATGCATTGCCATCGAGGGCCTGTCGTGTGCCATTCACAAAAACAGGCGGGGCGGGTCGGGTCGACTTTTCACCCCAGTAGGGGCTATTGCTCCAGCGACTCAATGAGACATTCACCCAGCCCTCGTAATAGGCCGAGGTGAAGTCGTCGGGTTCGAGTTCCGTGTTTAGTTCCTGTGACAGGTTGACAACCTCCCAGCCTTCCGGCAGCTCGAACTCCTCGACCCCGTCAAAATTCTCAAAGTAAATCGGCTCGGGCATCTCGAGTTGCAGGTAGTTGGCGACGTCAAACTCCACCTCCACCGCCTCGGCGGTGATGGGGTTGCCATCGTCAGAAAACTCCAGGTTGAACTTATGGCTGGAACCGGGTTCAAACAGCCCCTCCCCAACAAAGGTAACGGTATTTACCCCGTCATCACCGGCGGTGATTTCTGACTTAACGGCTTTGCCGTCCAGGGTCAGCTTCAAGCTTTCAGGGTTCAGTGCCGTACTGCCATTGCGGATAAGCGCCGTGAAGGTGACCTCCGGATCGGCGTACTTGGCGTCAGCCTCTGGCAGGGTGGAAATCACCTTTGGCGTGTCCGGGGCCGCCTGCATTACCTTGAAGTTCGTCTCGGCGAGAATCGTATAGCCGTCATTCTCAAAAAACACCGCCTTGTAGTCACCTTCATTCGCCATGCCACCGTCGAAGACAACCGTGCCGATTTCGACTCCCTCGCTGCCGGTCTGGGTTCCATCGACATAAAACCACGCCAGGCTACCGACGGAGCCGGGCACCATGTCTACCGTATAAAGGCCCACCCAGTCCTTTAGGTTGCCGGGCCCAACCAGAAAATCGACCGTGATCGCTTCGCCCGGCAGATAGGTTGACTTGTCGGTTATTACACCGGGGCCTACATCGCCGACAGTGAAGGTCGCCTTGGCCAGCAGTGTGTAGCCGTCGTTCTCAAAGAACCGAGCCTCGTAGATCCCCTCGTCGGTCATCCCTTCGGGAAAGACCAGTTCCCCCTCGGTGAGACCCT
>Ga0315318_10001121_pt1 | contig 11620 bp, 14 predicted proteins | sample M1200m3416metaG_FD_203703 | JGI IMG/M metagenome (GOLD analysis project Ga0315318, IMG submission 203703) | Ammonia-oxidizing marine archaeal communities from Monterey Bay, California, United States - M1 200m 3416 | ecosystem: Environmental > Aquatic > Marine > Coastal | place: USA: California... | reverse complement strand
CTTCAGGTTATCTTTATCAAAAATGATATGATAATGAAGTGCTCCATCAATATACCATCTCCTAAAGATGTCTGGTCCAGAGTTGTTGAATTCAAGTTTCTTTGTGATGGTATTGAATTCATCAGCAATGACCTTTTTAATGTTCTTTGATACATTTATAGTATCTAATTTGTCTAAATGTATATCAACAGCATTCTTGTACGGGTCTAGTACAATTGCTTCGTTAACAACATCATCAATAGCAAGTTCCGCTTCAGGATTCTGTGCTGTCGATCTGTATTTGATAATTAATTCTTTTTGATTTTTGAATGAAAAGTCGAAATCGACGGAGAAGGCGTTTATTCCTCCTCCGTCAATTACAGTAGAACCATCATTCAAGTCAGGTGGAACGAACGAACCTGCTCCTTTATCCACCACGGAAGACCCAATCTTCCTCTCGACTTTGTAACCAAATAATTCCATAATTACCCTTTTAACTGTTTAATATTGATAACAATATTTATAACAGATAAAATATTACTATCTGACACCCATTGCGCCACCGTCATCCCAAGAGATACTGAAGTTTACAGTATATTCTTGTATTGCATCAGTAGATTCCCAAGACAAATCAATTGCACCAATCTCTGAAGGCCATCCGTATAATTCAACGGAAGCACCAAAGTTCTCAGTACCTGAGCGGTCAATTGGATTAACCAAAAGAGTCTTATGATGATCAAGTGGAGTCATGCCACTACCAGAAAACTCTGCAAATCCAGCCAATTCTGACTGCCATGTTAGTAGTGCTTGCCTTTGAGCATAACTTTCATCATTTATAACTGTTATACTCCAGTCGATGAACGTTCTGTCACCAGGAACCTTAATCTTACGGTTCTGGTAAGGAACTTCAATCAAACCAATTTGCGCAGAGGGTAAAGAAGCAGCTTTACAAACTAATCTCAAGTCTGTTATGCCATCAATCGTCACCTCAAAAAGGTTCTGACGTGCATAGTCTTGACTGGCGATCTGTGTGCTAAAGTCATTTATATTCATATCTTATTCTCCCTTATACTTGGCCGATAACTTCAGAGAAGTCAACGCCCGATTTAGTTGCAACAAAGTTCAAAGTTATGAAGTTAATTGAACGACTAGGTTTAATAAACATACTTGCGACAAATTGATTTCCGTCAATTACTTCGGGAGTATTATTTGTTTCATCACATTGAACATAAAAGTCATACATACCCTGTTTTGCTTTGATTCCCGCAAGATATGGATTAACCATATTCACGAAGTTTCTACGAGTATATACATTGTTAAATTCAAACAAGAAGTATTTAGCAGATATTGCAATTGCTTTTTCAAGAATAATAAACAATCTACGAACATTAATCCTATCAAACGCAGATGGTTGTGTTAGCAATGTTCTGTCGCCCCATAATACTGTGCCCTGTCCAGGGAACGATACAATTGGGTTTATGCCATTAGGTAGTTTATACAACTGGTCACGATGAGCAAGAGTAGGATTATAAGCAAGTTTAACAACTCCCTTAATCTTACCTCTGTTCAAACCAGCAGGTGACCACCATGCATCACGTGCAGAATCAGTATATGCCATCAAACCACCAACATCACCAGAAAAACCAATCCAACGATATGTGTCATTATACTTGTCATATGTATACTTGTAACTTGCATCCATTGTTCCGTATGAAGATGCTACATTGAAGGAAACAGCAACACGCGAAGCAATAACATTTGCTACAGCAGTAGATGCACCACCAACGTTAACCACGTCTTCTTTAGCAGGCGAACAAACTGCCATACAATCTTTACGAACCTCAGCAACAGTTTCAACCATGTACTTTTGTACAGCATATGCAACCGCAGCAGGCTCTTCAGTAACTCCACCAGCAATTAGTATATTAACGTCCACATCATCAGCAGGAGCAAGAATGTCCCAACCAGCTTTGTAGTCGTCTTCACCAACACCAGAGTCGACACCGTCAGCAAAAGTGACAGTTGCTGTACCATTTGTAACATTTGTGTTATCAGCAAGAATCAACTTAGACTTATTATTAATTATGTGTTCGATGAAGATGTTGTTTCCATCACCATCAACTTTACCTTCAGTTGTAGAAACTATGTAAGTTTCAACGACAGATCCAGCAAAACTTACAGCAATTGCCACTTCATCATTTGCAGCCACAGGACCAGTTTCAAATACACCAGTTGCACCTGGATTAGCGGCAAAACCTGTTGCGTCATACATTGCAACAGTAATATCGTTACCATATGTACCTGGATAACGAGCATAAAATCCTTCTGTCAGAGTTCCAGCAGCTTGTTGTGTTTCAAAATCTTCATCATTTTTTATCAGGACACCTGCACCACTTGCATTGGCATTTGCAGCCGTTGCATCAACCACACGAACCACTTGGAGTGAATTTGCGTATGAAAGGAATGCAGCACTCGATAAAAATGCTGGATATGATGTATTATCGGGTTTGCCAAAAACACTAACCAGATCGCTCTCCGAAACCACAAGCGTTGCTTGAAACGCTGGACCCCAAGTGAAACGACCAACTGTAGCACCTAAACTGGTGGCAACCGCAGGGATAGACGTGCTCAGATCAATTTCTTTAGTCTGGACGCCTGGACTTAATTGAAATCCCATTGTCATTCTCCTATATTATTATATTAAATACCAAAACCCACCTTTGAGTCTTTAGTTTCGAAACCAATATTTCGATACAACTATTTATAATTTTCATGTTTTTAGAACCGCATGCTTTCATGACTAACTTGCCAAACTTCACCACCTTCTACAACATAATCATCTGAATCGTCTCCACTATCGATAAAACCGAACGGTGTCAAGTCTTCTTCAATCTCGTGTATCTTATTTGCATATAATTTTAGTCTTAATTCCATATCTGTTAGTTCTTTAAACTCTGGTTGAGTTGCAACCCATGAGAACATAACAAGACCCATAACCATATCATCATGTCCACCACCTTCAGCAGCCCATGATTTACCTTTAGTGACAAACATAGATAATTCACTTATAGTTGCCATATCATTAACTACTAATTTGTCGTGTTCTAATAAATCTTTAAGGTTTGAACAACCAATACCTTTAATTCTGCTGGTCATTTTACGACCTAATTTATTATAAACACCACTTTCGTTAATTGTGTTATCATATTCTAAATCGTAATGTAATATATTCGCAACTTCTGCGCCTGGTCCATTAGATTCAACAATACAGGTTGCATCATTGTATGCCATTGCCACTTGCATAATATAATTCGGGAATAAAAGTGGAGATATTTCGTTAGATTTATATGTTGCGACCTGTGTGAAGGGCAAATTGGTAATATCAATAACACTCATTGAAGAATAATCTTGTCCTCTACCTTCTGCGACGTCAACGGCAATAAAGTATGCATGGTTCTCAATAGTTTCTTCATATACCTTTAAATTGTCTTTGGTGTGTAATGGGTCTTTGATAACCAGAGCATGTAATTTAGCAGGAGAAATCAATGTTCCCGCAGAACCTAAAAATTCACACTCAAACTCTTGCTTGAATTGTTCTTCACTGGTATTGTTGATGGTCTCTTCTTTCCAAGCACTATCACGACCTGGAACGTCCCACCAGTTAATTTCAAATGGTTTATATGTATTTCTACCATCAACTGCATCACTCCACATTTTATAGAAGTGGTTCATTCCGTTCGGGGTTGATACAATAATTACTTTGGAATCTTTACCAGACGAGATTGTAGGATATACTGAACGGAAGAAGTCTTCTGCCATACCCTGTTGTACGAATGCGAACTCATCAAGGAATATTAGATTGAAAGAGTAACCACGAATAGAACTTGATGAAGTGGAACCAGCCATTATTCTAGAACCATTTTCAAGTACAATAGAACCTTTGTTCCATTCCATGACACCTTGTTGAAGAAAGTAAGGCAGTCTTTCATATGCCATTTGCAGACGACCGAGTAATTCTCTTGACGTTGCACTTTTGTTTGCAAGAATTGCTACTTGTCTTTGGTCATTAAATAACACATAATGTAGCATAAATGCAAGGGAAGTTTGCGATTTACCAGACTGACGTGGGCATTTAACGATTGTAAATCTAGTAGTGTATAAAGTTTTAACCAGTTCCTCTTGGAAGGGATATAAATCAAACTTTATCAGACCTTCATCAAGGTTTACAATATGAATGTAATTCTTGATGAAATAACTTGGATTATCTCTACATTTTATAAATTCCTCAATCTGTTCTTGTGTGTAATCAATCTCTACATTTTGACGTTTGAGATTAGGATTTCCCAGATATATTGTTTTTGCCATAATATATTAAGTTTTAAAATTTACTCTGCACTTTGATGTTGAGAGTCTATTGTTGATTGAATTTCAAGAAGAATGGTTTTCATACTGTTAATTTCATTCCACATTACTAAAATATCTTCCTTGTCTTTAGCATTCTGTTCTAAAATATAAGCATCCATTTTATTAAATTCTCCATGCTCATGAAGAATTAATTCTTGAGTTTCAATAATACCTTCAACACTTTTTACCACATCAATAACGTTCATTGCTACAAATACACCAATTGCGATACCGAGAAGCATTCCAATTGACTGCATTCTGGTTTCTCTTTTGTGGGCTACCATTATTTCTTGTTCTAATGCCTGTTTCATTTAATTTCTCTATCCTTTAAAAATGATTGTAATTCCGCAGTCGATCCGACATACAGATTATTGTTTGTTGTGGTAGACCCTTTTGGTTTTTCACCTTTCATATTTTGAAGTTCTTTCTGTATCTTCATTAATTCCATTGTTGATTCAGTTACGGTTTTAATGAGACCTGCAGCAACTTCATAAGCTCTAGGGTGCTCCATCTCTTTTGCCAATTCGATAATACCTTCTAGTGCATCGTTCCCACGTTCCACTAAATTATAAAGATTATCTCTCGCAAACGCATAATCATCAAATAAATCACCTGTCATTGGGTTTGAGTTTACTTCCACCCTTGTAGCAATTTCTCTTTTCTTTCCTGAACCATTTATTAAAACTTCACCAATTTCTGGATTAGCAAATTCGGCAATAATATCTTCTGCTTCTTCTACTTCGTTTAGTAATGTTTCATTTAATTTTTCATCTATTGTTGGTTTTGTCATTATTAACTCTCATTATGTAAGTGGCCAGGCAACGGTTGTAACGGAATCCACATCATTCGGATCGTTAGGATTATCTGGATGACCAACTTCTACTTTAATTTCCCATGCCTCAACTGCAGTCGCCTCAGCAGGATCCACGGTTTCTCGTACTTGTTCCATCACTGGACTATTCTCAAAATCAAAATTACCAAATTCGTTTGAAAGTTTGTATTTGGCCAATACGTCTTTAATAACCTTACCAGAACGTAGAGGCGGATAAATCCAACCTTTCATAGTAAAATCAAGTGTCCAATTTACTATTCTGTGGTCACCAAACTCACCTTCAAATTCATCAGACAAGGTAATACCACCAAGTGTTATAGGCACATCTCTTTTTATATTTAGGGACGGAATTTCCTCAACTACTACATTGAAATCTGGAGAAAAATATGGCAGTATTTGTTCTACTATTTGAAGACCGTCTTCCATATAATCGACATAAACATCAAGTGTGAAATTAAAATTATATGGTATTGGTGTATACATGGCACTGCCCTGATTTGGGTCTGAATGTGAAAATCTTAATTCGTTCATTTGGTTGCCCATACGGGAAGTATCAATTTCCATACCACTCATGACGAAACCCATCCGAGGAACTTGTCTGTTCATCACAGTGTCTTTAACTAATCGTGCAAGATATTTCTTTTGGGATTCGTATGCGATTGGTACAAGAATATCCGTTATGGATCCAGTCGCATAAGAGACAGTTCCTGTTCCAGAACCTCCGCCTGTAGAAGTAAATACTGCTGTAAGAGCAGTACCATTTCCAGCACCTACACCAGTTGCTGTAAATATTGTACCAGCAACACTATCTGCAGCACCAATCAGTGTGTAGTCTGTAGTTCCTGCTGTTACGATTACATATTTCGTTCCTACTACAAACGCACCACTCGTAATTGATGTTGCTCCTATTAATGTATAGTCTGTTGTACCAACTGTTATTATCGTATATTCATCACCAGCAATAAAATTACCAGCAGTAACAGTTGTAATTCCCGTATTATCTCTCTGGCAATGAATGTTACTAAACACCGATGCGAATGCAATAATAAGTTTTCTTGCTGAAGCGTGATAAAAGGTAGTGCCAAACATATTAATTAGTTCCTATTGTTCCAAACGGATTAGTCTCATCAAAGTTGAGAACATCATCATCCTGAATTGCCCAATCTGGAGCAATCAATTCATTTTGTAAGTTAGATTGGATATCTGCCTCAAGAGCATCTATCTCACCATCAACAACACTTATTGCCTCATGACCATATTCCCATGGTTTAAGTTTAATTTGCCAAACGTGTTGTGGACCATCAGGCATCGGATAGAATGAACTATCGTTATTAACAAAAGACACTTCAAACAATGCTTCAAGGTCGTTAAAATATAACAAATCTCCAGCAAGGGGTCTATCATCATCAGTTTGAACAGTCTGTTCTGCAAATTCTTTCTTGGTGAACGAACATTTCATTTCGTCAGTAACTTGAATACCAAACTTCGAGTAGAAGTCTCCTTGGTCACCATAATCTGTATATTCGTCTATCAGTATGGTGATGTTCCAAAGGGTGTCAAAATTAGACGTTGGGTCTTCACCAAAGATTGGGTCTAAGGTTTTATATTTGCGTGGGAGGTATTTCGCTGGAAAACCAATTACAGCGACGACCTCTTCGACCATCTCCTTAATCATATTTGATTTGGACATATCATCAAACATACCCATGATATTATCCTACCAAAAAGTTTATTGGAGTTTCGTATTCGAGAGAGAATTGTTCTTCTAGTCGCTCAATTTCAGTATTTGCTTCATCCCATAATTGCTGACCGTTTACTGTAATTCCGCCTGGAAGTGGCATACCATCATACTGTTTCATATTTGAACCCCATTGTTTCTTAATCAATGCGGTCGTATACTTCTTTATCCATTCGTCGTCAAATACATCGAGAGCATACGACTCTGCTTCGTCTGGAACCACTTTCACAAATGCCCTAATTAATATTTTACTTCCCTCATACCAAGTGCTAGAAGCTGCAATGCAAGCAGATTCCGTATCATATGCCGTCCATGTTTCTGTAGCATCCGTACAAGTAGTTTCGGTTTCAAATGCCGTATCAGAACATACACCTTTAATTTTACAAGATGGACCTAAAATCTTTCCAGAGTGTGAATATAAACGATTGGTTGCTTTGTTAAACGTAAACGTTCTATCTGGACTAAAATAATCACTTATTAATTCCAAATGCTGCATTGTCATTTCAAAGTATTGCATGTTGACTTTCGTCATATCAAACATTTGGTCCATTGCTATTCTATATCTAACATCATTCATCGCTTCTGACGAATATGTTCCAGGTTCATAGATGCGAGTCACAGCAACAACATCGTCACTGAGAGTTAAGTAGTTGTTTGTTTCGTCTGCTGCAGTAAATGGTATTGCTATGAATCTCTCTTCAACACCATCGAAATGACGTTGAACGAATAATTGAATTGCGTCGTCTATTCTATCGAATGCTTGGATCGCGTCGACCTGGATTTGCACCTGTGGTGAACCCAATCTACGAAAGCAATATTCTTTTAATTGTTCTGCTGATTGTAATTTTGCCATAATATTTTTCCATATATTAACTATTTAGGTATTCTATTTCTTTAAGAACTCCCCAAATGTTTCCCTCCACACTTTGAACCGTCCGTGCCATATTGCGAATGTCTGTATTGTATCACAATAATCGAGAACAGAATCACGGATATACTAAAGACTGATTGAATTGAAATTACTGCAATTGACAATCCAGCCTCAACTGCCAACGCCTCGCCTTCTGGTGAATTAAAGTAAACAGGTAAAAAAGATGCGAGTCCACCTACGAGTAAAGAAGTGCGAGATGGCCACAAATAGTAATGTCTATTTCTTAAGGTAAATAAAAAACCACCGAATCCAGCAGTGGCACCAAGTACTGCAAGAGCATTCTGAATATCAAACCAAATTTCTATTCCCATAATGAATTACCCTTTAATCCAATAAATAACCAACCCAATAACTGCAGACAGTCCTACCCAAAAAAGACGCTCGCCTTGGCCAATCTGTAACTGATTAGTGGCAACGTCAATATCCCGATGACTAACGTGTTCAACTAACTCATCCAACTTATTTTCTATCCTGTTGGCTTGGTTATAAACAGTCTTCATCTGTTCTTCGAGTCTTGTAGTGCGTTCTTTTATCTCACTAATCGACTCTCTAAATTCTTTTTCATCCATTAGCAGAGAATTCCTTTATAATAATTCTATATACATATAAGTGTAAGTTGTATATTATATGCATATTAGTATTTATATAAAATGAGGTTCGAAAGTGAGTGAAAAAAATATTATAGTAATTGGCGATGTGATGCTTGATGAGTATTGGAACGGAAATAGCACACGTATTTCCCCAGAAGTTCCAGTGCCAATAGTTGATGATATAAAGGTTTCGCACGTCTTAGGTGGTGCAGCAAACGTAGCACTTACCTGTAACGTTTTCGGTTCTAAAACGACGTTACTCGGGTCGTTAGGGTATGATAAACAGTCTATGATTATCACCCACAAGTTGACTGAAAACGACATCAAATATTTATTCAGTTATTCTTACGAAAATAAGACCATCGTAAAGATTAGAATTATGTCTGACGACCATCAATTAGTTAGAGTTGACCACGGAAATATTACATATCCATACAGCAATAAACTACCATTTACACCAGATATAATTATAGTTTCTGATTATAATAAGGGCACTATTTGTCCTGAATATCTTGAGTATATTGTAAGTCAAAACTGTCCTGTTATTATAGATCCGAAAGGAACTGATTGGTCAAAGTATAAAGGTGCTTATTGTTTAACTCCAAACCTAAAAGAATTTGAAGAAGCATATGGTGAGTTCAATACAGAAAGAGCAAGAGCAGTTGTCAATGAACTTGATTTAGAAGGCATTTTAGTAACACTTGGGTCGAAAGGTATGCGATGGGTTTCCGAGGACAAGTCAATATTAATGCCTTCAGAAGCAAAGGAAGTGTTTGATGTTACTGGAGCAGGTGATACAGTAATTGGCACATTTGCTTCTTTCTTACATGAAGGTGTTGTCAGTGCAATGGAAAAGGCAAACAAAGCTGCAGGTAATGTAGTTGGACATATTGGTACTGCAGTTCCAGATAAATCTTCTGTATTACAAACAGTTGTATTTACAAACGGATGTTTTGATATTCTCCACTCTGGACATATTAACCTTCTTCAATCTGCCAAAGCAATGGGTGATAAATTGATTGTCGCAATCAACAGTGACGATTCTATGAGAAGGATTAAACGTGAACCCATTAATGATATGTATGAACGAAAGGAAATACTAGAATCGATCGCAGGAGTTGACCGAGTAATTATTTTTGGAGATGATACACCATATGATTTAATTAAGGATTTGAAACCTGATATAATTGTTAAGGGTGGTGATTATACGAAAGATAATGTAGTAGGTGCCGACCTAGCAGAAGTGAGAATAATTGGACTTGTGAACGGCAAGAGCACGACCAAAACAATTAACAAAGCAAAATCCAATGAAAAAATATGAAATAATTGATAACTTCTTAGATCCAGGGTATTATAATTTAATAACATCTGTTTTTCTTGGAACTGATGCAGGTGTAAAATGGCATTATCAAGATGATATGTCTGGTCACGACGATGGTGTCAAAAGTCAAGGATTTAGTCATTCTGTATGGTATGATAATGCTCAAGATTCGGAATATTATCCTATATTGCTCCCTATGATAGAAAGAATAAAATATATGTTAGGGAATAATTATTGCTACAGGTTAGTATCATTTATGACTTTACAAACTGGAAACAAAAGAGAGTTTGCCCATCATGTAGATATGCCTGGAATTAAACATAATTCTGTTATATATTATTTGAATGATAGCGATGGGGACACGTGTCTATATAAGGAAGAAAAACCTCTAGACAGTATGGAACGACCAAGTTTAGATTCATTAACTTTAGCAGAACGAGTTCAACCAAAAGCAAATAGATTATTATTATTTCAAGGGAATCACTGGCACTCAAGTGAATCGCCAGTAGTTTCACCTAGAAGAGTAATTTTTAATATGAATTTTGGAGACGCACAAATATGAAAAAATATGACGAAACCATAAATGAAAAAACAGTACCAAATAAATACGTTAGATGGTTTTGTTATGTCTTATTATTTAGATATGTATGGGATATAACAACGCTATTTGAAAAGTATTTGCCTATGGAAACGGTATATAAAGTTTGTGGTTTGGGTTGGAAAAAACTGGGTTACTATGTATTTTGGTTATTATGGTTTATTTTATTAGTAGTCGGACTTTATAATTTACTCGGTGAGGAAACATTTAATATGATAATAGATGAGATAGCAGAATGAAAAGTAAATATGTAGACAAGGGTTGGGGACATGAACTAATCCACGAAAGTAATGAGCAGTATTGTTTGAAAGAATTACACTTTGTAAAGAAAGGGTATCAATCTTCAATGCACTTTCATAAAAATAAAACAGAAACCTGGATTATCACTTCAGGTTCTGTAAAGGTTGAATTTATGGATATGTCAGATGCCAGTACGGAATTCAAAACGTTGAATACTGGTGATGTCATAACAATAAACCCTATGACACCACATCAAATAACTTGTCTTGAGGATAATACGATAGTTACGGAATCTTCATCAATGGATGAAAGATCGGACAACTACCGAATCAAACCTGGAGACAGTCAAGTTCCTTTTTAATTAACAGAACCGTAGAACCAATTATTTGCCTGTGTGAACTTTTGATAATGTTTTGAAAGTTCTTCAGGCATAGGAACGTATTTTATTTTCACGTCTTCCCCTCCAACTTCTTTCGCCATATCAACAAACGACCTTGCTTTACCAGTTCCAATATTGTAGATTCCAGATTTACATATCTCCATAATATTTATGGTTTTATTAACTGCTTCATCAATGTGAATAAAGTCACGTTTGAAATTTTCGGAACCCTCAAATAACGTAATTTCTCCGTCAGTCTCAAGTTGTTCTTTCATCCAAGCTGTTGGTGATTTCATACCTTCTTTATGTTGTTCAAACTCACCATCAGAATGAACATTAAAATATCTAACACCCATAATCTTTGCATGGCTGCCACCAACTTGCAACCCTCTTGCATACTTATCTGCTTGGAGTTTGGATAATGCATACATATTATTAGGTTGGTAATTATCAAACTTATCAGCAAAACTGCTGGCGATTTCATCGCTGGTGTCATATTTACCATTCCCATAAACTGCTGCAGAAGAAGCATACGTTAAATTAACCTTTTCCGATGCGCATATGTTCATAATATTACACGTGAATTGATAATTATTAGCCATTAAATA
>Ga0315318_10001119_pt1 | contig 11632 bp, 12 predicted proteins | sample M1200m3416metaG_FD_203703 | JGI IMG/M metagenome (GOLD analysis project Ga0315318, IMG submission 203703) | Ammonia-oxidizing marine archaeal communities from Monterey Bay, California, United States - M1 200m 3416 | ecosystem: Environmental > Aquatic > Marine > Coastal | place: USA: California... | reverse complement strand
ACAGTTTTCATAAAGAATCAAAGATACACTAAACTAATAAATACTACTATAATACAAACAGGTAGGAGAGTAGTATGTATGAGTATAGATGCAAAGTCTTGAAAGTTATTGATGGCGACACAGTAGACGTAGATATAGACTTAGGATTTGGAATAATGTTAAGAGACGAACGTGTTAGACTTATGGGTATAGACACCCCGGAAAGCAGAACTAGAGATAAAGTTGAAAAGAAGTTCGGGAAAGCCAGTGCAAAACGATTGAAAGAAATGGTAGGCGGCAGATCAGGACCAATCCTGCACACACAAATCAATAAGAAAGGCGAAGACATGAAAGGGAAGTTTGGTCGTATCTTAGGCGATTTTACTGTTGAGCATAACGGTAAAAGGAGAATGGTAACAGACATCTTAGTTGAAGAAGGACATGCAGTTGCTTATTTTGGAGGCAGTAAAGAAGAAATCCAAGTGAAGCATATGGCTAATAGAAAAAAATTAATCAGAGAAGGCTTTATTCAAATGACTGAGGAAGAGGCCGGGATACTTTGATCAATGATGATTAACCAAATAAATACCATGTATGAAGTGTGCATGGATTAATAACTACTTAGTCATAGAAACTGATGGATTTACAAGACCCTGTTGTTTAGAAATTGGCGGCCAGGCACAAATAAGTCCAATAGCATCCGGCATAGTAAAATCATTCAATAATAACAAATTAAAAAGATTAGAATTAGATTTAGAAAAAGGATTTAGTAATAAGACTGATCCTTTTTGTAAACGTTGTAAAATTTTAGAAGAGAATAACGAACCAAGTCTAAGGACTACATCTAAGTTTATTACCGAAACCAGAGAACTAAAAGTTTTACAATTTAAACTAAGTAACAAATGTCAATTAGCCTGTGCCCATTGTGACCCTAGTTTAAGTAGCACATGGGCTAACTTATTAAACATAACACCAAAAGTCCACCATGCATTAGAACTAACAGACGAGTTTATAGCAGAATTAAAAGAAATAGTGCCAACGTTAGACGAACTAAAATTTACAGGAGGCGAACCTTTTTTAGACGATACACATTGGCAAATGCTAGAATACTTAACTGATGTAGATACTAGCAACTGTAAACTTAGTTACATAACAAATGGCTTAATAGATCCTAAACCTCATGTTTGGGAAGGCTGGAAAGAAATTGAAATCCATGTAAGTGTAGATGGGCATAAAGATACATATGAATGGTTTAGACGTAATGCAAAATGGGATTTACTAGTTGATAAAGTTGACAAGTTATCCAAGTATGGAGACATTATTATTGCATACTCAATGACGCCTTTTACTGTAGATAATTTACCAGAAGCAAAAGAATTTTGGCAATATCCTATACACGAAACCCCTATTGTTTATCCTAAATATACTAGTTTAACAGACTTTCCAGACAATAAAAACTTATGTATTACATTCGCTAAAGAGTGGGATCAAAGATGGAATACTGTAGGTTGGAGCCAAAAATTGTATAATTGGGTAGTTTAACCGGAAATTCTAAGAAAATAGTTGACAATCATCTAAATAGATCATATAATGTATTAATAATTAAATACAAGGAATAATATGGATTACAAATATGTAAGCACAAAAGAATACGTGGATCAGTTTCCAGTTGCATATCGCCAATGGAGAGCTGATAGTCACTGTAATATTATTCATGGTTATAGTTTTAGCATGAAGTTTTACTTTGGTGCGAATAGTTTAGATGTTCGTAACTGGGTAGCAGATTATGGCGGCCTTAGAGATTTAAAAGGATTTTTACAAGATCAATTTGATCATACATTATTAGTAGCAGAAGATGATCCTCATAAAGATTGGTATTTGGAAGCCGACAAACTTGGCATTGCAAAAGTAATAGAACTTCCAAAACTTGGTTGTGAAGGATTAGCAGATCAATTATACAGATATGTTAATGGAATTTATATCCCAGACATGTGGGGTCAGTCAGAAGCAGAACGTCTATGGTGTTTTAGAGTAGAAGTTCGTGAAACACAGACTAACATGGCATATAGAGAAGGTCACCGAGAAGATAACGAAGACCTTTTTGCAGGGTAATCAAATTGGAGAATTTATAAGCATCCCGGTAGTGATGCAAAATTATTAGGAGGTGACGGCCAAATAATAATTTTAGACTACCATAACTATAATGAAAATATAAAATATGAGAAAGTTTAGAGCGGTGGCACTTATTGACGAATAAGTGCTATTTTTTTGACTATAATATCTAAAAGAAAATTTTCATCTTTCATTAAAGTAAAATTCCAATGTGCAATCTCTTCGAGCTCACCTATATTATGATCTTGTTGTATAAAGTCAATTATAGCATCAGTTCTTTCATCATAACTTAGTTTATCGTATTCTGCTTCAAAGGTTTGAAATCCATATTTGGATAAGTATTCCTCACAGCCTGCTCCTGAATATATCACAAAAGGCAATCCTAACATCATTGGTTTAAATGTTTTTTCTGTAAAAAAATGATTACTAGATTCATCAAATGTTTCAGTTACAATATTGAACTTATAATTGCCATACCATTTAGGAGATATTAATGATGTATCACTAAAATGTATATTCGACATATCTTCAAAACTTTTTGGCAATTGATCTTTGTATGCATTATAAAAATTTTTAATATACTGTTCGTTTGTTTCTAACATTAATGAAAAACGTTGGGCATTAACATTAGGACTTCTAAAAAAGTCTCCATATTTTGTTCCAGGTGATGTTACAAATGTTAAACTCCAATCACATTCTTTTAATAAATCTTTCTCATGTAATTTAGCAAGTAACTTAACTCTAGGATCTCTAGGTCTCCTACAAGGAATTAATGCTAATTTTTTAGGAGTGTATTTAAACTTTGCGTTTGAGCGATTAACGTTATATGTAAACAAAGCATAAATGGGTGCATATATTTGCCTCCATTTAGGATCTTTAAGCCAGCCATGGAATGATCCACCATGAAATAATATCATATCTAATGGTTGTATGTTTTTTAATCGCTCTCTAAGTCGGACTGGATCATAAGAAGATCCGCCTTCCATTAAATCATATATAATTATTTTATGTTTAGTAACTAACTCTTTAAGCATACGTCTAGGCATCTGGCAAAAAGATTCTTGATCTATTTCATAATAAGTATCATCGGGTTCTTTGATTAAAAGTTCTTGTAAACCTATGCCTTTAAGTTTACCTATTTGTATATTATCAGGTAATTTAAAAGGAAAGTCCTTGTAATACCATGACAAATATGTATCTGGATTACTATTAAATATATCTACTAAGCCTGGTTGTATAGGAATTAGTTGTTCAGTATAAGGGAATATCCCCATTGGAACTATTGGTTTTATTTTTTCTATTTTAATCATTTAGCCACTTATAAAATGGTAGATACATTTCGTATGCAATTCTTTCTGAATCAAAAAATAATTCTACATTGTGTTGTATTGAGTCGACAAATTGTTTAGTGTCTAACTTTTTAAACTTATATGATTCTGTTGCAAGTTTTTTAGATCGTTTGTTAAACTTTCTTATATGATCATAGTCTGCCATGTCTGCCCACGGAAACTTAAATCCTAATTGTTTAAAATGTTCAACTGTATATCTGGTGCCTAATATAAATGACGGAATGCCCGCGGCTATCATTTTAAAAGTTTTTTCACTAAGTAACGTTCTATCAAAATTCCAAATAGGAAAATCATTATCTATTGGCTCTTGCATAAATTGTTCTAATTTTTCATCAGACCAATTTTCATCTACTAGATGATAACCAATGGTTTCTACTACCAATGCATATTTTGATTTACCTAATAAACCATGATAGGTAAAGAAAGGATCTAGATATGATTCTTTTTCTAACATACGCAATTGGCCTCCATGAGTGCCGTGCTCTTGAAGTTTAGTTTGTTTTGCTAAGAACCCTTGGTTAAAATCTGCCTCGTTAATATCATCTTCATATGCTTTAGGTAAAACATCTTTATACTTTTCTAAAAACTTTTTAGGTAGTTTCCGCTTATCACCCCAATTATATATTCCTTTAAAACTAAAGCCTAAGGACCAATCAGTGTCCTCAAGCAGTCCCTCGTTATCAAGATGTTCTAAAAATTGTATTCTATATGTCCTTGGCTTATTGTTCAAACAATTAAATGTTTTATGAAATTTATACTCTGGGTTTCCATAAACTTGCTCTATCTCATCTAGTTTTTCTTGTAAAAGGTTAGAGTCATCAAAGTATGGTTTATTTGAATCGAAAGCCGCGGTTAAATACCAAAATGCTGGTGACGGTTCCATTAGTGTAATATTATATCTATTAAAGTATTTTTCATATACCCCTCTAATTATTTGTCTATCCAATGCATGGTTACAGTTATATAATAAAAATTCTTTTGGTATAATATTATAATCCCTAAAAATATTAACCCAATGATCAACAGGATCTAATGCTCGCCCTCTAGTTGTCGTAGCATTAAAATTGCACTCTATCATACCCATGGTTGGTTCAAATACAAATCCTATCATAGAAATATTTTCTTCGAAGAACTGTTTTGCTAAATGTGAAGCATAAGGAAAAAATTTCCATTGAGTTAGTTTTTCATCTATGTGGAAAATTACTTTGGTATTATTTCCATACTTTTGATATATTTCGCTGTATATTGCTTCTCTTTTATTAACTATGTCCTCTATATCGTATCCGTTAATTCCTCGCATTTCACATATATGCACATTAGGATCAGGGTGTCTTTCTAAAAAATTTGTAGTAAAACCCTGTAGATCTATTATATTATGAAATTTTTCCATAAGCAGTTGTTTTTCAAGGGAATCTTCAGGTAAAAACTTAAATCCAGGTAATGATGCAATGCCCGGAGATAATAATTCATCGGGGCTTGCTCGAGCCTTTCTGTCACGTGGAAGTGCTATTTCTATAACAATTTGTTGCATGATCTTAATATTTATAAAATCTCATGATACCAAAACAGTTTTTAAGAGCATCGAATCTACGATAAATATGTATATGTTATTCGGACTTCTTACCTTATTCACAGCCCTTGCCATAGCCGGAGTTGCCGCTTGGTTTAGTATAGTGGGTCTTATGACGTTCTTTCAAGGAGCGGCATTAAGTATTGCTGTAATGGCTGGAACCCTGGAAGTAGGTAAACTTGTAACAGTTAGTTGGCTTTATCGTTATTGGAAAGAAACTTCCCTCCTAGTTAGATCTTATCTATCACTCGCCGTAGTATTTCTAATGATTATAACAAGTATAGGTATATTTGGTTACCTATCTAAAGCACACCAAGAAGTATCTGGTAATAGTGCTGATGCATTTGCAGTAGTAGAAAGACTAGAAAATCAGATAGAACGTGAAAACAATAAAATTACTTTAATAGAAGAACGTATTGGAAGAATACAAAATGACACAGGCACTGATAACACACAAAGTATTGCCCAACAAGTAGCAATAAGAGATGGTGCATGGGATAGAGTTCAGGGTGATATAGATTATGCACAAGGACAAATAGATGATATTAGGGAACAACTAAGAATCGACTTAGCATCACAAGATACAAGACTAGAAACACTGGATCAAGCAGTAAATGATTTAAGAAATAAAGGTGTTGAAACTGTTACTGTTAGGGAACGAGCTTTTGGTGGTGACGAAGTTGAAGTTATACGGTATGATGAACAAGCAGATGAATTGCTTATAGCACAGGCAGACGATCGTGACAATATAAGAACAGAAAAAGAAAGATTAAGAACTGTTTCTCAAACAGATATAAATTCACAACAAGGAAATATAGATAGGTATAGAGAACAAGCACAAAGTGATATAGATAGTGCTAATATAGAAATAAATAATTTACGTGAAAATAGTAGTGCTGACCAAGATGCAAACATTATAAGGATAGATGAATACAACAACGAGATTGATGTAATATATGAAGACATAGTTTTGATTAGAGAAGAACAGTTTGTAGCAGAACAAGTAGTTAGAGATTTAGAAAAAGAAATAGGTCCAATCAAATATGTTGCTGAACTAATTTATGGTGCAAGTTCTGCAGACATATTAGATGATGCAATACGTTTGTTTATTATATTGCTTGTAGTTGTATTTGATCCATTAGCAATTATGATGCTCTTGGCGGCCAACCAAACACTATTACGTTATGGTATTAATTTAGAAGCCACAGGTCCAGAAATGCCAAAAGAATCAATGAAAGAAAAAGTTCTTAAAGGACCTGATTCAGATGGTATTAGAAGTCATGACATATATGATCTCCCGGAAGATAACCCTTCAGATATAGAAAAAGATTACGAAGATTCAATCGCCGAAAAAAAAAATCTAGAAGGAAGTCTAGAAAAACTCAATAAAAAATATAAACAAACTTTAAAAAAACTTAATGATAAACCTAAAGAAGTTATTAAAGAAGTAGAAGTAATCAAGGAAGTTGAAGTAGAAAAGATTGTTGAAGTCCCAGTTGAAAAAATTGTTGAAGTAGAAAAAATAGTAGAAGTAGAAGATGATTTCGATTTAGATTTAAGTGCTCCCCAGGTTATTAAAGATTTAGAGAAACGCCTACAGAAAAGGTTAGGTGGAGATGAAGAATAAACAAAAAAAGCAAATTAAAAAAGGCGTAGATGATTTATGGATTAAGTATGCTCATACGTTAGAACTACTAGATAAAGCACTTGAAGAACTTGACAAAAAGCCTAAAGAGATCGAGGTAATCAAGGTAGAAACAGTAGAAAAGGTAGTAGAAAAAGAGGTTCCTGTTGAAGTAATCAAGGAAGTTGAAGTAGAAAAAATAGTAGAAAAAGAAGTTCCAGTTGAAGTAATTAAAGAAATTGAAATCATTAAGGAGGTGCCAGTTGAGAAAGTCGTTGAAAAAATTGTCAAAGTCGAGGTCCCAGTCGAGGTCGAAAAGGAGACAGTGGTCACTGTCGAAAAGGAAGTTCCAGGACCCGAACGAATTGTTGAAGTTGAGGTCCCCGGACCAGAACGAATAGTTAAAAAAATAGTTGAAGTAATAAAAGAAGTCCCCGGTCCTGAGAAGATAGTCGAAAAAGTTATTGAAAAGCCTATCACTATCCCAGATTATGTAAAAGATCAAGAAATTACAAAACTTACAAAGAATAATCAGGCACTCTTAAAACGTAACAGGGACTTAGAAAAAGAGTTAAATAATATAGAACCAGAAGTGATTGAAACTCCTTCTACTAGAGATTTATCAGAAGCGGCTCGACTTATGGCAAAAAGCGAATTAAATAAAGAAGATTTAAGCCATGAGCAAATACTTAAAATACTAACTGAGTGTTCTGATGCAGAACTTAAAAACAAACTAGGCTTTTGGGCCGTCCCATTACCAAAGCCAACTGACGAGTCAAACTTAAACAAGGTGTATATTAGAAAAAAATGACAGAAGAACAAGAGAAGTCACTATCCTGCAATTTTTGTGGGAAGCATAGAGAAGACGTAGAAAAACTGATAGCAGGACCTGGTGTTTATATATGCAACGAATGTGTTACTATCAGTTACGAGATCATAGAAAAAGAAGAGAAAGAAAGCCTTTTAGAAACCTCACTCGATGAGGTATTAATCCCAAAAGAAATACATGCACTACTAGACGAATATATAATAGGACAAGAAGAAACAAAACTATTACTGAGCACATGTGCATACAATCATTATAAAAGAATCAATTCCACCCAATCAAAGAATTTAGAAAAAAGTAATGTTATACTTATTGGTCCGACAGGAACAGGTAAAACATTGTTTGCTAAAACATTAGCAGATATACTGAGTGTTCCTTTTGCCATAGCAGACGCAACTACACTAACTGAAGCAGGGTATGTTGGAGAAGATGTAGAAAGTGTATTAGAACGGTTATTGGGATTAGCAAACTTTGATATAGGCTTGGCAGAAAAAGGAATAGTGTTTATAGATGAGATAGATAAAAAGGCCCGTAGGAGCGAAGGACAGACCTCTACACGCGACGTAGGTGGTGAAGGAGTCCAACAAGCACTCTTAAGATTAATTGAAGGCACAACAACTAAAGTAAGAATTAATACAGGTAAAAAATTAATTGGACCTGATGAGTTTGTAGATTTTGATACATCAAATGTATTGTTTATTGTTGGAGGTGCATTTGTAGGCTTAGAAGAAACTATAGCAAATAGAATTAAGAAAAAATCAAGCATAGGATTTGGATCTGAATTAGTAGGCGAAGAACTAAGACAAAAAATACTAAAGTTTGTTAGACCAGATGATATTATTAAGTATGGATTGATACCAGAACTAGTAGGGAGACTACCTATTGTAACAACACTTTCACAATTAACCGAAGAAGAAATGATAAAAGTCTTGACTTCTGTGAAGAATAGTATTATAATACAAAATAAAGAATTATTAAACTTAGATGAGATTGAAGTAGAATTTGGCGAACAATATTATAAAACAGTAGTGGAAATGGCAAAAATTGAACAGTTAGGTGCTAGATCACTTAAAAGTATAGTAGAGCATTCGCTTTTCTATATTATGTATCATGCGCCAGATCTTCGGGAAAAGGGTATTAAAAAGGTATTTTTTGATAATTATCCTAGTAAGTCAGAAGATTCTAAACCGTTAGTTTATAAAGATTCCGGAGAACCTGAAAGACTTACACAGTATAGATTTTTTAAAAGTATATGAAGAAGCACCAAAATTGGCAGAATAAAACTAGAGACTCTTATAATAATAAGGGGTATCGAAAGAAGCATGAACGAGAGCAACGTGAGAAATCACAAGGCACAAAAATTGTAGTATGGAACAATGATGTTAATGGAGCATTAAAGAAATTGAAGAAAGTCTTAGAACGTGCGGATAGACAAAAGGAATTATCAAGGCGTGAATTTTTTGAAAAGCCATGCCAAAAACGCAAAAGAGCAAAAAGTCAGGCTGTAAAAAGGGAACGAAAAAGAGAAGATGCACAAATTATGAAAGGCGAATGGATGCCTCATATTGATACTTCTAACAAAGCAATGAAAGGTAAACGTCAGAGGCGTAAAGCATTTATGCAAAAAGAACGTTTACGAAAACTTACCGGACGACGATGAAAATAGTTGTTGTAAGCGGAGGGTTCGATCCTTTACATTCAGGCCACCTTAACTTATTTAAAGAAGCAAAAGCATTAGGAGATAAACTAGTCGTTATTTTAAATGCAGATGAATGGCTTGCACAAAAGAAAGGTAGGCCCTTTATGCCTTTTGAAGAACGTGCTAGTATATTAGAACACATGGAAGTAGTAGACAATGTGTATTCTGGTGGCGATGAAGATGGTTCTGTTTGCACCACATTAGAACATATAAAGAGTGCTTACCCACCAGATGAACACAAACTTATTTTTGCTAATGGAGGAGACCGAGGCAAAGATAACATTCCTGAAATGACAGTAAAAGATTATACATTTGAATTTGGAATTGGCGGAGCCAATAAAGCAAACAGTAGCAGTTGGATTTTAAAGGAATGGAAGTATCCAACTGAACGTAGAGTCTGGGGTGAGTTTAGTGACTTATTTTTAGACGATGCAGTTAAAGTTAAAGAACTTGTAATAGAGCCTGGTAAAGGCATAAGTTACCAAAGACACTTTAAAAGAAGTGAAATATGGTTTATTAGTAAAGGATCATGTGAAGTAAAGTATAGTCCAGAGGACAAAGACGACTTCACAATTACTAAACTCTATACTGATGATATATTTGTTGTTAGAGCAACCGAGTGGCATCAGATAGTAAATAAAACTGATAAGCCATGTCATATTATAGAAATACAATATGGTGAAGAAACAACCGAAGATGATATAGAACGTCTAGAGTATTATGACGGAGATTAAATGGAAATGAGAGAATTAAACGAAAGTAAAGTATGCGACATACTTAATAAAATAGTGGAAATGGAAATGGCAGGTGTTGTTAGATACGCACATAGTTCATTAATGATTACAGGTCCTAATAGAATTCCTATTGTTGCATTCTTACAAGAACAAGCAAACGAAAGTTTAATGCATGCCTTACAGGCTGGCGAATACATTACAGGCTTTGGCGGACACCCAAGTCAAAAAATATCACCTATTGAAGAAACACACGATCATACTGTAAACCAAATACTATTAGAAAGTTTAGGACACGAAATGAGTGCTGTTGAAATGTATAAGAGACTGTTAGAAGAAGTAGCCGATTCAAGTATCATGTTAGAAGAGTATGCCAGAGGACAGATTGGTATGGAAGAACAACATGCATTAGAGATTAGAAAGATGCTTAAAGACTTTAGTTAAAATGCCTGAAAATCTTGTTAATAAGTTACCTACCCTATACTATCATGACAACTTAGATATTAATTTAGATTATAACAAGGCTTTTTTTGAAGGGTTCCGGGAGACCTACGCCGAATGCATACCCCAACTTACAAACCATGTGTATGCAGAAACAAACTATCAACACACATGCGAAACTGACACAACCAATGAACGAGGTATAATGATTCGGCCTACCATCTTATTTTGGTTGCTTAATAAATATCCTCATGTAACAAAAAAGATAGAACAACTTATACCACCTGATGAAGATAATGTGTTAATGCTTAACTGGTTAAGTTTGTTTAACTTATCAGAGAGCGATTTAGAATTAGTATTTTCACTATATAAAGGACATGTATTTATAGACGATACATTCGAAGTTCATCCTACTAGAACTTATGTGATGGAAAAATATCTTAAATATTTAGGATACAATTTAGACAACGTTACATTTTGGACTAATTGTCCAACACCTAATAATAAATTTGAAGACACTATACTAAGACACAACTGGTTGCATTTACAAGAGTATGGCAGGATGTTAGACAACACAACTCGATTTAAGATTCCTTATTTTAATGAAGAGCAACTATTAGATTATAACAATAAGAAATTTAAAGTGCTATCATTAAACGGGCATTCAACACATACAAGAGAATATATTATATCAGAATGTATTACAGCAGGGTTGGCTAATAAAGAAAATACTTCTAATGAGTTAAGATATAGTATGGTAGATGCATGGGACCAGTTACCAAGTAACAATTGGTTTGAATTCGAAAACCGAAACGAATGGATTCCTAAAATGCTACCTGAAGATGCAAAAGAACAATGGATAAGAGATCGATCTTCAAATCCCCAATGGTGGTATGAAAGTTTCTTTAACTTAAATATAGAAACTAATTTAAATTGGATAACACCTAATGTAAGACTAATTACAGAAAAGTGGATGAAAAGTATTTTATATCTTACGCCTTCATTTAATGTAGGCGAGTATTCTGGACTTGAAGAATATCAGAAAAACTTAGGCTTTAATATCTATGAAAATCATATAGATAGAGAGTATGATACAATCGATAATTTTCCAACTAGATGCAAGAAACTAGTGTCTACAATTAAAGATACCCCTATTCCAGATAAAAAGCAATGGAAAATGATGAATAGAATTGCTAAACAGAACTATGATTATTTTCATAACTCATACATACCAGAATTAGAAAGAACCTTTATAAACAAATTATTACAAAAAACTGCTTGACTTATTATAATTTTGATGT
>Ga0315318_10001117_pt1 | contig 11642 bp, 6 predicted proteins | sample M1200m3416metaG_FD_203703 | JGI IMG/M metagenome (GOLD analysis project Ga0315318, IMG submission 203703) | Ammonia-oxidizing marine archaeal communities from Monterey Bay, California, United States - M1 200m 3416 | ecosystem: Environmental > Aquatic > Marine > Coastal | place: USA: California... | reverse complement strand
TTTTACTGCTAGTGCAACGGCTACGAGCGATCCAATTCTATCTACAGCGATATCAGGCTTTACGACGACTATGCTGGATGCTAATGGAGTATATCAAATAGAGGAGGATAGCACTGTAAATGGAAAAGAAACTTTTACTAATGGTACTTGGTTTATGTTCTGGGACGGTACTCAGTGGATTATCACAGATATTCCGTATGATAAGAGCGGAAATTGGATAGCTACGTCTGAGCCTTCTATAAGAGGCACATTCGATGGCCCCCGCTCCGAAACGATGATTGTTGAAGGACAGTCCGGCAGTGGTATTGACCCAAATCTAGATACGGATAATGACGGGATACCAGACTATCTCGACGCAGCAGCCTCAAGTAGGCAAGTGAATTTCGTATGGCTAAATCCAGTTGCTGGACCTGCTTCAACATCTTGGCTTAATAAAGACGATGGATGGGACGGGCTACTACCAAATAGCTTTGTTATGGATGATAAAAATAACACCAATGGGTCTAAGATATTTGGGTGGACCAATCATGGTGCTGCATATACAGGATTTAGCTCAACTATAGGTGTGACGCTAGGTAGTGTAAATACCACGCAAAAATATAATGATGGCGCCTCTTATGATTACACGTGGACAGATATTTTTTATGAGATTAACTCAAAATCAATAGCTTTCTGGTACACTAGTACTCCGGAGCCTGTTTCGGGGTATTATGCTAGTGAGTTTGTTAATGAACCATGGAAATTTTTCGCTGCTAATGGAACAGGAAACCTAGGACACACCAATGCCACACATATTAACTTATGTTTGCAGTTTACGGGCAGCACAACTAAAGTCCCTATTCCTATAGAAAATGTACACAGGACTAATAACTATTTTTCAGACTATTTTATGCTCTACGTAAGATTTAGTACAGACACAGATGGAAACATTATATTCTAACTTAGCTAAGCTTTCAGAAGCCTCCCACTTCGGGTTCGTGGACCCGGTATTACTTCGTCGTATATTTGTTTTATTTGCGCGTGACTTATTCTCAGATCCAGATAATTATGCCGAGTATACTTCTTTAAGAGATCTAGTTTATACAGATGTTAAAAGCAGTAGGACATTAGATGTCGATTTAGACTTTATATACGACCCAGAGGAGATATCAAAAAAGCCTTCTGTGTATGTTGGAACTGATGATTATGCGTTTAAAAAACAGGTGATAGATAACTATAATGAAACACCGTCTGATAGCGTTACATCTGTCACAGCTGAAACGTCCACACGTGTTATTATTAAACACATAAGCACGGAAGTGGATGTTTCTTTAATGTTAGCTACTTTATCAACAAATTATTTTACAGCTATACGCCCTATTATGTTTAAACATATTCCGCATATACTTAGTTATGAGACGCAAATGCTAAGCAAACCAAATCTTATAGAGGGTTCTAAAATAAAAGCTTTTCAGACAAATGTAACTATTGGCTTGGCTTTCAATGCGGCTTGGACTATTATCGAAGAATCTCATTTGATAAAATCCGTACATACAGACCTGAATCCAACTGGATAACCCTTGACATCAAATTATACAATACCTAATCTTTGTCTTATAAAAATTCGTAAAACTTCATTATGATTAAGAACTATTCAAGACCGCAATTGTTAATTAAACAAGTACTCGAGCAATTAGAGACTGCCTATGACCCGGGTATGAATGCTCTTATTGTGGGGCCTCAGTTTGATCTAAACAGAGTAACTAACGCAGATGAGTTTGCAGAAATGCAAGGTACCGCAGTTACTCTTCCTACTGATGATGCAAATGTTTTGCTCGTTCCTTTTGAAACCTACACACCAGACAGCGAAATAGTAGACGACTATACCAGACTGTACGGAAAAGATTTAGAAGCTCGATTGGTCAAGTATGGAATTTGTGGAACCGCTGCGAATGACCTAGATGCTGATGAGGCTGACGTAGACACTACAGGCGTTTCTTGGTCTGTTCTATCGACGCAGACTCCTGATAAAATCATTGCCCGCGACATTTCAGGACAGACCATCAGTGTGAAGGCTGGTAAGAATGAAGCGTTGCATACATCATTGAGAGGACGTTCGGTATCTCCAGGTGACATTGTTTACGTAACTTACAAAGGAGAGCTTGTAAAACGACAAGTTTTATCCGTAGAGAGAGCTTTAGAAGATCCAGAAACTTCTACTATTGTAGGGTCTAAGACTAACCCAGGTATTACCTTTTCATCAGGAAATCCAGTAGTGACTTCGTCAGTTACAGGAGATGTAATATCTACCTTTACACAAACTGACGCCACTTTAGTCGAATACCTTAAAAAGGGTAGTCGTTATAATGGAGAGTTTGCAGAACGTATTACCGCAACCGTAACTACGCCGACAGGCAAGGGCGCTGGGAACGTAGGGAAGTGTTCCATAACCTCGGCTTCCGGAAACTTTAAGGCAATCGATGTGAGCATCACGGGACAAGCTGGTGTTTCTAACTTTACTATATCGGATACAGCGGGCATGCCGGGTCTTGTGATCACGGCGGACAAAGAAGTAAACGGCGGGGACGGTCTTTTTCTTGGAGACACTTTTGCTGTTACGATTAGCCTTGGGTATAGTCCTCTATCTGCTGACAACTTTAAGGTTGTTGGTACCTATGTTTACCCTCAAGACGACACACTTATTTTCCAAATAGTTAAAACTAGCGGAGATACTGATAATCCATATACAGGCACCGTTATTAATATAACGGATACCGCAGGTAGGATGCTAGCGCAGGACGTTACTCTCGTACGTGACGGCGTTTTGGACCAATCGGATTACGTTGTAATCGGAAATACTGGCCTTAGTTTTAGGCTTCAGGATATTTACGATGATTTGGACCAGCACCAAAAAGGTTTTAAAGTCGGAGACCTATACTCACTTCCTTTGGTTGTGGGCAAAACAAGCGGAAAGCATGCCGTAGTTAAGCTTAATGGTATTGCTGGTAATACTGTTGGTCGTACCAATACGGAAGATGATCTATTAATTGACTGTCTGGAATTTAGGACTGCTTTCACTGGTTTCATACCAACGCATAACGATGGCGTCGCTCCTCAGTGGGTGTCTGATTCGCGTGCATTTATTGATGACGTCTCCAATGATAACTTTGGGATTAACGTCTTTAAGGGGCTTAAAATTAAAAAACACGACAGAGCTGCGGGTTATCAATGGCTTTCAGTTTCAGACGAGTCTCGTTATGCTAACCTGTACGCTCATTACAAAGCCTTCGTCCCTGCTAAAGAGAATGAAGACATTGTATTGGCAGATTTTACAAGCACAAGCTATGGGTCGCTGTTACATCCGGTAGGTAACCCTATCTCTTTGGGTAAGGTTGATATTGAAAATCCTATTGCATTTGGTCTAAACTTGGCTCTTCAAGGAGCACAAGGAAGAGGCGCTTTTGTTGCTAGGGTGGCTTCGGATGACGTTGCTGGTTACACTACTGTACTTGCTCGTGCTGAGAAAAATTCAAATATATACGCTCTATGTCCTCTGACTGATGACATAGGTGTTCAAGACGTAGTTGCGGCACACGTTAACGCGATGTCGACAGAAGATAAGAAACGTTGGAGACGTGCTTACTTTGGAACCAACAGCCCTTATACGTATCCTGTGGTTGTTAAGGATGATGTGACACTACTTAGACCAGAAGCGACTATCACGTACCACCAAGGTGGGAACACGCGTGTAGTTGACGAGTCTGGTAACTTTGTAGATCTCAAAATCCGCCCAGGAGATTTGTTTAGGACTAGTTTTGCTACGATTGATGGTTCGGATTCTTATAAAGAATACAAGGTCAAGGAAGTCGTTACTAATGAAGAGTTGACTCTTGTATCAGGCCCTGCAGAGCCCACAAGCCTTGCAACCGGTTACGAGATTCATAAAGCCGATTCGGTAAATAACATTATTGACTATATAAGCGATCGCTCAGATCACTTTAGTGATCGTCGTATTGTTAATGTCTGGACTGACGGAGCTCGTTATAGCACTCCTTCTGATGGGGATCTTATCATTAACAACTATTATGTAGCTGCTGAAATAGCAGGACTTCGTTCAGCCGTACAGCCTCAACAAGGACTCACTAATGTGCAGGTGGGTATAGTTGACGCAGCTCCCACTATGTATACTAAGTATACTGACTCTAATCTAGATGATATTGCCGAAGATGGTACTTGGATTATAACCCAGGACTATGACGGTGGGGACATCTATATCAGACACCAACTTACTACTCAGACAGACAAAGGAAGTCTTTATTACGAAGACTCAGTAGGCACTAATCTTGATGAAATTTCCTACGTCATTAATGACGTACTAGGGAATTATATCGGAGTGCGTAATGCGGATAGTTCAGTTGTTAGGGAAATTTACAACGATATATTTACACTTCTCTACAATCGTACTAAACAAGTCGAAGGAGTAGAAATTGGACCACAGCTTCTCGGATTTAACGACCTAACTGTTAGTGTTGACGATACTTATAGGGACAGAATTAACGTTAGTGTTAGTTTAGAAATGCCACTACCGCTTAATACTATAGTAGTTACCTTGAATGCTTCAGCATCCTTCGGAGAAGTTACAGCTACTCAAACTGCCGCAGTATCTACGGATGGCGTAGGAAAACTACTGTCGGTGTCTGATTTGAATTCTTAAATAATTAAAAAGGAGAAAATACATAATGGCCGGAACAAACATACTAGGATATACGAGAACAAAAGATGCTAATAGGCTTATTTCTTCGGACTTTGCAGGATTGAGCCTAGATAATGAAGGCACTCTTGGTCTTGTACAACAAGCTACTGTCAATTATGGACATAACGTAACGCCCAGGTTCGAAGCCGGGTCTTCTGAGCTATACTGGCTTGCAGGCCAAGCTCAGGGTTCCGTTCAAATTGGACGCTCTGTTACAAACTCAGGATTCTTCTCTGGCTTGACTCCACAAAACGCAGCACAAGGAAAATTCATTGATTTTACTCTTGATATTAATAAAAGCAATTCTGGTTTTTCAGGAGCACAGGATGCAGCTACCTCTGTTAGTGCTAATGCTAAAAAGACTCTCACCTTTAAAGGAGGGATTATTTCAGCAATAGGAGCAACGGTTGCTACGGGAAGTCTTGATGTTAGTGAGAGTGTTACGATTAACTTCGCTGACATGGTCGGCGGAGCCGCAAAGTAACTAAAAGTTCTTTAATATTTTAAAGGCCGTAGTTTGTATTGACTACGGCCTTTTTTATGAGTAGATCTATATCACAAAATATCTAAAGTTATGTTCAATTTTTGGGAGAATTTAAAGAAAGCTGTAAAGCCTGTAAGCAAGGGCGAAGAAGATATACAAAAATCATACGCTTCAGGTCCTTCTAAAGGTGAGTTTGAAAAAGGTCTTATATATAAAGCTGTCGTGGTGCAGCCGGTGCAGCCTAATAATGCGGTAATCTGTCATGGTTATGGCGATGTAGCAGGCAGGATCCCAGGCGTCTGTGTCTGGGCGGCGGGTATGATGAGTGATCTTTTTGGTTTTAAAACCAATTACGTACCCCCTAGAGGCTCTAAAGTATTAGTACTAGCAGGAGAAGGCGGAGTTAACTATATAATAGGCGGTTATTTAGACGCATTACATGGAGATTTTCAAGGGCAGCAAAGAAGCGTTCTTGGTTCTGATTCTGAAAAAACTGGTGATTCAGCTCCTTATGCAGATGCAAAGTTTTTTGCGAAACACAGAAAGAAGTTTGTAGAGCAAAGCGGTGCAGCGCCGTACAACATAGGAGGACACCCTGCTTGGGATATTGTAGAAGGAGAGGTAGACATAACAAATGCTCTTGGCGTAGGGGCTCTCTTCTTAAGACACATAGCGCAGTTAAAAGCGTCTGACATTGCCAAGGTAGAGTGTCTTATGATTGATGATATGGTACGTATCATAAGCCAGACCTTTAAACACCATTCAGCTTTTGGGGATTTTAAAATATACAATGATGGTGGTCGTATAAATGCACAATGGGATGGCACTAATAGTGATTGGGAGATTCATGGACAACCAGAGACTAGCGAAGCAGGAGACCCAAAGATACCACAAGGCGATGATGTGGGAATGCTTGGAGTCACAAGTGAGAACTCTGCAAAAGACGCCAAATGGCGTTTCAGTCATTTCGTAGGTTTCTTAGGAGACTTTATAAGCACTTTCGTAACAGATCCGGTTGTGTGGTCTGAGGGAGATGGGTTTCTCACTCAAATGGAAAGAAGCGGTAAGTTTAGATTTCATGTAAATGAGGACGGTACTGCGATAGCATCTACCGTTAATGAGTTCATTATAGAAAAAGTTTGTAGGATAGCCGTTCCTTTAGAACAAAAAAGAGAGTATGACCCAGAAGGAAATGATCCGGCAGTAGATCTAGTAAACTCTCTTGATCACATAAAAACTTGGGACTTCGGACAATCCGGAGGTGTGAATAACATTCACTATACGGTTTATCAGATAAGGGAGTATACTAAGTGGATGAGTAATAAGTACTCAAAGGCTCAGTTCTTAAGAATGGACAAGGACTGGAGAGTACCTTCTGAAGAAGATGTACCAGAGCCTGATATAAGAGGCCAAAAGCACAAAGACAAAGAAGATGCTAATTCTAGCATCTCATATCCAGAAGGCGTTATAAACGCTTTTGCTACTATTAAGATAGCTAAAGACGGTTCTATAATTTTACTAGATGGTTACGACAACTCAGTAGTATTATCAAAATCAGGCATACAATTATCGTCACACAATAATGTACAGATAGAGTCGGCTGGCTCTATAAACATGGTAGCTGGGAGAGATATAAACCTCTTAGCTAAAAATAGCGTAGATGTCACTGCCGCTAAAGGTGGTTATAGTTTAAGAGCAGAGTCTTTCGTACAGAACTTTTGTAAGTCTGGTGGTTTGCTGTTTGAGACAGGACAAGTAGACAACGCTAGTGATATACATAACGTACAAGATAAGCCTAATACACAAGAACAGACAGATACCGACAGAGTAAAGGGAGTAGTGTTCAAAGCACCTAACAGTTTTATACGCGTAGAAGCTGGAAAGGGTATTGGTATTAAGTCTCTGAAGGACACACTTATAACAGCAAACAGAGCTTGCGGAGTGTCAGCGGGAAGAATACAGCTTAATGACACTGTAGAGATATACCCAAAAGGGGCAGCTACTTTTGCAGCAGGACAAAGAAAAGACGGAGTTATGGCCGGTCTTACAGAAGAGTATATGTTTGACGAAGGTAACGACGGTCTCGGCGTAGTAAAGGTAGATGGCTTTCTAATAGGCGAAAAGGTTCTGGCTAATTTCCTGATGCAATTTGCAGAAGATTTACGTCCGATGATGTGTCCTGATGAAGATAAAGATGGACATCTTAAAGGAGCGGATAAAGTTATAAACGACGATGGCGAATGGGAGCCCCCTGATGGCGCACCAAATTGTCACCCTTGGCACGTTATAACCACTAATAAGGAAAGGTTTAAAACTACTATAGAACCTACAAACGCCACCAACTATAAAAATCATGTAACGACAGCCAAGTTCGTGCACAGAGGTAAGATAGACTATGGTACTGTAGGTTCTACTTCAGGAGGAGGGACTTCCGCTATTTACCAATCATTAACACAACAGTCGCTGGTTAATGACTTAAAGAATACTCATTTAAATAAGGTAGAGTATGAAGATTGGTTACCATACTCAGAAAGCGATTTAGGAGATCGTGGGGCTCCTTGGCCTGGTGTTAATAAGTATCTTATTTTTAACAACTTCCAAACAACTGGAGGTAAGGTCTGGGAACCAGGGAGTATTGATCCTGCATCTTACATGAATAAAGCAGATGCTTTAACATCAGGAACTATAATCATGAAGGTAGTAAAAACATAAATGGAGACTAATAATGGCTGACGAAAACATAGACGAAAAAATAGATAAATCTGAAAAAGTTAAAATAGATCTTACGGAAGAGGAGCAGGAGGGGCTATCTGCTCTTTTTGGATCTGAGGGTGAAGAAAAAACATCAGAACCTGAGGAGAATGAAAAAGTACTACCTCCCCCGGATCTTACAAAACAACTTAAAGAAACTGTCTATGACACATCTCCGCTGACAGGCTTTGAGGATGGAGAAGTCTCTGGCATAGAAGGTGATGTAGAAATAACGGATAGCGATAAAGAAATGTTTCTAAAAGCTGTTTTGAATGATGAAAGTGTTATACTAGACATACCATTCTGTAATGGCGGCATTGTGTTTAAAGTGAGATCTAAGACTTCTTGGGAACAGACTCTAGCTTATGAAGCTACTGTGCAGTCTAGGTTGAATGAGAAAGAATTAGACTACTATCAATCATTACTACAACTACAGAAGTATGGAGCCACTCTGCAGATTTTGGCTATAAATGGAACACCCATGGCTAACTTAAAATATAATGAGCCCGGTGATGATTGGCAAAAGCAGGTTGATGAGTTACTTAGTGCTTCTAAAAAGTATATTGAAAGTATAGATAGTGCTAAGTCTAGTTTAATATTAAATGCTCTAAGATTGTTTGAGTATAAGGTAGCTAAGATGTCCGCAGCTTGTAATACGGCGGATTTTTGGAAACCCGTAGGTTAAAGCTTTTTATAGTAGCGTATCTGCGGGGGTTTCTAGCGCCTAACTATAAAAACGGCATAAAATCTAGGATTAGAGAGAATCTAATCTTAGGTGCGATTAATGATGATTTAGACGCTAAGTCTTTAGCTAACTCTCTTAGTGTCGACTTAGCTTTTGCATCCTCTCTTCCGCGTGAAGATCTGTCTGGTCATTATGATACAATTTATGATAAGATCTCAGATATTAGAGAATTAGACGAATTAAGCGGTTTATATAAAGACAAAGACAGTAAATATGACGACGAGGTGACTCACGCAATGTATAAGGGGATTAAAAGTAAAACGAAAAAGGATAAGCAGATATTAAACTCTGTAGAAGACCTTATGGGGTTATATAAATTCTTGGAATCTTCGGGTCTTATGACTAAGCTTGTAAAAACTGCTAAAGAATTGTAATGATCCCAGGAAATCCATTTACCCCAGACGCAGGTAACACTGCAGCAATTTTGATGCAGCAGATGATGATGCAACAGCTGGGCCAGAACAGAACCCAGCAATGGACTCCTCCTAATATGTATCAGCAAATGGGAAACGGTCCCACTATGCAGTCCTGGCAGGCCACTCCTGATTTCGGACAACAGGCTCGCAATAGACACCAAGAGGGTATTTTTAGAGCCGCTACCAATTCGTCTATTTATGCCGCCCGCCCGCCCAGCCAAGCCGGCGCCGCACTGGGTGTCAATATGCAATCGAATTTCGATCGGAGAGCTGATCTGGGAGCCGTTGAGGGGCTTTATAACATGGGTATGATAAACAAAAATACCTATCATCATTTCCAGGGCAATACAGGCGAACCGGGCCAGATTGGCGGAGCCAGCGAAGCGCAAATGGCAATAGCTAGGCAAAGAGTCGGCGCGATGATAAATACTAATCCAATTGCGAATAGTATGTACGGAGAGGGCATGGGAAATTCCGCAGATGTGGCTATTGGTATGTCTGCTTTGTCTAATAGGTTGATAGAAGGCGATGTAACACAAGGGATAGGAGGCGGAAGTCGCGAACAAAGAAGACTAAGTAAAGGCATAATGACCAAACAGTTGTCCAGGTATATGATGGACGAGATGTTTACGGGTCCTGACGGTGGTTTTAATGAGTCATATGGTAATTCGCAACAAGTCGGAACTGTCCTAGAGGCTTTTTCCAAGAGCGGGTCGCTTGGGTTAGAGGACTTAATGAAAAAGGATGCCACCAGTGGTCAGATGACCATGGACCCTGAGACATTCAAAAAACAGCTAGGAGACAAAGTAAAGGCTATGACCGATACTTTTGATGCTTTGGAGGAGGTTTACGGAGAGATGGATCCTGCCGCTTTAATCCAGATGTCTTCAGAAATGACAGGGTTGGATTCAACGAACGCCAAGCATGCGGATCGTATTAACAAATCTGTTAGACAATCTCTCGTAGAAGCTGAGAGCTTTGGTATGGATCCAAGGCAGTACATGAGCATGATAGCTGGAGGAGCTCAGACGTTAGCCCGACAAGGCGGTTATGATCAGATGGGCGCTGGGATGATTTCCCAAATGTACGCAGGTTCTGCTGGAACAGAAGCTGAAATGCAAAGGGCGATGGAACGTGGTTATGAAGGCCCATCCGGAAGAAGTGGGTTTAGGTCTATGAGCACCGAGGATATTCACCAAAGGAATATGCTCAACTTCGCCGGAGTGAATAAAGACAAGCCTTTGGCAAATGTCACTATGGGTATGGTAGAAGCCTTGCGGAACGAAGAGTTGGTCGGAGGTACAATGACGGATAAGCAGAAAGAGCGGCTGTCGGGTATGATAAACAACGGCCCGTCCAGTCGTGGTGAGATGATGGAATTTGCAAGAGAACTTCAGGATTCCGGTATTAACATCATGAATAAGAAGGGCACCATGGAACAGCGTATGTCCATGCTCCAACCTGATGATATTGAAAGACTTGCCACTGTGCGTAGAGGCGCCGTCCGTGCTACTAATCGAGAGCAGGGTTTTAATAATCTCTTTACTAAAAGTTTAGGGCTGAGAGACAAGGGTTTTGGGGAGGATGATATTAAAGATTTACAGAGTGTCGTAGGGCAGGTTGGCGGCGAACGCGTGGCACAAATGATGTCAGCAATAACTTCTGCTAAGACTCCTGAAGAGAAGCGCGCAGCTCAAGAGGGTATTGCAAGAACGTTTGCAGACGAGGGTTCAGAAGTTGCCCTTCGTCGTGGTGTCAGCCAAGCAGGTTCTTCTATGAAGGAGTTGGAAGCAGATGGTAAAGGCCTTGATACTTTTAATGCCAATACTAAATTACAAGAAAAGCTAGCTAAACTTACAGGCATGGGTGTAGATGAAATGCGAGACACTTTATTTGACGACACAGGTACGCTTGATATGGGTGCGTTGAAAGACTCATTTGGTGGGGAACAAGCTTCGAAACTTCAAAGCATGATAACATCTCAAAGAGACGATCTTAGAGGGAGAACAGATGCTAACGGGAACAGGCTCTTCACTGATAAAGAAATAGACCAGCAAGTACAGCAGACCGTAGCAGGTATAATGGAAGCCGGAGCTCTTTCTAATCGCAATGCTGAGACCGGAGGGGGCTCAGATGCTGATGTGCAGAGATCACAGGAAGGGGTACGAAAGGCAAAAAAATTAGCAGAAGTCGATAAAAAGAAAAAAGAACAGTTATTAAGACAATTAGATATAGATTCGGGAGACGGCCTCTTTACAGGAATGGGTGACGGAATGGATGAGGGTGAAATATCTACGAGGATTGATGAGCTTGGTATATCGCGAGGAGATCTTCGCGGGCGGCAGGATAAGATACGTGCTCAGATTCACGAGCGTAAGAATAAAATAGCCTTGGACTTCGCCACCAGTAATGACGGTGTTAAGGGTATGATAGGCGGACATGACGAAGACGAGTTCGGATTGCTTAACAGGCTTATAGAGGATGACGTCGATGGCGGCGACGAAAATGCTCTTA
>Ga0315318_10001116_pt1 | contig 11642 bp, 10 predicted proteins | sample M1200m3416metaG_FD_203703 | JGI IMG/M metagenome (GOLD analysis project Ga0315318, IMG submission 203703) | Ammonia-oxidizing marine archaeal communities from Monterey Bay, California, United States - M1 200m 3416 | ecosystem: Environmental > Aquatic > Marine > Coastal | place: USA: California... | reverse complement strand
ATTAAAATAAATGCAAAAATTAACAATGCAGTAAAAAATCCAATAACATATACGCCTAATTCAAAAAACCAAATTCCGAAAAATGATATAATCACTAAGCCAATTAGAGTGTAGAATTGTTCCAGCATTACTATTGGCACTGTTTTGCTTCTTGGAACATCAAACTTTGTTTTTAATAGTTGGGATTTAATCAATTCTCCCACTTTTCCAGGAATAATAGTTAATGCAAATCCAGAGAAAAAAATTAGTAAACTATCTTTCTTTGGTATAAAAATTTTAGAATTTCTTAATAACAAATGCCATCTTGCGAATAGTACAAACCAACCAGTTGTTACTAGTGGAATGATAACAAGTAAAAATTCTATTTTAAAATTTGAAATTTTATCGTACACGATTCTGATATCAGATGCGATGAAAAATGCGGCATAAAGACCCACAACCGCTATAAGTATGATTATAATTTTATTAATAATTTTCATCTAGTTATTTCTGAATTTTTTTGAATTTATTAAAAACATCTTTTATAATTTTTTTATGATGTGGTACAGTATTTTTAGGAATTTTTTTAAAGAATTTTAGTTCTTCGCTTTGAAAATCAGTTTTAATCTTTCCAGATATTGGTAAAACAATAAATCCATGAGAAATATCATGTCTAAATGAGTTTAGGTTTTCGTATACCCCTACATATTTCTTAATTTTTACATTAAGATTCAATTCGTTTTTTGCTGCACGTTTTACAGCCTGTCTCATTGTTTCATTTTTACGTATTATATTTCCTGGGAGGTGCCAGCTTCCTTTGTGTGGATTTTGAGTTCTTTTTGTTAGAAGTACAGAATTATTTTTGATTATTATAACATCTATGCATGAAAAAACAAAATTTTTTCTAAACTTGTTATAGTCCTTTTCTGTGGATTTCTTTATCTTTATTTTCATATTATTCAGACTACCTATAATGAAATTTTTGTCCCTTCACCAAGCAAGAAAATTTTCTTAGTTTTATCTTTATTATTACCATGTAGGTGGCAGTTTGCTGAAATGATGCTATCTTTGATGTTTAAACCACCATCTATTTTACAACCAGACATTATTATGGAATTTTCTATAACAACATCAGATGATATTACTGTATTATCACCCATGCTTACATTAGGACCAATCAAAGCAGATTCGTCAATCTTACAATTTTTACCAATTATGGATGTCTCCATTCTAGGTAGATTCAGGAACTGACCTAGTGATTCATCAAAAATATTCTTGAAAATTTCTCCATCCCTTGTAAACATATGCTCTAGCACTTGTCTATTTGCATTCAAAATATCCTCTGGAGTACCAGTATCTTTCCAGTAGTCAGTTATTGTTTCGTAACCAATATTGTCATTCTTCTTCAATAAATTATCTAACGCATCTGTTATCTCTAATTCATTCCGCCAAGATGGTTTCAAATTATCTATGATTTCAAAAATTAGTGGTGTTAACAAGTAAATGCCGGTTACTGCTAGGTTTGATGTTGGTTTTTTTGGTTTTTCTGTGATTTTTACAATCTTTTCATTTTCAACATCTGCAATCCCAAATCTGCTTGGGTTATCCACTTCACATAACAAAACCGTGGCATCATAATCCGATTTGTTAAAATTCTCTACAAAATCTGTAATGGGCTTTTGTATAATATTATCCCCTAGAAAAACAAGAAATTTTTCATTATTGACAAATTCCTTACATAATCTAATTGCATGTGCAATTCCTCTAGGTTCATCTTGTTCAATATATGTAATATTTACACCAAAGTTTTCTCCGTTTCCATAATACTCCTTAACCTTGTTTGAACCTAAACCGCCTATGATGATAGCAATATCTGTAATACCAGCCTCCTTAATTGATTCTATACAATATTGTGACATCGGTTTATTTGCAATCGGTAAAAGTTGTTTTGGACCAGTATGTGTCAATGGTCGTAATCTTGTTCCATGACCTCCATGCAGAATTATTCCTTTCATAGTGAATCACTCATTTTTTCATTAAATTAAATCTAATTTTTCCAAGGCGTTGATTTCAGAATATCTTGAGAAATATTTTGCCACCAGCTTGGATTTGATAAATACCAATCAACTGTTTTTTTTAAACCATCATTAAAATTCGTATTCTCAGACCAATTTAGCTCACTTCTAACCTTTGAGGAATCAAGGCTGTATCTAAAATCATGTCCTGGTCTATCCTCTACATATTTGATCAAATCTTGTGGTTTGTCTAATATCTCAAGAATTTTTTTTACAATTGTTAAATTATCTACTTCATTATTCGCAGAAATGTTATATGATTCTCCAGATTTTCCTTCCAATAATACCTTATAGATTGCTTCACAGTGATCATCCACAAAAATCCAGTCCCTAATGTTTTTTCCCTTTCCGTAAATTGGTACTTGCCTATTTTGACTAGCTAAGATCAGAGTTTTTGGTATTAGTTTTTCAGGAAACTGTCTTGAACCATAATTGTTAGTACATCTTGTAATTACACAATCACAATCATATGTAACAATGTAAGAATTCACCAGTAGTTCCGCAGCAGCTTTTGTTGCAGCATATGGGCTTGATGGATTAAATCTAGAATTTTCTTGCGCAGTTGTTGATTGTAAACTTCCAAATACTTCATCAGTAGAAATTTGCACTAGTCTTTTTTTTTGCTCCTTAATTATATCAAGAATAGTGAATGTTCCTCTAATATTAGAAACAAGAAATGGATTAGCATCAGCAATACTCCTATCAACGAATGATTCAGCTGCAAAATTCACAACTGCATCACACTCTGAAATCAAATCTTCCATTAAATGGCGATTTGTTATATTACCTCTTACAAATCTGTAATTATCATAATTTTTTATAGGTTCCAGATTTTGATGATTTGAACCAAAAAGCTCAGCATCCACATTAACTACACTGTTTCTTTGCTTTTCGTTTAATATTTTCAAAATAAAATTACTGCCGATAAAACCTAAACCACCAGTAACTAGCAATTTCATAAAGTTTGATGAAAAAATATGGTAATTAATGTTAGGCATCTATAATTAGAGAAATTGAAATTTAAAGATTCGATAAAATTAGATGGTATTATTCACGATGTGATATCAAAATATCATAAGTAAAATCCACAAATGAATTAGTTAGTATCTTTTATACGTGATAATTATATCCCAACTACTAAAACTCTTAATGAAATTTGGATATCACTATTGGAATACCGGCATATAATGAGGAAAAAAATATTGCATCAATTATTGTTAAATTAAAAAAAATTGCTCAAAAAATAATAGTTTGTGATGATGGCTCCACAGATTTAACTGGGGAAATAGCTCAAAAATTAGGAGCTACTGTGATAAGACATCCTAAAAATTTAGGTTATGGAAGTGGGATTCGTAGTATTTTTCAAAAAGCAAAAGAAATTGACTCCGATATACTTGTTACATTTGATGCTGATGGTCAACACCAAGTTGAAGATATTAAAAAAGTGATAGAACCAATTTTGAAAAATAATGCGGATTTAGTTATTGGATCAAGATTTTTGGATAACAAAACTATTGATGTACCAGAATATCGAAAAATAGGAATTAAATTAATCACCAAAGTTACAAACTCTACGTTAGAAGAAAAAATTACGGATTCACAAAGTGGATTTAGAGCCTATAACAAAGATATCATTACAAAACTTGAACCGGGAGATGTCGGTATGGGTATATCAACAGAAATTCTCATTAAAGCTAGTTCACATGGTTTTAAAATTGCTGAAGTTCCAATTAACATACTGTATGATGGTAATACGTCTACTCATAATCCCGTTTCTCATGGAACATCAGTATTACTAAGCACTATCAAATACATTTCAATTGAACATCCACTAAAATTTTATGGTATTCCCTCATTGATATTTTTTGTAATAGGATTGTCTTTTACATTTTTTGCTGTTCAGTATTATACTGAAATTGGTAGGCTAAATACAAATCTCACTTTAATCGCTGCGGGAACAATTCTGATTGGTGTAATTTTGATAATAACTACGATATTACTTTATTCATTAGTTAGTGTTGTAAGAGAAGGAAAAACTAGATAAAATAATTCTAGTGATTTGTATGGTTAATTATTGGAGTAATTTTAAAAAAAAAATAATTGGTCAGAAAGATTTAGCATCTGTAGGATTTGCTAACATAGTAGGTTCTGGAATATCAGCAATTTTTTGGCTATATCTAGCATCAATAGTAGAGCCAACTAAATATGGTGAAATACATTATTTTATAGCAATTGCTGCTTTTGCGCAAATAATTTCGCTGATAGGAAGTTCTAATGTATTAACTGTTTATACTGCTAAAAAAATAAAAATTCAAGCAACACTATTTTTTATTTCCCTACTGATAGCAATAGTATCAACTATTGTTATAATAGTAATTTTTTTCCGTTTTGATGCGGGTCTACTTGTTTTAGGGTATGTTATTTTTGAAATGATAAATGCTGTTTTACTTGGTCGGAAAAATTACATAGAATATTCCAAATACTTTTTGACGCAAAAAATTTTGATGTTGGTTTTTGGAATAGGGTTTTATTATTTAATTGGATTTGATGGGGTTCTATATGGACTTGTTCTTAGTTTTGTACCATACACCGTATTAATTTTTAGAGAATTCAAGGAAACAAAGATAGATTTTGGCCTTTTAAAATCTCGTAAAGGGTTTATTGCTAGTAATTATGCAATGGATATTTCAGGTAGAATGGGTTCCTCTATTGATAAACTAATAGTTGCCCCATTATTGGGATTTGCGTTATTAGGAAATTATTCTTTGGCATTACAATTTTTTATAATTCTATATGTAATACCTACTATCATATTCAAATATCTTCTACCGCAGGATGCTAGTAATAATCCCAACAATAAATTGAAACAAACTGCTATTTTATTGTCAGTTGCTATTTCAGTTTTTGGAATAATTGTATTTCCTCATATCATATCAAATTTCTTTCCTAAATTCATTGAAGTGACTGAGGCAATACAGATTATGAGTATTGCAATAATTCCAGCTATGTTATCCATGATTTATACATCTAAATTGTTAGGTTTAGAGAAAAGTAAGTTTGTTTTAATTAGTAAAATTATTTCAACGTCATCATTGATAATAGGTTTTATAGTCTTGGGACCAATTTTAGGTATTATAGGATTAGCTAGTGTGTTTGTATTGACAGCCATTTTTGAAGCTTCTTTTCTATTCAGTGTTACTAAAATTAAAAAATTGAGCTAACATGTCAGACAAAAATAAAAAAAATATGAATTCTAATCAGATCACTTCTGAAAATAAACTGTTTTTAATTAAAAATCCTACAATTTGTTTAATTCTTATCGGCATAATTGGTCTAGCACTTAGAATTTATTCTTATCCTTATGATTTACCAGTTTATCAAGATATTTCAGATTATTTTTGGTACGCCATAGATATGAGTATCTTGGATGAATTTCCACAAATGGTAGCAAATCAACAGTTGGCAGAACCACCATATCCACCATATAGTTTTCCTAATAATGGATGGCCAGTGTTTCTTTCTTTGTTTTTTTCGTTAGCGAATTTTGATAATATTCTAGCCTATATGGATCTTCAGCGATGTATTACAATTACTATTTCAATTTTAACAGTAATTCCAATGTATATACTATGTACCAAATTTTTTGGTAAATATTTTTCGTTGCTTGGTACTGCATTATTTGCATTTCAACCAAGAATTATTGATAATTCTATTTTGGGTGGAAATGAACCACTATTCTTATTTCTTGGAGTTTGTACGTTAACGTTATTTCTTAGTAAAAATACTAAGATGATTTTTGGATCTTTTGTTGTTGCAGGATTATTTTCTTTAGTAAGATATGAAGGGTTGTTGATTTTCATCCCAATGACTATCGTATTTTTTTATAGATTTAGATTTTCAAAAACATCTGTTGCAAAATATGCAATCATGGTAGGATTATTTTTATTAATTATTTTACCTATGGCACATATTAGAACTGAAACTCTTGGATATGATGGTTTATTCAGTAATTTTATTGCAGGTTCAAAATATGTTTCAAATTCAGTTTCAGGTAATGAAGTATTTTGGAGTGATTTGGAAATGGAACAAGTTAGTATGGAACAAAAAATATTTTATCATATACAAAAAGGAGTTCAGAATACAGCAATAAATCTTGGTAAAATATTAGTTCCGACTTTCAGCTTTCTGGCTCCAATCGGAATTTTTTTCCTATTCAGAAAATTAGATTATGGAAAGATCACTCTAATAATTACACTTGTAGCGTTTTTGATACCAGCTTTTTATGCGTACATGAGAGATTTACAGGAGTTAAAGTATCTTTTAATTTTGTTTCCAATTTTTAGCATAGTTTCTATGTTTGCGCTAAGAAGGATCCTTGTTAAATTCAATGAATCTAGAAAAATCTTTGTTGTATTTTTAGTCAGTATTTTAATTTTTTCAACTGGTTATCTAGTTTATTTTTCTTCAGATTTGGAACATGAGCAAGAAGCTTTAGCTATTGCAGTTATAATTAAGGATACAACAACAAAAATAAACAATTACTATCCAGAAGGAATATACTTTGTACATGTTATGAAATATTCAGATTTGGAAGAGTTTCCAGTTTTAAGTACTGATATACCTTCAACAAATAAACAAGTATCAATTTTTGATTGGATTGAATATATAGAAAGGGATCTTGGAGGGTACGATAAAAGCTTAATACTTGCTGGTGATATAAAAGAAATAGATACAGTAGAAGATTATATTATATTTGGAAAAGAAGTGGGAGTAACTCATTTAGTTATAGATGGAAAAAGTGCGCAGCCAAATGTATTAAATGATATTTTTTCTAATGAAAAAAACTATCCATATCTTTTAAAACAGTTTGATTCTGCAGAACATGATTTTAAATATCATATGAAAATCTATGAAATTGATTTCCATATTTTTGAAAAATATTTGGAAAACAATAAGTAAAAATTATCAGATGATTCCTAAAATTTGAAATAAATGAATGGTTCAGGATTTCCACCATAAAAAAATAGAATAAAAAACAAAGTGGCAAATAAGAACAAAATCCAATATGGTAATTTTAATTTAGAAAGTTTCGTAGGTAGGTTTTTTGTACGATATGAAATCAAATGTAGTAATACAAAAAATCCCATTATTGCAATTGGGTATTTTTGTGATATTATAAAAGGAATAGAATTTTCTGTCATAAAATCTAAGAATACATATTTTTGCATATTAACAAACATCAAGTTTGTATCTGCTATAGTGAATGGAATCCAGGCTAAAAATATAAAATACTGCGTAATGAAGATCGATATTATTTTACCAGTCTTAGTTTTGAAGAATCTCAAATCTTTTAAAACTGGGAATTTGTTGAGTAGCATTTTATGTATTGCCAAATACAAACCGTGTAAAAGACCCCATATCACAAAATTCCATGAAGCGCCATGCCAAAGTCCTCCAAGAAACATTACAATTATCAAATTCAAATAAGTACTACTTGCAGATTTTCTATTTCCTCCTAGTGGAATATAGAGATAATCTCTCAACCAACTAGAAAGAGAAATGTGCCATCTTTTCCAAAAGTCTGAAGGTGAGGTTGCAAAATATGGTTTATTAAAATTAACAGGTAGTTTGAATCCTAATATCATAGCCGCACCAATTGCAATATCAGTATAGCCTGAAAAATCACAATAGATCCTTATACCAAACGCAATTGTACGAATAATAACCATAAATGATTCTAATTCTGGTTCTGCCACATGATGTTCTGTTAATAACATTAAATTGTCAGCTATGAAGATTTTTTTGAAAAACCCTAAAGCCATTATTGTTATTCCCAACCTTAAGTTTGGGTTTTCAATAACAATTTGACGCAGTTTAGTTCCAGTTTCATACTGCTGAATTTTTGCTCTTAATTGTGGCAGAAATTCACTAGCTCTAACTATCGGACCAGCTACTAACTGAGGGAAAAATGATACAAAAAGCGCAAATTCCCTTAGAGTTTTGCTTGGAATTAGCTTTCCACGATAAATATCAACAGTATATGTGATAGTCTGAAATGTATAAAATGAAATTCCTATTGGTAAAGCTAGATCAAGAAATGGAATGTCTGGATTTAGATTTAATTCCTGTCCTAAAATATTAAACTGTAATATTGCAAAATCTGCATACTTGAAGAAACCTAAAAGAGCCAAATTCCCGGCTAAACTTAGAGCCAGTAATATCTTTTTTTGCTGTTGACTCTCTGTTTTCCAAATCTGCTTTCCAAGATAAAAATCAAGTAAAATTGATGAAATTAAGAGAATTAAAAGATAATTACTTGAGTAATAAAAGAAAAAGAAACTTGCAGATAATAAAAATAAATGTTGAAATTGACGATTCTTTATTATTGTAATAGCAGCTAATACAACTATAAAAAAAACTACAAATTCAATTGTACTAAATAACATTAATTTTTCAGCTCATCTAAAATAATCTGCCCAATATCCACATTGTGTGAAATATCATTATTTCCTAACGCAATATGGGAATTATCATACCAAATTTGTTGATTGACATATTTATCATGTAACTGGTACACAGGAATGTTAAATTCATCATATATGATTGATAGAAATGTATCAAAAATTTGTTTATCAGATTCTCTCATAGAATCCAGAAAATACTTGCTATGTGGTGTAGAATAAACTATTACTTCAATATCATTTTCCTGTAGTTTTTTAATTATTTCCTTTAATGCAATAAAATTTTTATTTTTTTCTGAAGGATTTATTGGCTCATAACTTAATGAACATCGTCTATCATTTTGTTCACATTGCTGCAAATAAATATCTCTTAACCCCTCATCAGTTGCTATTGTTCCAAGTCTATCAAAGCTGGGCCAAAATGGTTTTGTTAACGTAGCACCATACTCCGTAGTCTGATAATCACTAGGTGAAGACATCATCCTATGTAAAATATTTCTAATAATTGCTTGTGGATATTTCAAATTTTCATAATCTAAATTTAGAAATAAACCAACATTTCTTTCAATATTTTGAAAATATATTTCAGGCTCAGGTAGAATATTCTCTTTTTGTGTATCTGGATCAGTAAAAACCCATGTGCCTTTTGCAAAGTCTCTAAAACCTATTCCATAAATAACATTTTCTGGCTTTGCAGAAATTATATCATCAATATATGCTAGTCTTCGTTCAGGTGAATCTTCTCCATAAGATAAATTATAAATTTTGTAATTTGATTTAGGATCAAAAATTAAATTTTGAATAAAGACTTCATTCAATTGTCCCGTCTGGCTAGAACCAATCAAAAAGATTTTTTTCTCGTTGCTATCAAATACTTGATGATAAAATACTGTTTTGTTATCTTCCATGCTTGAAGTATATGTATTCATGAAAAAAATTACTAACAAAAATGAAAATAATAATACGGATAATGCGGATAAAGTGATTTTTGAATTAGAATTTAAAGATTCCAGATTTGGCATTATCAACTCTGAAAATAGTAAATATTTAGATTAATCTATTAATTTATTCAATTCAGAAAATCGATAGATAACATCAATGGAATTAAGAGCCGTTAAACTTTAACCTGCATTCCCCTTTGTGATTTGATAATGTACTTGTCTCTTATTCGTACACTAGCCCAGTCAATTATCAAGACAGTTACAAGAACAACCAGCATGAAAACTGCAGCTTTACCATATTCAAAGAATTTGATGTAGTTTATGATGTAAAATCCAATTCCACCTGCGCCTACCAAACCAAGAATACTTGTTTGCCTGATGTTATAATCAAAAATATACAAAATCTGACTGAGTAAATGTGATGCAGATTCTGGTAATACAACAAACCTGATCAGCTGTAGTTTTGAAACTCCAATCGCACCTACCGCATCCATAGGATCAGTATCAACAGCTTCGATGGCTTCGTACTGCAGTTTTGCGATAAATCCAACTGTGTACATAGTGATTGCTAACACACCCGCAAATGGACCAAGACCTACTATAATTACAAATAAAATTGCCCAAAGAATTGAAGGGAAAGTACGGATGGCAGCAAGTAATGCACGAATAGGTACGTAAACAAATTTGTTGTTCAAATTTCTAGCAGCTAACAAGCTTAGTGGAAGTGCAATTGCAACACCTACAACGGTTCCAATAAATGCCATTTCGATTGTTTCTAACATTGCCCAGAATGCAGTTACAAAAAGTGAGGAATCTACTTCAGTAATATCTTGTAGCATAATTCCAATGTTTGGTAGTCCTTCTACAAAGTCTCTAGGGTCTGCATCCACATTAGCAGACATGATTACAACTCCCGCAATAATTAGTCCAATGATCAGATTATTCTTCTGATTCATTGTTAAACATCTCCAAAATCTCTCTTTGTGTATAATTTCCCGTCTGAAAGTCTACAATTTTATCTCCTTCAACACCAATTTCAAGAATTTTTTCGCCTTCTTTGATCACTGCTACTCTATCAGCATATTCTAATGCAAGTTGAAGATCATGGTGAACCATTATTGCAGTAAGTTTCATTGTTGCCTGTGCTTTTGCTAAAATAGCCATAATCTCCCGTGCAGTCACATGATCCAGTTCGGAAACAATTTCATCAGCAAGGATAATCTCTGGTTTTTGGACAAGAGCTCTTGCTATTGCAACCCTTCTCTTCTCTCCTCCACTAAGCATGTAGACCTTTCTCTCAGCTTTTCCCTGAAGGCCAACTTGTTTTAGAATTTTTTTAGCATTATCAATCTCTGAATCAGAAAATTTTTTGAAAAAGGAATTGAATCCACTGATACGAGGTAGTGCTCCAATCAAAATATTCTCAAGTACTGTAGAATTTTTTATCAAGCCAAGATTTTGAGGAATATAACCAATTTTGTGCATAAATGACTTGAATTTTTTGTCAGATATATTGGGAATTTTATAATCAACCATAATTTTTCCCTGACTTGGATTCATCATACCATTTATCAATTTCAATAAGGTAGATTTACCAGAACCGGATTGTCCAACTATTGCATAATTGGTTCCTCTAGTGATTGACATTTTGATATTTTTTAACACATAATTCTTCGAGTCATATGAGGCCGAAACATCATTCATCTGAACAATTGAGAGTGTTGATATTGATAGGGATGGTGACACTTTTTGTTCTTGCATATCAGTTAGTTATTTTGGAATATCGTAATTCTTCTTATCAAAAGTTGCTTTTTCAATTCCAGGTAATAGATCTAGATATTTTCCAAAGTTACCAATGTGCATTTCAGCAGTTGTTGGTAACAATGCATCAGCACCATAGATGTCTTTTAGAATTTGATTGTTATCCTGATGGTTCAGTTTCACCATCGAGTCAACCAAATGTTGTTTTGTTTTATCTGAAAGATTATTTGATACAACAAAGACATGAGATGGTACTAGACCAAGTGTATCAACTTTTTTGAGTTGAGCTTGCTGTTCTGGAGTCAAGTATTTTCCTGGAGCGATGTCAGAACCAAATGCCATTTCAACTGAGCCATTTAGGAGCAATTCAAGTGCTGCTTTGTATCCTCCGCCAAAGGCATGATATTCAAATGACTCATCTAATG
>Ga0315318_10001114_pt1 | contig 11667 bp, 4 predicted proteins | sample M1200m3416metaG_FD_203703 | JGI IMG/M metagenome (GOLD analysis project Ga0315318, IMG submission 203703) | Ammonia-oxidizing marine archaeal communities from Monterey Bay, California, United States - M1 200m 3416 | ecosystem: Environmental > Aquatic > Marine > Coastal | place: USA: California... | reverse complement strand
TCAAGAATATTTAGATTACTTAAACGGATGGTATCAAGATGACTGGTCATTGTTTAAAGATTATACTGCATGGACAACAGAGTCTAAAGCACTTTTCAAAAAATGGTATGGCTGGTGTTGGGTAAGCAGTTATAAATGGGAATTTTGTGATGGACAACCTGCTCCTTGGGATATGCCAAGTTTAAAAGACAAGTATGTTGCTGAATGGACCAACCAGGATTGGAATACATTTTATGATTGGACTTATGCCTGGTATTACTATGGCGAATATGAAGAAGATGATGATTCAGTATCTTTAGAAGAAGAGTATGCTTACGAAGATGATTATGATCAAGATTTAGAATTAGAACTATGGTTAGCAGAAATTGATAACGAAGAAGATTGTGTTAATTGGGGGTACTATTGGAATAATGCAGGTCAGTCGTGTGGTACAGAATGGGTTGATAATAGTGGATCAGAAACAACAGTAACAACTAGTGGTGAAGTTATTAACTATGAAACAGGAGATATTACTCAAACGACAACCTCAGAACTTACAGGAAGTTCAACACAAACAGGAAGATATACAACAGGTGGCAATGAAGATGATGCTACTGCTAGTACAAGTGGAAATTATTCAATTGTAAACAGAACGCATGGTGGTCATACTGCATATATAAAAACTGAAACGGATAAATCTGCAGATATTCAAATAGTTCAAGATTCAGAAACTCAAAACATTACAATTGGTGATGATTCTACAAAACCAGAAATAACTATAATTCAAACAGATTAATTTTTAATAGTATAAACTTTAATAGGTTCAGTTTTACCTTTAACAGTAATATTATCTATGTATTCAAATGGATAAACTGTTTCAATGCTGTGTCTAGTGTCTTCACCTATTACTAATGTTTTGCCTAAAGTTTTACTTGATGATTCTAATCTAGATGCTAAATTTACAGAGTCACCAATAACTGAATAATCAAACCTTTGTCTAGATCCCATATTACCTACAAGTGCTTCACCTGTATTAATTCCAATTCCTATGTGTATTCTAGGAAATCCTTCAGCAACTAATTGTACATTTAATAATGCTAATTCTATTTGCATTTCAATTGCACTTTTAACTGCTAGTTGTCTATGTTTGTCATTGTCTAATGGAGCATTCCAAAATGCCATAATGCAGTCACCCATAAACTTATCTATTGTGCCACCGTTTTTGATTATAATGTCTGTCATGCTAGTTAAAAATCTATTAATAAGTTTTGTAAGTCCTTCTGGATTGCTTTTATACTTTTCACTTATAGGTGTAAACCCTCTTATATCTGAAAACATAAATGTCATTGTTTTTGTTTCTCCACCTAATTTTAATAGTGATGGATTTTTTTGTAACTTTTTAACCATGCTAGGATCTAAATAATGTTCAAATTGTTTTTTAATTTGTTGTCTTAATCTATTTTGTGTTGCAAAATTATTATAAACAGAATGCGACCAAATTAAGAATACAAATAAACTAGCAAACGAAGGATCTATTAACCAACCTTTATGTACATAAGCATTAAAAGAAGCAAAGGATATTCCAGCTAATACAAAAAATAATAAAGGTACAGATAATAATACTGATGTTCTAGGAATTACAACTATAAGCAATAATCCTATTAAAGCAATCATTAAAATTTCATATGTATCTGCTTGTGGAAGTCTAGTCAAATACTTTCCTGTTAGTAATGTATCTAATGCTTGAGCAGAAATAGTTTGATCTGTTGTTAATCCAAAAGGTGTATATTTTAAAACACTTAATCCAGCGGCATCTAATCCTACAATTACTATTTTTCCTTTAACCGTACTTTTGTCAAAGTCAGAACTAAGAACATCATCTGCAGACAAATGAATATAGTTGTCTGGATTTGTGTAGTGAATATACATTTCAGCATTATGATTTACAGGTATTCCAGTATTCTTCTTAACAAGTATTTCATCTATACCATGCTCTTTAGCAACAACTTTAATTCTTTTTGATTTGTTAATTACTCTAACATTTTCAATTAACATACTAGGATATATTTTGTTGCCAACAGTTATTAGTATTGGCATCTTTCTTACAACAGCGTCAGGTTCAGGTGCTGTTACATTTACACCACTTCCTGCTACACCTACTGTAAGTTTAGATAGGGGAGGTACTATACCTGCATAATTCCATAACCAAGGTTCTACATTTCCTTTTTTTATAATTTGTGTTGTGCTAGGTAAAATATTATCACTTTCATTTTTTACACTCATCATTAAAATGGTATTGTTTGATTCTTTTATTACCATAGCAAAAACTTTGTCTGTGTCTACTAATTTTTTTCGTAATTCATCTCTAGTTTCATCAGTCATAGGAAAAGAATTAAGATATTGAGCTGATCCCATACGATCCGGTTCAGCAAAAAGAATATTGTAATTAATTACTACTGCTCCTGCGTCTCCTAGTTTTGCATGAAGCATTGCCATTATATGTCTAGGCCATGGCCATTGTCCATACTTTGCAATATCTTTTTCTCCTATGTCAATAATAGTAACTAAATCACTTACCTCTTGTCTAGGATGTATAGTTTGAAAATAGTCCCAAGTTTTATACTTTAGAATTTTTACAGTATCACTGTTGTCTACTCTAACACCTAGTAAAATGACAGCAAATACAACTACCATCCATATGCTTGTAAATATTCTCATCTTTCTTGTAATGCCTGTCCTATACTATTATGGAAAGGTGTTGTAACGTAACTTAATATTGTTCTCTCTCCAGTTAATATAAAGATTTGTACTTGTATTCCTGGTACTAGAGTGTAATCAATACTACCTGATGTAAATTTTTGTTGTTTAAGTTCTAATTCTATTTCGTACCATGTACCTTGCTGTGATTGTACAGCATCTGGTGATATAGATATTATTTTTGCATCAATGGGTCCAAATTTTAATTGATCTTGATTAGCAAGTTTAATTTTTGCTGATTGTCCTACCTTAACGTATCCTCTATCTTTAACAAATAGCTTACCTGCTACAATTAATTTTTGATCTATTGGAACTATTAATAAAATAGTCTCTCCTTTTTTAACTACTGCTCCAGGATTTCTATAATTTAAAGTTTGTATTCGTCCGTCTATATTAGCAATTACATTATACGGTTCATAACCCACACCTGGATTAATTACAAGAATTATATCTCCTTTATTAACTGAATCCCCTTGTTTAACTTTTACTTCAATAATTTGTCCATCAACCATTGTGTCTATAGAAGTAAAATTACTTTCAGGAATAACATATCCTATTGCTTGAGTAGTAATGTCTACTTTAGCAAACCACATCCATAACATAAATGTTACAAATAAAGTTGTAATTCCTAAAAAGAATTTACTTGATGAATTTGATGATTTCTGAGACTGCTCTATCACGTTGTTGTATAAACTCCTTTGCTTTTGTATATTTGTTTGTTCCTTGTAATGCCCTTGCGGCTAATATATTAGAACCTATTAAAGATCCAACATCTAAACGTCCTTGCATAATCATTATTGCTCCAATAGAAATAATTGTTAATGTTAATAATCCAGTTATAAGGATTTCAATACTAGACATAGAATCTTGTGAAAGATTTAAATTCTTTTTCCATGTAATAGCTCGATTTAATATAATCATAAAAATTGCAGTTATAACTGCCGCGGTCCAGTTTATAAAAATTAAAACTATTAAAAATGATAATACAAATGGCCAGTCTAGTATCCAACTAGTAACTGATGACGTTCGCATATTTTTTACAAGTGTACCAGCGCCGTCTAACTTTTTATATTCTTCTTCTGTGTGTTCTGCTTTATTAAATTTTTCTGTAAATTTTTTTAACAATGGATCATAAACTCTTTGATTAAATTCTTGCATCATTATTGATCTATTTTGTCTAAATGTAAATTCAAAACCTAATGCTAATATGGCTCCTGCTGTTAATGATATTAAAGTTGCTGTAATACCTGATGCAAGATATTTGTTTAATACAATGATTACAAATAATGCAGGCGTTAATGCACATATACCAATAACCAAACTACTGATTAATAACATCAAGGCAGTTTTTTTATCGCGAGATAAATGCTGAATAAGGCTTTTCATTATATACGTATTTAATGTTGTGTTTATTATAGGATTGGATCTACGAGTCCTAAGACTTTGTGTAATTGATATCTAGCAATCAAAAGGTCAATTTGGGCATTTTGGTAAGCAACTTTGCTCATGATATAGGAAGTTTTCATTCCAAATACTGCCATAATAGGTGAGTTACCTGCTTTAAAATCTTCAAGTGTTAAGGCATACATTTCTTTGTTAATTTCAACAGTTCTTTTTAGTGTTTCTAAGTTTTTTTCAACTAATACGTAATTGTTCCAAGCATTGTTAAATTGTTCGTTTACAATTCTCACAACATCTTCGTGTCTAAGTTCTGCGGACCCTAATTTTGCCATGTCACTTCTTTTTTGATGTACATTAGAAAATCCACCAAATATTTTCCAACTTAATGTAATGTCTGCTCTCCACTCTTCTTTTTGTTCATTGTATGCTCCACCTAGTTCACCTTCTTTTTCTGTGTAAGATAATTTACCATCTATTCTTGGTTTAAATTCTGCGTCATCATATCTAAGTTGTCCAAGTGCAATTTCAATATCTGCATTTGCAATTTTTAATGTAGTGTTACTTCTTACAGATGCTCCAGAGTGAGGTATTAGTCCTAATAAGTCTGCAATTGGTATAGGCATATTAGCAACGTCAAGAGGTTTAAATCTCCAAACGTTTTGGAATCGTTGTTTTGCTGAATCTACTGCTAATCGACTTGTCATTGTTAATGTTTGGAAAGTTCTATATTGCTGTTCAATTTGTAATTGTTCTAATTTAGATGCCTCACCTTTTTTAACTTTTTCTATTGTCATAGATAATGTTTTTAATGCATTGGCCTCTATTTTTTTATTTGCTTCGTGTACGTTGTAAGTTTTTGTTAAAGTTAACCAAGCACTAATAGCCTCCATTACAAGGTCTTCTTTTGCAAGTTCTAAATGATAGTAAGTTTGTTGAGCTTTTGTTCGTTCAATATCAATTAAAGAATTAGTTCGGCCAAAGTCCCAAATCATTTGTGTAATTGTTATAGACTTTTGTATGCCATGCTTTCCATCATTTTTTATTGAGTCTACTCCAACTGTATTACTTTTTGAAGGCGTTCTATCATCCTCCCAATTTGATCCATATGTAATTGTTACTTGTGGATAGTATGCTGAATATGATTTCTTTAATAGTTCAACAGCCGCTTCGTAATCTAATTCTGCGGCTTTTACTTTTTCGTTTTGTACGATAAGACTTGGAAGTAGTTCATAGATACGCAACCAAGTTTGAGTTTTGGAAATTTCTTTATCTACCTCTGCTAATTGCTTTAATATTAATTCCTTCTTTTTTAAGTTTATTTCTAGGTTATCATCTACTATTTCTTCTGTAACTTTTTGTTCAATTATTTTTTTCTTTGCTAGTTGCTTTTCTTCAATTACTTTTTTAACTTTTTTTTCTGTAATTTTAACATCCTTTTCTATTTTTTTAATTTCTTTTTCAGTTTCTACACCTTCTGGTGTTATAACAATTTTTTTAAACTTGTCTATAGGATTTGCTAGTTTTTCTTTTTGTGGTATGTAGGTTATTTCAATATTAGATTTTTGTCTAATTCTAGCATTACTAGTACCACAACTCTCCATTATATATTGATCTGTTTCTTCAGTAACTGTCCATTTACAGCCATCAGGGTCTCCTTCTGCATAGGAATAGTTAAATCCTAGCAATAAAAAAGCCGTAAGAACTGCAATTATTATTCTCATAATACAAGCATATTTAAGTGATTTTAATAGGTGACGTATACGTCCGAAATCAAAGCAGATTCAGTTTCAATTAATGCATAGTTAATGTCTTCAAAATCTGAATTAGATGTTAAATCTATGTATCCTGTGTTATAATAATCTGTTGTATCGGCTATTGTGACTGTGTTATCAGTTTCTACTGTCCATGAACTGTTTGCGTAAGTAACCGGTGTAATTTTAAAGTAATAATCGCCTGAAGCATCATCATCTTGAATTAAAAAATCTTCTGAGTTATCCCAAAGTCCAATTTTATCTAAGTCAAATACATCTCCTTGCTCATAAAGATTTGCATCACCATCAGTATCAGCGGCAATAACAAGGTAGTGGTCATCTTGTCTTGTTGGAGCATCACTTGTACTAGACCCATCCATGTCTGAGTTAACAGCTACAAACGCCGCATTTGCTGAATCATCCCAAACCCAGTCTAAGTGATCAAAACCTCCTCCAATATAAACATTGTTACCCATGTGATAGGCTTCAACAGAACTTTTAGTATTATTGGCAGTATTGGTCCAGCCATACGTTGTTTTTAAACCACCAATTGGTAGGTACTCTGTGTCAGTTACTATTCCACCTGTAATTGCTTGTGACTCATCTTCTGCCCAGTCTAATAAGTCATACATCATTCCTTTGTCACCGTAACCAGCATTGCCATATGTTCTTATATCCAATACTCCTATAAATGTTCCAATATATCCTGCGTCTGTAACATCACCACCCCATTCAGCAATGAAACCTGCATCAGTATCACTTTGATTAGTTGCAATTAAACTACCATCTCCCATATAGTCTTCATGAAATTGTCCAGCCGCCGCTAAACCACTTCCACGTGCTACTGTATAAGCTGAGCCAGTACCTTCACCATCACTATTATCATGAACGTTATAAGCCGCTCCTATAGTGTGTGCCTCAGATCCAGTGGAACCATTAGTATATGATGTTCCACTAATCATACTAGATGAAGAACTTACGGCACTATCGATATCATCAAGGAAATCTTCTATAACAGCATTCTTTTTACTGTCCCAACTATTATTCTCACCTATCATTCCTATAACACCACCATCTCTTAAATATGTTTTCCATTGATTTTTTTCTGCAGTCGATAAAGAGGTATCATTAATTTGGAAATCCCAAATTTGTTCGTATTGAGTAAGTTGTTTTCTACTCCAGTTATCAATTTTTGTAGTTCCGTGACGTGCTACTGTATAACCCATATCTTCAAATATAGTTGTTCCACCGTAAGTATCTGGATTAGTGTTACTGTATCTTCCTATTGATAGTATTTTACTTTCTGCCCAAGCATTGTTTAATACTGCATCTGCGGAATATGAAGCTCCCCAAACTGAAGCGGCAGTACCAGAATTGGTTGTTCCTTGGACTTGTGTTGCTTCAGCAACATCTGTTATATTAACAACTTGATTTGTAGTTGCTGTTAAAGATCCATCACTTACTTGAACTGTTAATGTATAAGATGTTGTAGTTTCATAATCTAGTGACGCCGCAGTAGTAATAGCACCAGTTGATGAATTAATTGCAAATTTACCTGCACTATTTCCTGATGTAATTGAATATGTTAAAGTTGTACTTGCATCAACATCAGAACCTGATGCAGTTGCCACTGATGTACCTGAACTTACGTTTTCTGCTAATGATACATTACTCATACTAGCAAGGGTTGGTGCTTCATTAACATTTGTTACATTAACAACTTGATTTGTAGATGCTGTTGCAGTTCCATCACTTACTTGAATTGCTAACGTATAAGATGTTGCAGTTTCATAATCTAATGTTGCCGCAGTAGTAATAGCACCTGTGCTAGAATTAATTGCAAATTTACCTGCACTATTTCCTGATGTAATTGAATATGTTAATGATGCACTATCATCTGCGTCAGAACCCGAAGCAGTTGCAACTGATGTACCTGAATTCACGCTTTCTGCCAACGATACATTACTCATACTAGCAAGAGTTGGTGCATCATTAATACCATAAACTGTAATAGTTAGAGTTGCTATATCTGTTCCACCTTCCCCATCAGAAACAGTGTAGTTAAAAACATCTGTAACTTCATCTCCTGGATCTAAATCATCTGCGGCTGATTGGTTTGCAACATAAGAATAGGATCCGTTAGCATTCATAGTTAATTGACCATACGTTCCTGTTAATGCAGAACCTAATGTTCCAGCAGTTCCACTTCCTTCTGTTGCACCTGTTCTAATTGAAGCAACAACTAAAGTATCGCCGTCTGCATCTGAATCATCTCCTAAAACATCACCATCGGTAGTTCCGGTAGTATCAAATAATTGATATGGACTGGCCATGGCATACCACTCCCAAATTTTATCTTCATTATAGCCTAGCATATACAACTTTGTTCCGTCACTGTTCCATTCTATACTAAAAGGCTGTGAATCATAGCTACCAAAATAAAAATAGCCAGTGTAAGAAGCAGTAGAAACATCAAAGGCAGTACTTAAATCATATGCATTAATTCTATCATTTTCTCCACCCACAACATACATCTGAGTTCCAGTTGGGTTAAAGTCTACATCTCTAGGATAAGTGTCTTGAGAAGCTACGGAAAATCTTTGAGAGTAAGATCCTGTTGAAATATCATATGCAGTAGAAAGGTTATATTCATTAATATAATTACTATTAAATCCAGTCATAAAAATTTTGGTTCCATCGTTATTGAAAGCTATTCCACAAGGTCTACTATCCTGACCACTGACATCTAAAGCATCAACAAACGATGCAGTGGAAACATCAAAAGCTGTGCTTAATGTATATTCATTTATATCATCTCCATTTCCTGCGTCAGCAATAAACATTTTAGTTCCGTCATTGTTCCACGCCACACCAAATGCTTCATTCATTTGTCCACTTAAATCAAAGTTTGAATCATATGATGCACTTGAGACGAGCCAGGCAGTTGATAAATGATATTCATTTATATCATCTCCAGTATTACCCGCGACAAACATTTTAGTTCCATCGTTACTAAAAGTTAATGATGCAGGAAGATTTTCTTGAGAAGCCACACTAAACATATAATTAGTAGAAGTCGACATTCCAACGCTACCCTGTGATGAACCTGCACCATCACTTACTGATACAGTTGCATCTTCATTAACATACAAATAATTGTTTGCCGCAACTGGATCAGCATCATTTACATCAGTTACAGTAATAACTTGTGTTGTAGTATCTGTATTGCTAGACGTATCAGTCGCTGTAATTGTTAATGTGTAAGATGTAGTTGTTTCGTAATCTAATGATCCGTTTGTTTCAATTAAACCTGTTGAATCAATTGTAAATTTAGTATTTGTATTACCTGCTGTAATTGAATATGAAACTGTGTCACCTTCTGGGTCTTCTGCGTGTACTCTTGCTATGTTTGTATTATCACTTGTATCTTCAGCAACTGTTACAGCCTTTCTACTTTCTTCAAACCAAGGTGCTTCATTTACATCTGTTACATTAATTGTTTGTGTTGTGGTTGCAGATAAACTGCCATCACTTGCTTGAACAGTTAATACATATTGTTGATCATCTTCGTAGTTTAAATCTGTTAAGTAAATTCTTAAATTATCAATTGCTCCTGATTCGTTGTTCAACGCTTCACCAAGTCTCATACCAAATCCTAATTTTAAATCTCCACTTGAATCTAATGTTCCATGAACAGTATACTGTTCTCCTTCTTCATCACCATATAAACTAATTTGTGGATTTGGTTTCCAACCAGTGCTTTGTGTTTCTACTCCATATTTTTTATCACCAGCACCAAAGCCATCTTTACGTCTATCGTCAGCAATAACATTTGTATCATTAATATATACAAGGAATTGTTCTGTACCATTATCAGGACCATGATTGTGTGCGTCCCAAGTTCCAAACTCGAAAAATGTAAAATCTATTCCAACTCTTTTGTTTGCATAATCAGAATTGAAGTCAAAAGATTTATGCATATCTTGAGTTGAATTTATGTCACCATTTGCTCTACCTAATAAATTTGTCCATCTAGTATCGTAGGTAGTATTGTCACTTTGCCCTGTTTCAAACTCCCAACCTGTTGTATTTGATTCAAAGTCATCTGTGTGTAATGTGGCCGCCTGTCCTACATATGTTATTGCACCAGTTGATGAATTAATTGCAAATTTACCTTCATCGTTTCCTGCTGTAATTGAATACGTTATCGAATCACCATCAAGATCAGATCCTGAGGCAGTTGCTATTGCTGTACCATTAGAAATATTTTCTGCTTTTGAAACTGCGTCCATACTAGAAATAGATACTGCTTCATTTACATTTGTAATACTAATTGTTTTGCTTGTAGTTGTGGTTAATGAACCATCACTTGCCGCTACGACTAGTGTATAAGATGTTGCAGTTTCATAGTCTAATGTTGCCGCAGTTGTGATAGCACCAGTTGAAGAATCAATTGCAAATTTTCCTGTATCATTTCCTGATGAGATAGAATACGTTATTGAATCATTATTAGGATCTGTTGCTGACATAGTAGAAACAGTTGAACCACTAGAAAGACTTTCTGCAAGTGTTGTTGTACTTGTTGTTTCAAAAGTAGGTGCTTCGTTTACTTCTTCTTGTTCTTCCTCTTCTTGATCCTCTACAAAATCATCATACCATGAATCAGTTTCTTCCTCGTCATCGTCATCATCAGTAGTAGGTGGTACATAAGTATCTTCGTCCTCTACAGGATCGTCATCAACCACAGGTGGAGGTGGTGGTACATAAGTATCTTGTTCTACAATTGGTTCTTCTTCTTCTTCTGTAGTAGTATCTTCTTCTGTAGTAGTATCTTCTTCTTCTGTAGTAGTGTCTTCTTCTTCTGTAACAGTTTCATCTTCTACGACAGTATCTTCTACAACAGGTTGTTCCTCTTCAATTTCATCTTCTATAACAGTATCTTCTACAACAGGTTGGTCTTCCTGTTCTTCAACAATTGGTTCCTCTTCAAATATGTCATCTTCTATAACCGTTTCTTCGTCAACAACTGGTTGTGTTTCTTCAGCAATTTCATCTTCTAATTCTTCTAATTCTTCTTCACTAACTTCTTCGTCAAATGGATCTTCTACTTCCTCTTCTACTTCCTCTTCTACTTCCTCTTCTACTTCCTCTTCTACTTCCTCTTCTACTTCCTCAGTTTCTTCCTCAGTTTCTTCCTCAGTTTCTTCCTCAGTTTCCTCTTCATCTTCCTCGTCTTCTTCATCTTCCTCGTCTTCGGATTCTTCGTTATTACGATCTTCTTCTGCTTTTTTCTCTGTTCTACGTGTAGTATTAATTGTAGTACCAAATTTTTCTAAAACAATTTCTTCAGGAAGTATTACAGGAACAGTTGGTGGCATAAAACTTGATACAATAGTTGTTGATTCAAATGCTTTTGTTAATAATACACTACCTGATTGGTTAGAAATTAAAAGTTGTCCTACTGTTCCATCTGCGTTTGGAAGTAATACGATTTGGTTTGCTTCACCTTCTTGTGATGCTTTACCTGCCACTTGCGTACCTCTAACACCAATTGTTAATACTGGTGTTGTTACAGTCATTGCATCTGTTCCTACTTTTGCAATTTGTCCTGATACGAAAGAAAAGTTTCCTGATAGTATATTGGCATTCATTGAACCTGTTGTTGGAGTCTCAGGATCATAAACAAATTCGTCTACAACCATTTTTGAACCTGCGTCAATAGACATTGTGGTTTCATCTTTAAACGCAATACCAACAGAACCGCCTTTAGCTTCTATAA
>Ga0315318_10001112_pt1 | contig 11672 bp, 9 predicted proteins | sample M1200m3416metaG_FD_203703 | JGI IMG/M metagenome (GOLD analysis project Ga0315318, IMG submission 203703) | Ammonia-oxidizing marine archaeal communities from Monterey Bay, California, United States - M1 200m 3416 | ecosystem: Environmental > Aquatic > Marine > Coastal | place: USA: California... | reverse complement strand
GGCCGAGCTTGACCAAAGCAATCAATGAGTGAAGATTCGAGGCTCGAAATAGAATCATTTGAATCCACTTTTGCACTTGATGCATAGCGGAGGGTAATTTTATTGTCGGCAGGATTTTTGGGATTTAGCTCAGAAAAGAATACTGATGTTGCTTTGCTTATGGTATCTAGAATATTTCCACGTATAGTTATGATTATTGCTGCGGCTTTAGAAGCTTGAATATCCCAAATATCTAGGGCAGTGCTTTCTTGTTTACCTGTATTTATTTGTTTAAGAAGTGAATTTCTGTTTTCTAATATCTTGTTATATTCGCGAAGTGCGACGATGTAATCACGATTTAGTTGAGATATTGTGGCATCAATGTATCGTCTTCTGTCGGCGGGTGTGCCTTCAATAATTTTAAGATCACGCGCGGAGAACAAGATACTTCTTATGCAGCCGATCACATCGGAGGCCTTTTTGGGGCTTTTATTTCGTTGGAATTGTTTGATCATTCTTGGCTTCGGGTCGCGAGGAATATTAGGGTCGTACCCTATTGGCTCGGCGGCGCTGATGCTGATATCAATTGATTCTCTTGTGTCGATTAGTTTCGAGGCATTTATTTTTTCAGCTGATATGAAGGCTCCTGGAAGCGGGTCTTCATCGAGCGCTCGCCAAGACACGAGCTCAGTATCTCTATGCGTTCGAGGGGAGCGAGTGGTGCTGAGCATCGAAATAGCTTCTAGAAGATTAGATTTTCCTGATCCGTTTTCACCGTAAATTATGTGAATGCCTGAACTGGGTTCCCAGTGAAACCTGTGGAAAGAGCGATAATCCTTAAGTATTAATTTTGTAATTTCCATTCTAGGTACCGGCGATTTGTTACACCCAAATTCCCGATTTTTCCTCCCAAAAAAATTGAACTAAGACGCCGAACGCGTCCCTTGGGTGAATAAATGTTTCACGCCAGAGGGCCCCATCGGTTATACCCTCTCTGCCACCGAATACACTCACGCCATAGTTTTCACATGCAGCTAAAGCCTGCTCAAAGTCAGAGACTTGAAATGTTAGATGGTGCAAGCCAGGCCCACGTTTGTCCAAAAAGTCAGACAGAAAGGACTCATCTCCGTGGGGTTCTAGTATTTCAATTCGAGACTGCTTAGTTGGCCAATTAAGTACATGTGAGCTGAACTGAACTTTCTGGTCTGCGTCATTTGGGTTAGTTCCGAGTGGTGATTGATAGTGTGTAGAAAGTCCGAAAAATTTCTTGTACCAGCTCGCAGTGTGTTCGCGAGATTCTGTAACGTGGCACACATGGTTCAGTGCCGTAATTCCTAGATGGGAGATCTCTGTGTCGAGGAATCCAGGAGCCTGATTCCAAGCAGATGTAGATTCATACAGTTGGAATAACACACCTTGCCCACCTCTGTGCGGGTGAATGTAGGCATATTTTGTACCTTCCTCATCAATAGTTTCTCCCCAGGGAGTGATCCCTTCCGATCGAAGGAAATCAGTGCATTCTTTTATAGATGGGACCTGAAATGCTATGTGATGAAGTCCGGGACCATGTGGTCCATCTAGAAAAGAATGAAGGTACGAGTCGGCATCAGCAGGTTCTATTATTTCAAGGGCGATTTTTGAACTACCAGGTGCCTCTAGTGTCAGCCCGTTTAGCCCCGAACTGCCAGTAAAGGTAGTAATTTCACGAAAGCCGAATAGATTTTTCCATAGCTCGGACACGGGACCGACTGCTTTGGCCGCAATACTTACGTGATCCCATTGCAAGGTGTCGATCATATGCGTTCTGATGTGACCCTAGGTTATCTTCGACCACTGATTTGCTTTGTTTTATGCTCAACATAATCAACCAGCATATATTCTCCTAACTGGTCGGGGGTTGAGAAAAATACACGACCACCATTTAGCTTGGCAATTTGGTTAACGAACTCTTTAAGCGAATAACTTCGATCTAGCATGAATGTGTTAATCGTGACTTGTTTCTGCGTGAGTCTTTTTACGGCCTTTAAGGTTTCTCTAATGGTTATTGGACTGGGCGGATAGGAGAACTGGGATCGACCATTTTCCATATGCGCGGTTGGCTCGCCGTCAGAAACCATAAGTATTTGTTTGGAGCTGCCAGAATGTCTGGCAAGTAGGCCCTCCGCGAGCATAAGCGCATGGTGCATATTTGTGCCTACAACCGATTCGTCCCAGCTGACGAAGGGAAGTTCGTTTGGCCTTAGTTCACGCGCATATGCATTAAAACCCACTACATAGAAGGTGTCTCGTGGATACTGGGCTTTAATTAGATTTTGAAGTGCAAGAGCCACCTTTTTGGCTGCGACGAACGACCCGCGCAATGCCATTGACCACGATAAATCAACAAGAAGAACGGTCGCCGTCGTAGTCTGTAATTCAGACCGGTAAATTTCAAAATCATCAGGGTCTAATTGAACAGGTGAGCCTCGTCCCTCTCGCTCAAGCGCATTCATGATTGTTTGTTTCATGTCCAAGTGAAACGGGTCACCAAATTCGTATGGCTTACTCTCGTCGAGTCGTTCACCTTGTCGCCCATTCTCTGGCACCTGGTGATTGCCTACGGTTCCTAGTTTAAGTTGCCTAAATATCTCGCGTAACGCGTTCTCCCCGATCATCCTTGTACCTCGTGGAGTTAATCTCCATTCGTCACCGTCTTTCTGGATATAACCGGCATCCTCAAGCGCATCGACTAGGTTTTTAAGAGATTCAAATTCATCCACGGTGTCTCTGCCGAGTATTCTTTCGAGCTGATCCAGGTCAACTCCGTCCATTTCACCTCGATATTGGGCCCGCTCTAGTGACTTTTCAAGTGAGTCCATATCATTCATTTGCTTCATCAAATCAGCGGCAGCTTCGAGACTTATATCTTCACCACCGCGGAAAGGGTACTGTGTACCATTTTTGCCAGAGTTAAGGAATGAGAGATTTTCAGCGAGCTCATTAAGCTCTGCTTGTAGATCAGGATCTCCAAGGCTATTAGAAAGTAATTCTTGCAGTTGGTCTCGTTCATCACTTGGTAAGGAAGACATGAGTGACTGCATTGCGTTCATTTGTTCTTGAATTTGCTCGAGTAACTCATCGAGTGATTGGGGCGAATTGTCACCCATCATGTCTCCATATTTTTGCATGAATGAATCAAAATCAGGCTCTTCGCCCTTGATCTTTTGATTAATCATGTCATTGAGATCACTAATCATATCTTTTGTTCGTTGCTTGTCTTCATCAGACATATTGGTCAACGACTCTTTCATTTGATCCAACATTTGTGACGACATAGCCTCTTTGAGCCGCTCAAGTAATTCTTGGAATTGATCATTCGCTTCAGGAGATAAGAATTCATAGGACTGAAGCGCCTTCAGTTGCTCTGATTCTTTCTCGGATAAGTTATCAAGAAAATCTTGCTTCCGTTGTGCTATTGATTGAAGTAAGTCATTTAGGCGTTTACTTTCTTCCTTGTCACCTTTGTCGTCTTCGCCTTGATTCTGTTTGTCGGATGGTGAGTTTGCCTCACCCGGCTCGCTCTCATTGAAGGCTTGCGTTTGCGCGAGTCGTTTGGTCACTGTGGACTGTTCTTCTTCAATGATTTTTGATAAAGCCTCTTTGAGTTCTTCTAACACACTGCTGAGATTGTATTTATCAAGTTGATCGCGGCGCTGCTGGCGGAGATCCTGAAGCATATCCCGCAAACCCTGCATATTGTCGCCTTGAGGGGTTTCTACTCCACGCTGCATAAGGTTTCGCAATGCATGCTGTAGGTCACCAAAATTTAGCAAGTCATCCGCCAGTGACGAGAGTAAATCATCCGCGTCAAGTGAATCGTCAGCCTGCGAGCCATCCCAATTTGTATATCGATATGATGAGGTCATTCGGCTATTCCTACTTATTTAATTTGTATCAGCTAGGGTAACAAGGATAACCTTGGCACCGTCCGGCGATCTAGATAACTATTACCTGCGATACAGAGCTTCTCCTTGAAGCTTATCTTTGTTGAGTAGTTTATTGAGATGCATACCTTCTAAAACTAGTTCGATACATGATGCTTGCATTTCGGCTGTATTATCGTCGCTAATAGAGCTGACTATTTCTTTCATACCATCCAATGAGTCTAGTATGGATCCGTATTCTTGAGCTTTTTTTGCTTCACCAACATCGACGGACAGGTCCTCAGAAAAGGCGGCAGATATTCCGTCTAACGCGGAATCTTTTGCAACGCCCTCCATCAGGCTATTAAAAACCGATGCTACGGCGCCGTTAATTAGCTTGGCAATAATTTGATCCTCTTTGCCTTCCTCGACAGTTTCGAATTCAATTTTTCCTTGAAGCGATGGGATCAAGTAATGCAAGTCAGAGATCCTTGGAACAGCGCATGATTCGCCAAGTCTGATAGCTCGTCGCACGGCATTTGCCTGAATAGCTTCATAGCCTGCGACTGAGGCGCGAACTGAAACTCCTGATCTTTGAGAGACATCTGGAGATCGTCGAGCGAGTCGAGTAATTTCAGCAATAATTTGCTCCATATAGGGCGGGATAATCAGTCGGCAGTCGTCCACATCAATGGTGTTGGCCTCGCTGTGCATTATTTTAATTTCATGCTCAATAGTAGGCGGGTAGTGCGTTCTAATTTGGGCTCCGTATCGATCTTTGAGAGGAGTGATAATCCTACCTCTGTTTGTGTAATCCTCAGGGTTTGCAGTGGCAACCACAAGGACATCTAAGGGAAGACGTACCTTGTGTCCTCTGATTTGAACATCGTGCTCTTCCATCACATTTAGGAGACCAACCTGAATTCGCTCGGCTAGGTCAGGTAGCTCGTTGAGTCCGAAAATACCCCTGTTGGTTCTCGGAATAAGGCCATAATGAATCGTCATTTCATCTGAAAGATAAAGTCCTTCCGCAACCTTGATGGGATCTATTTCACCTATTAGATCAGCGATTGTTATGTCGGGTGTAGCTAGTTTTTCACCGTATCGTTCATCACGATGCATCCAGCGAATAGGGGTCCGGTCCCCTAACTCACGGACTGCTGCCTTGCCCGGAGCAGATATAGGGTTGAATGGATTTTCTGGAAGTTCAATTCCATCGAGTACAGGGGTCCATTCGTCAAGTAACGTGGTCAGTGACCGAATTATTCTCGACTTAGCTTGTCCTCGCTCACCAAGTAAAATGATGTCTTGACCGGAGAGGATTGCGTTCTGAAGCTGAGGGACGACCGTATTCGCATATCCTTCGATTCCCGGAAATATATTTTCTTCAGATTTTATTTTAGCGATTAAGTTCTTGCGTAATTCCTCGCGAATCGGAAGGATCTCATATCCTGATTTTTTTAGTTGTCCAAGAGTCTTAAGTGTTTTAGCCATATTTCCCCCCGTATTAACATCATCAGTTCAGTTGAGTCCGCAGACTCTGCAGACTCGATTATATGCGGCTCCGGAGGTGAGTGCGCTACCATCCATTAGAAATATTTACAGATAGTAACGACAACCGATAGTAGATTTATCAGTAGCGTAGATTGGGGACTCAACAATGGCAGATCAGTCGAATATAGTCACGGCAGATGTTGTATATGCAGACGAAGAATTCAAGATAGAACGCCTGCGTGAGATTAGCCCTTTTGGTAATAATTCATATATTATCTCTAATTCAAGTGAAATCGGTTCCGTGATTGTTGTTGATGCACCTTTAGGATCAGAGTCCACCGTTGAAGCGATAGGTGACAGAAATGTACAAGCGTTGTTGTTCACACACCATCATGGTGATCATTGGCAGGGCTTTGAGACACTTCGCGCGATGACCTCGGCACCTGCATATGCTGGCGCCACTGAAATTAATCTTGATCCGGAGAAGCAGATACAGCCAATTACAGAGGGCCAGATTTTTAAATTGGGCGAAAATGAAATTGTCGCGATGCATACGCCTGGGCATACGCCGGGGTCGACCTGTTTTTTGGTGGGAGGCGCTGTTCTTACTGGCGATGTGTTATTTCCAGGGGGTCCAGGACTAACTGGCTCTAATGCGGATTTACTGACGAGCGTTAAGAGTATTACTTCAAGACTTCATCCTCTAGCACCGCAGACGGTGGTGTTGCCGGGACATGGTGGTACCACCACAATTTTCGAATCACGTTGGGAGTATGCGATTTTTGCCGAGAAGCCTTGGAATGATTCGTTAAAAGGCGATGTTCTCTGGCTGTCCGACAAGCTTAGTCCGTAACAAGCTCTAGCAGCCTATTTGAGATACTCATAGCCTTTGCCTTCGCAGCTTCTAATTTATCACGCTCTTTTTGTATGACTGGTTCGGGTGCTTTTTTACGAAACTCTTGGTTGTCGAGTTTTTTATTTTGTCGATCAATCTCTTGTTGAACAATTTGGAGATCGCCCTTCAGGCGTTTTTGTTCGATCTCAAGGTCAAACAACCCCCCCAGTGGCACTATTACCGTGCCACCGTCTGTGACTTGAGATACCACCTGATCCGTTGGAGCTTCACTAATTTCACTGACAATGTGAAGCGGGTCTATCCGACCCAAAGATTTAATTGCAGCGCTTAGATTTCTGACTTCATCCGTATATTCGGAGATCACAAGAAAGCATTCAATTTTTCTTGCCGCATCTACTTTATTTTCTGATCGGATATACCTGATTGAACGAATGAATTCTTGGACGGCGTTAAATCGAGTTATGGCATCTGTGTCTTTTTTTAACTTGATTTCTCTAGAGTTTGGATAGTTTGCCACGATCAAGGCTGACTCTTCATCCGAACGAGCAATTGAATTTTGTAATCTTTGCCAGATTTCTTCAGATATGAAAGGCATAAAAGGATGGACTAGCCTGAGGATCGTCTCATATGTTTCGGTTAGCACCTCAAGAGGTGTGTAATCTTCGTTACGAATCCTAATTTTTGCTATTTCAACATACCAATCGGCAAAATCATCCCAGAAGAAATCTCTTATTTGACGCAACGCTTCAGATAATTCGTAACTGGTAAGTAGTCGATCAACCTCATCTGTTAGCTCCGCTAATCGAGAATTAATCCACCGATCTTCTAGCGCTGGCTCAGACTGCGCTGTAGTCACCTTGTCTTTGTGCTGCTCCCTTAGGTTGATGACAAATCGTCCCGCATTCCAAAGTTTATTGGAAAAATTTCGACCCGACTCGAGTCGATCACCTGTCAGCTTTTGATCGTTGCCGGGGCTAGTACCAGATATGAGTGCATAGCGTAAACCATCACATCCATAAGTTTCTATCGCTTCGAGCGGATCAACAATATTTCCACTGGATTTCGACATTTTTTTTCCATCATCACCTCGAACTAGGCCGTGTAAGTAAACCGTCTCGAAAGGTGGAACACCGCCCATGTTATAAATTGAGAGCATAATCATGCGAGCTACCCAGAAAAAAATGATGTCGTAACCTGTCTCAAGGATCTGAGTCGGATAGAAGCGCTTGAGATCCTGGTCTAGGCTTTCGGGCCAGCCTAGGGTTGAGTGCGGCCAGAGTCCAGAGGAAAACCAGGTGTCAAGTGTGTCTTCGTCCTGACTAACGTTCACACTGTCACACGACTCGCAAGAATCTCTATCGATCACCGATACGGTAAGATGTCCGCAGTCAGCACAATACCAGACAGGAATTCGGTGTCCCCACCAAATTTGTCTCGAAATACACCAGTCGCGGATATTTTCCATCCATCTGAGATAAGTTTTTTGAAATCGAGATGGCACAAAGGCTATTTGTTTGCTTATCACTGCGTGAATTGCCGGTTTTGCAAGCTGTTTCGCGTCCACCCACCATTGTTCAGAGACTAGCGGTTCAACGATGGTCGAGCATCGTTGGCAGTGTCCAACGGCATGTGTGTAAGGATCAGTTCGCTCAATAAGGTCCAAGTTTTCCATATCTTTGACGATTAGTTGTCTTGTCGCCTCGAGGCTAAGTCCTTCGTATCTACCTGCCAGTTCATTCAAAGTACCGTCAGGATTTAGAATATTGATGATCTCAAGGTTATGTCTTTCACCTATGTCAAAGTCAATTTGGTCGTGTGCTGGTGTAACTTTTAACGCACCAGAGCCTAATTCGATATCTATTGCTTCGTCACCGATTATCGGGATCGTACGATTGGTCGTTGGGACAAAACACTTTTTACCTATTAAGTGAGCGTTTCTTTCGTCATTGGGATTCACTGCCACTGCGACGTCAGCTGGTATTGTTTCGGGCCGCGTCGTGGCGACAATAATTGATTCATCTGATTCATCATCAAGCTTGTATTTTATATACCAAAATGAGCCATCTTCGTCATCGTATTGGACTTCGATGTCAGAAATGGCTGAACGGCATCCGATACACCAATTAATTAGTCTTTCAGCACGAAATATTAAACCATCATCATATAGATTCTTGAACGTAGTTCGTACAGATAACTCACGTTTAGCGTCAGCCGTGAATGCTTCACGTTCCCAGTCAGCTGATGCTCCTAGTCTTTTATGCTGAGTACTGATTCGGCTTCGGTTACTTTCGACAAATGCCCATGTGCGATCTAAGAACTCTTCTCTTCCCACATCGTGTCGTGATTTGCCCTCTTCACGTAATTGTCTTTCTATTAAAGCATTCACGGCGATTGCAGCGTGATCAACACCTGGTAGCCATAGCGTGTCATGACCGAGCATTCGGTGCCATCGGGTGAGCGCATCTTCGATAGCGACTGTAAGCGCGTGCCCCAGATGTAATGCACCGGTAAGATTTGGTGGAGGCATGATGATGGTGAATGGGTCGGCTTCAGGATTACTAGGGCTGAAAAAATTATTTTTCTCCCACCACTCATAAATCGGTGATTCTACGCTTGCGGGGTTGTAGCTCGTGGCCATCTCATGGTCGATTGGAACGAATTTTGACGCGGACTTCATATAGATTCGATTTTACCAGTGGTTTCAGGAGTTGACGTCTGTTAGATAACTGTAGTCTCCACCCAGAAGAAGAAAGCGTCAAGCCTCACTTACTGGCATAAATTCAAATCTTCTATATCAAACGTCCAGATGTTACATTCAGAGAAGTTTTTGCGTAGTCTTACTACCACATAGGTAGTTAATTGAGATTGAACTGCTGGAATAAAGAAATTAAGGCTAAAAGGTAGATACAAATGGTCCAGACTTTAGGTATAAATTATCCAGCTATCATTGTGAAGGATATTGAGGAATCTCTTCAATTCTATGAAAAATTAGGACTTCGGCGCCTATACGTAGAACCAAATCGAGATGATCCGGAGTCGATAGTAGCCCTGTTATACACAGGTGGGGGAGATACTTTTATTCAATTGGTCGGTCCCCGCGAGAGCAACACGGTGAATATTGCTGCAGCATCACCTGGAGTGGGTTCGATGCAGTATTTATCCTTTAATATTTCACTCAGCGAAATGAATAATATGTGGGATGAAATGTCCCGGGCAGGTGTTCAGGGTTCTGAACAGATTACCAGGGGATACGAGCGGATCGTTTTTTTAGAGGACCCGAATGGGGTATTGATTACATTGACAGCCTGGGGAGTTGAGCCACCAAGTAGTGTGCCGCGCGCTCTAATTTTGCAGCGTGCTGCCTCGATTCGTGAAACTGAGGGTGCAGCATATATCGAAGATCAGCATGTGCGTAGTGCTATTGAATCGGTGATACTAGACCTCGAAAAGAAACAATAACATTTCTGCCCGAACGACTTTGGCCTGTCCTAACGATACTTCCTAATTGCTGTGAAAATTTTCTTCCAACTAACTTTGCTGATTCGATGTTTTCTGAGACCGAAGTTTGATAGACTGCAGTAGTTCAAACTTGAATTGACCTTACGGGTAACGCGATGTTAATTTTCGAATGCCTTAAACGACGTAAAGGTAACATTATTGATGGAATCTGAGACCGCACTATACGTTAATTACTTGCCGGTTTTGCTGGGCGGGGTGGTAGGATTTATTCTGGTCTTCACCGCGCTGATAGGTGCTCGTTTGTTAGCTCCGTTTTCTAAGGAAAATCAGAAGTCGACGACTTACGAGTGCGGAATGTTGCCTATTAGACGCGCCTCCACAAATATAGGTATGCGCTTCTATTTGTACGCTATTTTGTTTATAGTTTTTGATGTTGAGGCGATTTTTATATTCCCTTGGGCTATGTCATTTCTTAACGTCGGTGCATTTGCTTATTGGCTGATGGTGCTCTTCATAGGAGTATTAGCATTATCTCTGGGGTATGCCTGGAAGAAAGGGGCTTTACAATGGCGATAACTCCCGCTGATCCTACAGTGATTCCAGCTGAATCTCCGGTAACAGCACCGGATATCATTCCGGTGCTACCTGCACTACCTACTGAACATCCAAGCGAAGCCCCGCTTTTAACCCCCACGCAGTATGTACCTGGGAAGGCTTTGTATAAGCAAATTCTTCCTGGAATAATTCAAGCGCCTCTAGATTTACTGTTAGGCGCTTCTCGTAAGTCTTCTCTGTGGCCGATGACTTTTGGCCTAGCTTGTTGCGCAATTGAGATGATAGCCACTTATATGGCTCATTATGATTTGGATAGATTTGGCATTGTGCCTTGGCCTTCTCCTCGACAGTCGGACGTGATGATAGTTGCCGGAACGGTGACCAAGAAAATGGCTCCTTCGGTGAAACTCCTTTACGAACAGATGCCGGGGCCTAAGTGGGTTATTTCAATGGGTGCGTGTGCGACAAATGGTGGCCCCTATACCCGTTATGATCGTGTTTTGCAGGGGGTAGATAAGGTTGTTCCTGTTGACGTTTATGTGCCCGGATGCCCGCCACGACCGGAAGCTTTGATTGACTCATTTATTGCTCTGCAAGAGCTCATCATGGAAGAACGGAAAGTACAAGGTAAATGACAACCGAGTCCACTGAGGAGCAGTTCACAAATCAGATCGGTGACCATGACGATATTTGGTCGATCGTGGATAATGCCCTGTTGGGAATTGGCGTTACTCGTGAAACCGGTTTCATGGATGTGATAGTCAGTGTCGAAAATGATGAGATAATTGAGGCGTCCCGGGCATTACGTGATGATGAGGATTCGAAGTTCGATTATTTAAGATCTCTTACAGCGGTCGATAACATGGCCGATGGAATGGAAGTTGTCTATCACCTTTATTCAACAACAAGGAAACACAATGTTACGGTGAAAGTATTTCTTTCAAATGAATCTCTGAGGCTTCCTACCGTGACGGACGTGTGGCCTGCAGCTAACTGGTTGGAGCGCGAAGTCGCTGAAATGTTTGGTATTAAGTTTTTGGGACATCCTGATCCTAGAAATTTACTAATGCCCGAGGAAATCGATGATACTTTTCCGCTGAGGAAAGATCACCCATTGGCTGAAATTGAAGTTTTACAGGGCGAGGGCATGGGCTATTCAGGAGAGGAACTCTAAATGGTCGAAGTTTTATCGCAAACGTCCGATCAATCGACAGAATTTGAGACGCAAGATCTTCTGCTGAATGTTGGTCCGCAGCATCCGTCTACTCACGGAGTATTTCGTATGGTGATGACTGTTGATGGCGAAGTTGTGCGTGATGTGATTCCATATATTGGCTATTTGCATCGCGGAGCTGAGAAACTTTGTGAGACGATGGATTTTCGGCAGGGTATCGGCTTTATGGATCGAACTGAATACCTAGCTGCTT
>Ga0315318_10001111_pt1 | contig 11678 bp, 13 predicted proteins | sample M1200m3416metaG_FD_203703 | JGI IMG/M metagenome (GOLD analysis project Ga0315318, IMG submission 203703) | Ammonia-oxidizing marine archaeal communities from Monterey Bay, California, United States - M1 200m 3416 | ecosystem: Environmental > Aquatic > Marine > Coastal | place: USA: California... | reverse complement strand
ATTTAGGTTAAGTGCTGAAAGCATCTAAGCACGAAGCCTATCCCGAGACATGACAGCGTTACGTTAGTTGAAGGTTCGCAGCAGAAGACTGCGTTGATAGAATGGAGGTGTAGATCACAAGTTTCGGCGAGTGGTGAGCCTGCCATTACTAATAGACCAAAACATCGGTACGGCCACAAACATAGAAAGACACATGCATGGCAAATCATTTTTTGATTCTCCTAGTGTTAACTAGGTTATCAAATCATTCTTAATTTGTTTAATGCAAATTACACAAGATAATGTATATCATAATCTCTAAGAATTAAAAAAAAATAGTAGTTACTCGATAATAGATTATTAAGAAAATTAATTTAAAATTATTTGTCTTAGTCTACTTTTTTCACTTTTGTTGCACTAGGGCCTTTTTCTGATTCACCAACTTCAAATTCAACTTTATCTCCGTCTCTAATCTGACCTTCAATGTTTGTCTTGTGAACAAACAAATCTTTGTCTTCATTTTCACGTTCGATAAAACCGAACCCTTTGGTTTGGTTGAACCATTTTACGGTACCGATTTCCATATTATTTTTCATAAATAAACTGTCTATTTATATCTGATTTTTATGCTTAGGTGAGACTAATAATATTTATAAAAAATTAGGTGAAACTAAGTAAATATTACAAAAAAACTTAGGAAAACCTAAAAAAAATATACTTTATTAATCTAGGTTTGCATAATGAGATATGAAGATAGAAATAAAAACAAAACAATCGGCTTGGGTAAGATTTTGGTCTTGGTATGAACGCCACATAACAGAATCACTTTTCTTAACGGCTTTCATAATATATCTTCAGATTCCACATATGGTTTGGAATGCAGATCTATATTTGGAAGCTGGAATAATTAGTCATGTACATCCTGTACTTGATTTCTTTTTGTATGGTGTAGATCTAGTGGAAGTTTTTCCAATGATCAATATTGGATTTTTAATTTATTCCAGAGTTAGAAAATCACGAAATTCTAAGATTGCATAATTTCATGCATCTGGATTATTTTTCATAAAATCTTTTAACGCAATTTTTAGAGCAAGTGTTTCAATCTTTTGTGCTTTTTGACCTGCAAGAAAAAAATCAGTTGAATCGGAATTTACTAGTATTGAGCTTGCTCCATCCTCCATCTCAATTTTTGCAGTTGAACCATGATCTAAAATCTCAATAATTTCCATTAAATCATCATGTCTCAGATATAGTGTTTTTTCATCATCATCTGTAAACAGCCATGTAATTCTACATCCTTTCTCTCCTGGCAAATATGGTGACTCGATCTTGAAATCTTGTGACATGTAGATGGATTATTTCATGAGTTGAAAAGTCTATTCTATACATTCTATCTAGTCTGTTTATTCCAATCTTCAGACTTTAAAATGTCCATGAACAAAACAATGTCGTATTGGATATATTACAATTAGCTGAAGAGTACTATTACTATACATTTGCGGTAGTATTTTCTATAGGTCTCTTACAGGGTGTAATTCTTGCACGTGGTATACGAAAAAAATTCCCTAAATTAAAAAAATATGCAAAAGGTGCTTCAATAATTATTCTAATATTATTCTCAATTAATGCAGCTGGAAATATTTCCAAATTTGTAGAGCCCTCAAAAGTTGAATTCACTGAATTTGTAATTCCTGAAACTCTTGAAGGCACATTTCTATTATTTATTGATGTGCTTGGTCTAAATGCAGGAGTTATTGCTGTTACTGGAATATTTATTTCCATTACTTTGATACTTTTATTTCGATTTGCAGACCTAAATCGAATATCACGATATTTTATTTTTACAATCAGTGTAATGGTATTCATAATTGCTATGTTGGGTAGATTCACTGATTATGTTCCAAGTACTTTTCAAATTATCTTATATGCCATGTATCAGTTTGGAATGACGCTTGGAATATTTGTCATAATGCGTAGACGTCAAAATGATCTCTTAGATGATCTGAATTAGATTATTCTAAAAATGCTCTTAGACCTGCACATCTATTACGAATTGTTACCTCTGTAACTCCTGATGCTTGTGAAATTTCTTTTTGTGTTTTATTTCCGCCTTCTGTAATACATGCAAGGTATAATGCAGCAGCAGCTAATCCTGTGGGATCTTTTCCTGCTACAACTCCAATTTTTTTGGCTTTTGATAAAATTTCAACTGCTTTACGTTTTGTCTTTTCTCCAAGTCCTGCAATACTGGCAATTCTTGGAATTCCATTAACTGGGTCTGCAACTGGAACCTTGAGGTCTAATTCTCTAAAAATTAATCTATAACATCTTGCAACATCTTTGCGTCTAATGTTTATTCCATCTGCAACGTTGTCCAAAGTTCTAGGCGTTTGTGTATCTCTACATGCTGCGTAAATACTTGCTGCAACTAATCCATGAATTGAGCGACCTTTGACAAGCTTTTTCTCAATTGCTTTTCGATAGATATACGCAGCCTTTTCAGTTACTGCATCAGTTAATGACAATTTATCTTTTAACTTATCCATTTCACTTAGGGCCTGTCTCAAATTTTTATCTACAGATGAATGAGCTTGTGATCTATTATCCCATGTTCGTAATCTATCAATTGATTGTTTCATTGCCGATGTTAGTGGTTTACCTGTGGCATCTTTATTCACTGCACCAATAACTGTGGACAATCCCATGTCGTGCATTGTAATTGATGTACCTGTACCCGTTCTACTTTTGTCTACGCCATCATTTGCAAAAGATCGCCATTCTGGTCCTGACGCCTCGCTTCCCTCTGATAAAACTATTCCACATGTTTTGCAAACAATTTCTCCTGAATTCTCGTCATTGATTAGTGTAGTCTTGTTACAGGAAGGGCATCTTTGCTCATTAGATGTTTTCAACTAAATCAATCACTCGTTTTACCTTAATACACTTTCACAACTAATCTTGTGGTTAATTGTATGTCTCTATTCATGAAATGATTCTATATTCTTAGAAGAAACAGAGAAACTCTTTATTCATCTATGAAATTAATTTTATTATGGTAACAAAAAAGCCCAAAGTTGTAGGCATTGAAATTCTTAAAAAAAACGGATTAAATGTAGACAAACTTGTGAAACAACTCATAACAAATGCATCTGTTGAATTCACTGCATACTATTACTTTACAAATCTGAGAATGCATTGTACTGGAATGGAAGGTGAAGGTATAAAGGGCATAATTGAAGATGCACGTCTTGAGGATTTAAGTCACTTTGAATCATGCATCGAAAGAATTTTCCAATTAGGTGGAAGTTTGCCCGATGATGCGCAAGCATTTACTAAAATGTCTGGATGTGAGTTTTTACAACTACCAAAAAACCCTACTGATATTAAAGCAATTTTAGAAAAATGTCTAAAAGCAGAACAGGGTGCTATTGTTAATTGGGATATAGTATGTAAAATGACATACAACAAAGATCCTGCAACATATGATATTGCAAAGGATATACTCATGGAAGAAATTGAACATGAGAGTTGGTTCTTGGAATTACTATATGGTCGACCATCAGGTCACATGCGACGTAAATTTTCCGGTGAACGACCTCATACACAAAAACATTCTAGATCACTAGGTTAGTCACTTTTCAAAACTATAGGTTTTGTGTTCATTTTTTTATCAACATCTAAAATACAATATGCGTATTGTGTATTTTTCATTGAAGGAAACATTATGCTATTTTGATCGTTACTGTGTTTCAATCCAATTCCATGACCTAATTCATGTGTCATGATATACTCTACTGTATCCACATGATATAATTGAAAATTCCCATCACATCCCTTACCGCCTAATGCTACTTCCACTACTCCTTTTCCAAGATTTGCATGTCCAAGTACACCTTCTCCTAAATCTCTGACAACCCATGTTACCCATAGGTTTGCATCTGTTTTCATCTCAGTTGTAACAAAATGTATCTTAATTTTTTTTCCATCACTTGCACTAAACTCTGCATCTTCCCACATTTTGAATGAATTTTCTAACGTACTAACATGGTCTAATGGTAAACCTAACGGTTGGTCATTCACATAAATTTTGTATTCTAAATGATACACATTATCTATCAATACATATTCTGGATTTGGAAAACTTTTATTTCCAATCTCAATTTGTTGATCATAATTCCATTTTACATAATCTCTTAAAAATTTCTTGATAACATCATTACTTGGATTTGGGTATTCAATGTATCTTGTATCCTGATTAACTGTTTTTACAATCTTATCTAAATATCTGGAAAATTCCCATTCATTTCTGTCTTTGACCTTTTCTTCTTCTTCTGTTAATCCCTGAATATTTGGAATATCCATTAACAATAATCTGTTATCGATTAAAAAATTTATTCCCTTCAGAAACTCTTCATCTGGAATCTTATCTTCAGCCCACCATCCTGCAGTATTTTTTATCCATGATGGAATTGCTTGTAATACTGATTCTGTTTTTTTAAATTCAGAAGGTTTGACATTGATAATTTCATTCTCTATTAAAAATTGTAAAGATCTCATGAATTCCTTATCTGGAATCTTATCTTCAGCCCACCATCCTGCAGTATTTTTTATCCATGATGGAATTGTCGGTACATTGTCAACTACATTCAATGTAAAAATTTCTGGTTTTTCAACTTCATTGTAAGGATATTTTTCCACAGTATTTGATGCAAATTCATAATAATTTTGTACTATGTGATTACCTGGAAGTAATTTGTATGCATGTTCAAAATATGTAAATGCTTCTTTGTATTCTCCAAAATTTCCAAATCCAACCCCTAGTCCAATTAATGCTGTAATGTTTTGCTGGTCTTGTTGATGCACCTTATAAAATTCAAGAATTGATTTTTTGTGTCTATCAAGATTGCTTAATGCAATTCCTTTCATTAATGATGTTTTTTTATCTGTAGGTGAAATCTCCAAAATCTCATCATAAAGTTCAATCGCTTCATGGTATTCTCCAACCATAAAATGTTCATTTGCTTTTTTGTACAAGTTTGGAAGATTATTCACTTCTAGAGCAAATGAAACGCTCATCAGAGGTGAAAAAAATAACACGAAAATTATTCCTGTGATTAGCGGAAATTGTATAAATCTACTATACATATTGATAGTATTTTTTTTTTAAAATTAAATGATTCTATAAAATAGGCAGCACCTATCTTTTTTACGCATCTCTGAAAAATTGAGAGTTCTTTAAATTGGTTGTTGGTACATGTACCAAATTCCTCATTAATCAGAATAATTATAACATAACATGGGATTTCTTAAAATTAAATATCTCATTTTGATGATACTTGTTATTTCACTTGCATCTTATAGCCCAATCAATAATACTGCATTTGCTAATGAAGGCTCGATAGTTACAGGTATTCAATCTCTAGAGCATGCAGATTCAGAAACTATTACATACAATTCTCTTATCCAACTGGATTCAGATACCTATGTATTAGCATATACTGATGCTGCCGGCGACGGTTTCATTCAAACATTTACCATATCTGCAGATGGCACAACAATTACAAAAGTTTCAAATGAAGAACATAATACTGCTGATGGCACACACCATTCTGCTGTCATGATAGATTCAGACACCTATTTGGTAGCGTACGCTAGTTCTGCAAGTATGGGCAAAATCTCCACACATACCATATCTGCAGATGGTACGATAACTGCTACCAATATCATAAAATTGGAACATGAAACAAATAAGGCCACATACAATTCTCTTGTCCAAGTAGATTCCAATACATATGCACTAGCATATACTGGTGCTGGTGATGACGGTCACATTCAAACATTTACCATACCTACCACTGGCGCATCAATTGATAAAGTTGCAAATGAAGAACATAATGAATCTGACGCCACATACAATTCTCTTGTCCACGTGGTTTCAAATACATATGCACTAGCATATACTGGTAGTGGCGGTGACGGTTTCATTCAAACATTTACCATACCTACCACTGGCGCATCAATTACCGCAGTTGCAATTCTAGAACATGATACTTCTGACGCCACATACAATTCTCTTGTCCAAGTGGATTCAGATACATATGCACTAGCATATACTGGTAGTGATGATAACGGTTTCATTCAAACATTTACCATATCTGCAGATGGCGAAACAATTACAGAAGTTGCAAATCTCGCAACTGTATCTGGTGATAGTACATACAATTCTCTTGTCAAAGTAGATGCAGATACATATGCACTAGCATATACTGGTGCTGACGATGACGGTTTCATTCAAACATTTACCATATCTGCAGATGGCGAAACAATTACAAATGTTAATACTTCAGAACATAATACCTCTAAAGCCACATACAATTCTCTTGTCAAAGTAGATGCAGATACATATGCACTAGCATATGCTGATACTGACGATGACGGTTTCATTCAAACATTTACCATATCTGATAATGTGCCAGTTGAAACTGTATCTGCTGCTGGAGGAGGAGGAGGTAATCAAAGCTGTAATTCTAAAGGATTTGGAACTGGAAAGTCACTAGCAGTCTATGAGGTATCATACAATCTTTGTGGAGATAATAGATCTGTAGACATTTTGGCATACTCTACATGTGGTGGAATAAAAGCTCAGTTAACAACAGAATACGGAACATCATTGGTAGGTCTCTCATCAGATCAGCCATTAATAGATGATGAAACTACAGTTTACACTGGGGTCTTACGTGATGACATCAAGTCATTTACTGTAAAGATGGAAAACAAGAGAAATGAATTTGAAGATAAATTTGTTATCAACGAGTGTAAGGACACTAAGAAATATTCACAGATTACTGGGTATACATCTTCACAGCAAGGGACTTTTGGCGATAAAGGGATTATTGTATCCGTTCCAACATGGGTGAAAAATACTGCGGGATGGTGGGCTGAAGATAAAATTTCTGAAGGTGAATTTGTAAAAGGAATTGAATTTTTGATAAAAGAACGAATTATTGATAATATCACGACAGGTACTGTAGACTCTTCATCTTCTTCCGTACCGGAGTGGGTGAAAAACACTGCGGGATGGTGGGCTGAAGATAAGATTTCTGAAGGTGAATTTGTAAAAGGAATTGAATATTTGGTGAAAGTGGGAATTATTCAAGTTAGTTAATTTTTGCAAAATCAGGTTTTTACGGTACGTGTACTTCACTAGCAAAGTATTTACAAAATTTATTTTAAAATAACATCGCCTACAAATATTTTTTTTATTTCTTTAGACGTTTTCAACTTTAGTGCTCCATCATTATCTATTCCCTGAGAAATTCCTGAAATTTTTCCATTTGATGTATTAATGATCATCTTCCTACCAATCCCATCTGCTCTCTTTGTCCATTCCCTTACAATTTTTGATTTTTCTCCTTTGTTTAATTGTAATAGAATTTTTTCAAATTGTAAAAGAAATTCTTTAAGTAGTAATTTTGGAGATGTCATGTCATCTTCTTTTCGAAGTGAATTAACACCATAAAAATTTGGACTTGTTTTTAATCTCTTTTCCAGTTTCTTAGCATCAATATCAAAATTAATACCAATTCCTAAAATCAGATAATCAATGTTATTTGCCTGAAATGATGCATCTACTAGCATACCTGCAACTTTTTTCCTGTTCAATGTAATGTCATTTGGCCATTTAAGGGATGTTTCAATTCCTAAAATTGATTTTATTGATTTTGATAATGCGACTGCTCCTGCAATTGGAACTAGTGTTGAACTTGAGACATCAAATTTTGGATGAATAATTAGAGAAAACCAAATCCCCCCTTTTGGGGAGGTCCATTTTCTATCTAGACGTCCTTTCCCTGCTGTCTGTTTTTCAGCAATAATTATTGTTCCGTCTTCTTTTTTATCAAATGCAATTTTCTGTGCAAAATTCTGTGTAGAATCAATCTCTTCAAAATAATACACTCTTTTTCCAAGCACTTTGGTTTTGAGATTTCTTATAATCTCCCAAGGAAGTAATTTTTCAGTATCGTTAACCAGTCTATATCCTAACTTTTGTTTTGATTCTATCTTGTAACCAAGTGTTTGAATTTTTTTAATATGTTTCCAAACTGCGACTCTACTTATTTTTAAAACATCACTAAGATCTTGACCTGATAAATATTCTGAATCATGTGTTTGAAAAAAAGATAATACCTTAACCAATCCAATGTTGTCAAAAGATGTGTATGCCATTAGAAGCCTATGTCGATATCAAATCCGCCATCATCTCCCATGTTGGATTCTCCCATATCCCCTGTCCCATCATCCATTCCTTGCATATCTTCTACCGGAATGAAACTTCCAATATTTGAGCCAATCATACTGAACATCATAGAAAACATCATCATATCAATAATCCCAAACATCATCATTGAAGGTAAAAATGATTTATCTTCTTTTAGTTTCTGCTCTAACTCTTGTTTATTTCCTGACTTGTAGGTATTTTCTAACATCTCCCACTTGTCTTGTAAAATTTTTAATTGACGTTCAAACTCTCTGTAACCTTTTTCTGTTGGCTTAATCTCAATTTTTGTTCCAAGCCAACCATTTTTTTCATCCACTTTGATTAATCCTGAATTTTCTAATTTTCGTAAAATTGATTCTAAATCTTTTGGGTTGACATTTGACTCTCGAGAAATTTTATCGAATTTAGATATGCCACGGTTAATCACTCCTAAGACCACTGTTTCTTTATTTTCTTCATCCATGATGTTTAATCTTATATTTTCTTTTTAAAATATTGCCTAAAAGTGTAATTGAATTTTATATTGTAATGACATAGCACGTTTGTGAGTAAAAGTAAGGTTATCCCAATATTTCCATTAGATTTAGTATTGTTCCCTAATCAAGATCTTTCTTTGAGAATTTTTGAACCAAAATACAAGCAAATGATTGATGATTGCATGTTGGAGGGAAAAGAATTTGGAATTTGTCTTGTGCATGATAGTGCCACTTTGTCAAACTGGCAGGCTCCACATGACATTGGTACGATTGCAAAAATTATTGACTGTAAAGATGTTGATACTACAAGTGGTCATCTATTTCTAAACGTTAGAGGTCATAGAAAATTTAGAATTATTCATTTGGTTCCTCCATCACTTCAAAAAGTAGACAAATATGATCCATTCACTCTAGATGGAGCCAAAACCATAGAACAACTTCATCTAGATGATGGGGTTGAAAAAAAAATGTATATTCAAGCTGAAATTGAAATGATTTCTGAAATAGATGAATCAATTTCTCTTGATGATTGGGAACATTTAGTGGATTTGTGGAAAAACAAAATAAAAAAAAGTACTGGTGATTCTGAATTAACATCACATCAGCTTGATCATGTTCTGGAACAATATTATCTAAAAACTGAAACACCTACTATGGAGTATATTCATTCTCTATGTGCACTAGCTTCTAAAACTCCTTTAGATCTACAACCAATTTTGGAATGTACGAATTTGGATCAACTGCTCCAAAGATCCATAAAATTACTTGAATTTGATATAAACAACGAGTAATACAAACCTAAAGTTCATAAATGATGAAAAACTATAAGCTAAAATTCGGAAACATAAGATGGAAAAATTTGGAACCCTAGAATTTGTATTGGATCGATATTCTGGAACTTGGTGCTGGAAAATTTCTGGGAATAGAGCAGTAAACATGGTCTCAAAATTAATTCCGCGTGGTTGGTATGGTGACAAACCTGATGAAGTTATTGTTTCTGATAATGATGATAATATCAAAAAATTAAAAATGATTAATGATCGTTATTCTTTTGAAATTCTATCTAATTCTGTATGGAAGCGAAAGATTGCACCTCTCATGATCAAAAAAATAAGAGTACCAAAAATTGAAAAATTACAACAGGTTCTTCCTAGCAAACAGTTCAAAGGAACTCTTTTAGATTTTCAAAGAGAAGGACTTGACTTTTTAATAAAATCAAGTGGAAATGCACTTCTTGCTGATGAAATGGGTCTTGGAAAAACTGTTCAAACTCTTGCATATTTGTCAAAAGAAAAAAATTCATTCCCTGCACTAATTGTTGCACCACTTGTCACTCTGACAAATTGGCAACGGGAAATTGAAAAATTTCTAAAGAAAAAAGGTAAAAATGGCAAGATCATTGATAATGAATCTCCATCTAGTACAATGATTCGAAATGGAAAACTTGCAGATATTGGAGAATATGATTTCTATATAATTAATTATGAATTACTTTCTAAACGGTTGCCTGATTTACTAAAACTTGGAATTCGCTCTGTTATATGCGATGAGGTCCAACATCTAAGATCTAAGACTACTCAAAAATATGCTGCAGTAAAAGCACTTGCAACTAATCCAAGTGTAAAATACAGAGTTGGTCTTTCTGGAACTCCAATTTACAATCGTGGTTCTGAAATTTGGCCTATTGTTGATATTCTAAAACCCGGTCTTCTTGGAAGCTTTAAGGAATTTTGTGAATATTTCTGCTATGTAAATGAAAAAGGAAAAGCAATAGTGCTTGAAAATAAACGTGATACGCTACGTAATCAGCTAACAAAACATGTGATGTTGAGAAGAAAAAAATCTGACGTTCTCAAAGAATTAAAAGACAAAGTACGTTATCCTGAGATGATTCATGCTGATGAAAAATTCTATAAATCTGAATTAAGTAAAATCTGGAAAAAACTTGAAGAAGAACAAAAATATGCTGAATCTGCATTTGATAAATCTGCATCTTACCATCGTGCAATAGAAAGTGAAAGACAGGCTGCAGGTCTTGCAAAATTAAAGCATGTAACTGACTTTGTACAAAACATTATGGAAATTGAGGAAAGTGTTGTGGTATTCTGTCATCATAAAGCAATTCATAATTTACTTCATCAAAGTTTGGCGAATTACAATCCTGCATCCATAATTGGAGGTCAAACTGATGGTGTTCGTCAACGTGAAATTGACAGATTCCAACAGGGTCAAACAAAACTAATGATTGCTGGGCTAAGAGCTGGAAACGTTGGAATTAATCTTACAACTGCTAAATATGTTATATTTGCTGAACTTGATTGGAGCCCTGCAATCCATCGTCAGGCTGAAGATAGACTTCATAGAATTGGTCAAAAAAACACTGTCTTTGCATATTATCTAGTAGGAAAAGGAACTCTAGATGAACATGTATCCGAAATTCTAGTTGACAAAAGCTATGAGATTGATACAATTCTTGACAAACAAGGGGAATCATTTGAAAATAAAGAAAAGGCAAAAATGATTCTTGCTCAAATTCACGACAAACTTGGATCCAAATTATAACATCAATATTTTCAATCTAAAATTTTTAGAACAAATATGGATTTTTTGTTAGAAGAAGAAATGATTGATCTCTTGTCTACAGAGTACTAACTCTGATGATTGGAACTATCCGTAGAAAATTTCCTAAAAAAGATTATTTGATGTTCAGCTATGCTTTACCAATTCTGAACATCGAAATGCCACATGTTGGGCATGTACCTTTTGTTGCTGGTTTACCATTTTTCATGGTTACAGCTTGAGTACTATTCATTTCTCTTTTATCTCTGCATTTTACGCAGTAACCTATTACCATGTCATATTCACTATCCTCTCTTATTAGCAAAAATCTGTTAATTTTTTTCAACACTTTTGGTTATTTTTTGTGTGAATTTTAGGAGCAAAAC
>Ga0315318_10001110_pt1 | contig 11679 bp, 9 predicted proteins | sample M1200m3416metaG_FD_203703 | JGI IMG/M metagenome (GOLD analysis project Ga0315318, IMG submission 203703) | Ammonia-oxidizing marine archaeal communities from Monterey Bay, California, United States - M1 200m 3416 | ecosystem: Environmental > Aquatic > Marine > Coastal | place: USA: California... | reverse complement strand
TTGAGAAAGGATTCTTCTTCTTGGCAAAAAGCTGAAGAAGCAGGCTTTAAGGTTCTAGAAGTTAAAGAGGCGGTCAAAGAGGCAGACTTGGTTATGGTTTTGATGCCTGACGAACTGCAATCTTCGACCTATAGTTCTGACATAAGTAAAAATATCAAAAAAGATGCTGTTTTAGCATTTGCTCACGGATTTAATGTTCATTTTAAAATGATTGTTCCGAGAGAGGACTTAGATGTCATCATGATTGCACCCAAGGGACCAGGTCACACAGTAAGGTCCCAATATGTTGAAGGTGCAGGAGTCCCATGTTTAATTGCTATTCACAAAGACGTTTCTGGTCAAGCTAAAGAAATAGCTTTGGCTTATGCAACTGCGATCGGATCTGGTAGGGCAGGAATTATTGAAACAAATTTTAAAGATGAGACTGAAACCGATTTGTTTGGTGAACAAGCAGTTTTATGTGGCGGCCTTACTTCTCTTATACAAGCCGGTTATGAAGTTTTAGTAGAAGCTGGTTACCCGCCTGAAATGGCTTATTTTGAGTGTCTCCACGAAGTTAAACTAATAGTGGATCTTATCTACGAGGATGGATTACAGAATATGCGCTACAGTATTTCCAATACGGCTGAATTTGGTGACTATACGAGCGGACCAAAAATCATCACGGAAGAAACAAAAGAAGAGATGAGAGCCATACTAAAAAGAATTCAATCAGGAGAATTTGCCGAACATTTCATGTCAGACAGCAGACAAAGTAACGATGGCAAAGGAGGTCCCGAGATGAAAAATTATCGGGATCAAGCTTCTGCACATCCTATCGAAGAAGTGGGTAAAGAGCTCAGAGCAATGATGCCTTGGATAGCTAAAAATAAGTTAGTTGATAAAGCTAAGAATTAATACAAGTGCCTAAAAAACCTGAACATCTAGATCTTTATGATGAACATGAAGAAGTAGTTTCTGAGGGAGGAAAGAAGGTTAAGAGAAGGGGTATATTTCTTCTACCCAATCTTTTAACCACAGCTTCCTTATTCGCAGGATTCTTTTCTATAATTTCTTCTATTGAAGGAAATTTTACTAGCGCTGGAGTGGCAATTTTTATTGCTCAAATCTTTGACGGGCTAGATGGAAGAGTAGCTAGACTTGCTAAAGCCGAGAGTCAATTTGGAGCACACTATGACAGCCTCAGTGATGTTATCTCTTTTGGTCTAGCTCCAGCTATTTGTATATTCTTATGGGGGCTAAGCTCTCTGGGCCAAACAGGTTGGGTCTTTTCATTTTTATTTCTGGCAGCTGCAGCTCTTCGACTAGCAAGATTTAACACTAACATCGGGTCTGAAGATATATTCTTTAGAGGCCTGCCCAGTCCTGTCGCAGCGGGCTTAATAGCCTATTATGTGTGGTATTTAACTTCTTTAGGATTTGAAGGTGAAAACATAGGAGCAGCCTTGGCTGTTATTAGCGCCTGCATAACCGGCTTAGCTGCTATCTTAATGGTAATAAATGTTCCTTATTACAGCTTTAAAGAGATAGAGATGAAGAGAAGGGTTCCTTTCTTCTCTATCTTAATGGTAGTTTTAATTTTTGCTTTAGTCTATCTTAATCCACCTTTGGTACTTTTGTCTTGCGCACTCCTCTATATTTTGTCAGGACCAGTGATTTGGGTAGTAAAAGCCTTACGCAAGTAACTTATTCATTGTAAGATTCGCCATCCACGCAAGTGGGTCTGTAGCTCAGTTGGTTTAGAGCGCACCCCTGATAAGGGTGAGGTCGGAAGTTCAAGTCTTCCCAGACCCACCAAGTTCTTCAAGTAATAGAAGGGTTTCAGAGATTTTATCTTTGAAATCCTTTTTTTATTTCTATACACACTTATACACACAGTAAATAATATGTTCGGATGAACATTTTTTGTTCTAAAGAAGCAAGTGAACATAGAGTAACCATAAGATCAAAAGTGCTTTCACTGAAATTTGATATAGTTAGGTTATGAAGACTCTCTTCAATATTATATTAGTCGCATTTTTTTTATTTTCTCAATCAGTTTCAGCTAAGTTAGATGCTATTAAGTCTGATGTAATTCTTGATTACTGTTTAGATCAGGATGTCTATGATTATTGGATTAATGGTAGATCATGTTTTCAGAGTTTATATTCTCCCGAAACCAGAAATAAAATAAATTTTGATTCTGCGCAATATAACAAGCAAGAAAACCATTTCTTAAAAGTAAAAGCAATTTTCGAGCAAAATGGTTTTTCTCTCAGAGGGGGGGCTCCTGGTATTTTGTATGAAGGGTGGAATTTAAATCTACTCTTCAAATTAGGGGAAGCTCTTAAAAGAAAGAATTCTAAAGATATTAAGTCTTCTTATAACAGAGAATACATTCAATTTAATGAAACATTTTCAATTGAAGAAGCAGAAGGTCTAGACATTTGTGTTGTGGGTGAATATTGCTCTAATCCAATATGGGATGATCCTTTTAGTCGAATGAAGCATTCTATCCTTTTTCACAATGCTGTAAAAAGCGCTTTAAATTATTCTTACTTCTCAAAAGATATTAATGTAGAAGATATAAATAAATTTTGTTCAAGGAAAGAAGTGCAAGCCAAATATCGTGAGGACACGTATCTATCTGACTACTACAAAGATCATGATTCGCATTGGTATCTTTTTGACCCATATAATCCTTCCGATATTTACAAAAAATATAGAGGAGGCCTTAAGGCTTTTAACTATAGATATAAGAAGGCCTTCAACTTTAGAATTAATAAAAAAGCAAAACAAATATTAGAAGAAGATCCAAATATTTTATTTTCCAAGTTTTCTGAGCTAAAAGGAGAAGAAATTAAGAGTGTAAAATTAATATTTCCATTCGCTTTCAATTCTAACCTTACTAACCTTAAGGACCATGATCTCTATTGCAGTGTAGTAACAAGCTCAGGAAAAGTATCAAGAAGATCTGAAACAGTGAATTATCATAGTTATTTGTTTTATGGAAAACCATTTAGTCTTGAATTAGAAGATGGGCTTAAACAAAGATTGTTGAAAAAAGTAAAGAGGTACAACTCCAGAATTTTAAATGAAATTACGAATCATAAGGAAATAAGAAAGGAATATTCAGATGAAAATCTGATAACTATGTTAAAAAACTTAAATAATTATAGTCCTGCTGAGACTATTGATTTCAAGGATACAATCAAGCGTCCTGCTAGAGAGAAATGGGAAAAGACTATAGATTTTAATAAGAGATTTTCCAAAGCATTTGAATCTCTACCTAAGTACATAGGGTTTTGTCGACATAAAGTGAGGGGTTATGATATAGATGAAGAGATCTTACCAATAGAAATAAAAGGTAGCTGCAATATAGATGGTCAATATCTAGATGTAGGATCATCCTTGGCAGAAAATTCCTTTGGAGCAAAAAAAGAGGTAAAAATTACTTTCCAAAGTGAAGTAAGAGTTAATTTTGGTAGCTGGAAAACCGATTGGTATTCTGGTTGCTGGGACGGTGAATGTTTACAAGTAGTTAAAGAAGAGTACCCAAGAGAAACCTCTATTAGCTATCCCCTTGAAAAAGCAAAACAGAATTTAGAATATCTTTATGCCATTAGTTTCTTTGAATATGACAAAGATCCAAGAAAAAGGGATCTAAGGTCAAGACAAACTACACCAACCTATAGTACTCCAGATTTAAAATACACCACCAAGGGTTCTATGTCTGGTGATTTTCTAGGTTTTGGAGTCATTAATATAAAAACGAAAGACGTACTCTTTTTACATAACAGACCGAGACTTTTTGAAGAAGAAGTAATTGATAATCTTCAGGCTTCTTTATTAAAAGAAGAAAATTTTTAATTTAAATTAAATTTTCTCATGTAAACAGCATGTGAACCAATTTAAGGTTTAATGTTCACATCTTGCTAAGAAAAGACACTGTCTGTATTTGGGTATTTAAAACTAGAGAAGATAGAAATAAGTTTATGGATGAAACGGTTGGAATGGTAAAAGATAAACGTGAAGAACATTTTACGTCTTTTTATAGTTTATAAAGTGGTTACAAAACTATAGAGTGGGAATAGTTTTTTTTAAGTGATTGATTTAATTAACAGGAAAAAGAAATGAAGTTTTCTGACGTCAACCTACCCTCAAACAGAAAGTTTGGATTTTTCTTCAGCGCTGTATTTGTGGCTGCAAGTGCCTATTTCTTCGTAGAAAATAGTGCTGTTGCTGCTTATGCTTTCTTTGCATTGTGTTTGCTTATTTTCATTACGACACTCGTAAAAGCTGACGCGCTGTTGCCTTTAAACAAGCTATGGTTGCGGTTTGGCTTGTTGTTAGGGATGATTGTCAGCCCACTCGTGCTTGGTGTCATTTTCTTTGGCTTATTCACACCTATCGCCATTTTATCGCGTTGTTTTGGGCGTGATGAACTCCGCTTAACATTTAAGGAAAAGCCAACACACTGGATTCTCCGCGAGCCACCAACTGCGCAGACTGATGCGTTTAAACAGCAATTCTAAAACGGAAGGGATAAATGGATTTTCTAAAGGAACTGTGGACATTTCTTCGTTTACGCAAGAAGCTCTGGCTAGCACCTATCATCATTGTGATGCTGATTTTGGGTGGGCTTTTGATAGTCGCACAAGGCTCAGTGATAGCGCCTTTCATTTACACATTGTTCTAAACTAGGTGTTCTGAGATGTATATTTTAGGAATTTCTGCTTTTTATCATGATAGTGCTGCTTGCTTGCTAAAAGATGGTGAGATTGTCTCGGCTGCCCAAGAAGAACGGTTTACTAGAAAAAAGCATGATGCTGCTTTTCCGCGTTGCGCGATTGAGTATTGCTTGAAAGAAGCGGGAATTGGAGCTAACGACATCAATAATGTCGTCTTTTATGAAAAACCATTCGTTAAGTTTGAGCGGTTACTTGAAACCTATTTGGCTTTTGCACCAAAAGGCTTTAAAAACTTTGCTAAGGCAATACCCGTTTGGATTAAAGATAAGCTGTTTCAAAAGGCTGCGTTAGTAAAAGAGCTAAATATTACATTTAGTGATGACGTTAATTGGCGTGAGCGTCTACTTTTTTCTGAACATCATCTATCGCATGCTGCCAGCGCTTTCTACCCCTCGCCATTTGAAAATGCCGCGGTTTTAACACTTGATGGTGTTGGGGAGTGGACGACAACCTCGCTCGCAGTCGGCAAAGGAAGTGACTTAAAAGTCGTTAAAGAAATTCACTTCCCTCATTCACTAGGATTACTTTACTCAGCCTTTACATATTACACAGGGTTTAAGGTGAACTCTGGTGAGTACAAAGTCATGGGGTTAGCACCATATGGCGAACCAAAGTATGTAGACTTAATTAAAGAAAAACTCATTACGGTAGCTGACGATGGCAGCTACCAACTGGATATGAGCTATTTTGACTATGCGACTGGCTTAACAATGACCAACAAGAAGTTTGATGCATTATTTGGTGGTCCACCACGTACTTCAGAGACTGAGCTTACGCAACGTGAAATGGATTTGGCTGCATCAGTGCAAAAAGTAACAGAAGATATCGTTACCCAAATTGCTCGGGATATAGCTCGGGATACTGGTGAGCGTAATCTTTGTTTGGCTGGTGGTGTTGCACTTAACTGTGTTGCTAATGGCATTCTTCTTAGAGAGAAAATCTTTGAAAATATATGGATCCAGCCAGCCGCTGGTGACGCTGGTGGTGCATTAGGCGCCGCATTATCTGCTTGGTATTTGCATCACAATAGCGAACGCGAAGTTTCTTCTGAACGTGATGCAATGAAGGGCGCTTACTTAGGGCCAGAATTTAAAGATGCTGAAATAGAAGCAGAACTAGAGGCATGTGGCACTAAGTTTAAGAAGCTTTCTGATGACGAACTTATTGAACATGTTGCAACTGCTTTAGCTGATGAAAAAGCAGTTGGTTGGATGCAAGGGCGCATGGAGTTTGGTCCTCGTGCATTAGGTGGACGAAGTATCATTGCGGATCCACGTTCTCCAGTAATGCAAAAGCAACTTAACTTAAAAGTAAAGTATCGCGAAAGTTTCCGTCCATTTGCTCCAAGTGTGTTACGAGAAGATGTGAATGAGTGGTTTGAGCACGACACTGATAGCCCCTATATGCTTCTTGTTGCTGATGTCCAGAAAGATAAACGACGTACAATGACTGACGAGGAAGAAGCATTATTTGGTGTTGATAAATTGAATGTACCCCGTTCATCTGTGCCAGCAATTACGCACGTGGACTATTCAGCACGCATCCAAACAGTGCATGCAGATACAAACCCTCGTTACCACACTGTGATTTCCAAATTCAAAGAAAAGACGGGTTGTCCTCTTGTCGTCAACACATCATTTAACGTTCGTGGAGAACCAATTATATGTTCACCAACTGATGCTTTTAAGTGTTTTATGGGTACTGAATTAGAAGTTCTGGCCATTGGAAATTATCTGATGATTAAAGAAGAGCAGGATGAATCTCTTAAAGAAAATTATGAAGAGCGATATGAATTGGATTGACATAACAACGAAAATAAAATTATGAGATGGCTTAAAATAATATGTATTAACCTTCTAGTTTTTACAGTACTTATCCTAGTATTGGAAATTGGGGCAGGTGTTTCAAGAGTATTCTTGAATAAAGATTTTTTGACTCCTAAATTGATCTCCATAGAAGAAGATTTATCTCGTCCTTCTCATCCTTGTAATGAGATGAAGACTGATGTTCTTCTAGATCACGTACCGAATCATAATGGAAAATGCTTCGTTAAAGGGGGCACCGTAGTTGGCGAATATGTCAAGTACGAGGTATCAGAAAGAGTAAAACCAGTTTTACTTACTTTAGGTGGATCGACTACTAGTGGATATTACCAACATATCTCAGCCGGAAATACCTACCCAAAAGAACTTGCTGATTTAGCACAAAATCAATATTCAGTTCTCAATGGAGGAGTTGGTGGCTATTCCTCTCTTCAAGAACTTTATAAGTTTTTAAGAGATGGAGCTCGTATTCCTGATTTGGAAATAGTTGTTTCATTGAATGGTGTAAACGAATTGCCTAACTATCATGGAGCTGAGGAAGCACGCAAACATCTCTTCCCTTTTTTAACAGAAACCCAATACCTAATGAATCAAAATCAATATTGGATTGACCAAAGAGTAACCTCAGGGCTTGGTTTTAACCGTATAAAATCATTTGTGCCCAACCTTGTATCCCTTATCTTGTATATTCGATCTTCTGCTCTAAATCTTCCTGCTAATGCAACCGGTAATAAAGATTCTTTAAACAAGACCACTTTTTCCTCCGATGATAACATCTATAAAGTTGTTGATTCTGCAAAAAGGTGGGAAACAAATGTAAAACGTATTAATGAGCTTGTCCGGTTAGAGGGGGCAACTTATTATCTTTTTTTACAACCAACCCTTGGTTTGGTTGGGGTTCAGTCAAATCCTCTAAAAAATTCTCCAGACGAATTACTGCTGAGGAAAGCTAACGACCGCTACATAGCAGAAATCAGGGAGTTATATGCTAAATTAAAAAAAAGCTGTTCTAACCTGAGTTTTTGTCATGATATTTCTGATGAAATTTTACCTGGTGTTGTTTACAACGACCTCCGTCACCATAATGCAGATGGAAACAGGTTATTAGCACAAGTTATCTGGAGAATTATCTCTGCAGAAACCGATAAAATTTGAGTTAGAGTTACAAAGAAGTTACAAAGAAGTTACAAAGTAAAAAAAATTTCTCTGAAACCCTTGCTCTATAAGGGCTTTAAATTAGGTTACTATTGAGTGGAAATATCTTTCTAGCTTCCTTTATTTATCCTGTTTCATTCTGTTCCACAGAAGTTTAGTGATCTTTTCTTTATCCGTTAACTTTTCTATTTCAGGAATAAGTTTTCTATTTTCATATGCATTTGTTTGGATATATAAATCGTTCTCTAAATAGTTATTTATATACTCCGAAGTTGTGTAGGACTGCATCAACTTTCCGCTTTCATTCACTAAGAAAATATATAACACTTCAGCTTCAAATTTGAATGCACCTTTATCAACGTTGTAATAGCCTCCATCGCCCCAAGTTTTTTTCCTTCTCTCACTCCACTGTCGAGCAGAAGACACTTTGCTAGGTCTTAAACCATAAATAAGTTTATATACTCCTGACTCTTTAGTTACCCTTGCAGCTTCCCTATCCATTTTAATTTTTACCCCGGAGCAAGCATAAGAACTATATGAATCTGGGCAGATGGATATTTTAAATTTCCCAAAAGAAGTTTTATTTACTACAAATTCTATACCTTCATTGTATTCTGCAGGACAACCCCCAAAGGTTCCTTCTCTCCCCAAGTCAAAACTTAGTCCTACCATATTAGCCATAGATTTATCTGAGCTATAACTAGCACCAGTATGTAAAGTATTAACACCATGATATGGACCAAATATTTCAGCAGTCATAATTTGACTGTCTACATTATATGCAAAATCATTACCGCTTATTTTTCTAAAGCTTGTGTAAATCTTCTCATTCCATTTGGTCATATTTGCTAGAAGCTTAGTGGCTTTCACACGGTTTCTAAATTCCTCCTGAGTCTCAAATTCTCCTCTCTTAGCAGAGTTTGCACTGGCTAAAACTAATGCTGCATCAAGTAGATCACAGTATTTTTTTCGGCTTTCGTTTCTGGAATCATAGCTGGTACTGTAAGGTCCATAATACGTGCTCGGAGAGAGATATTTAGACGTTGAGTAGTTAGGAGGATTTATCGTTATAGATTGATCTGCTGCGTCCAATACTGCAAATAAAATTTTTCCCTTAGGATCAGAATATACATTTTTATAATCAACATACCCCACTTGGCTCTCAGATTCATTGCTAAATTTCACTGTTATCCATCCTGTGCCATAAAGCTCATCTATAACCTCCTTACTAGAGATAGATTTAGTATCTCGGGAAACTAAGGTAATTACTTCCACCTTCCTAGAAGAGGGGGCCTTTATAGTTACAAGAGGCTCTATATTTGCCGTGTTGTTTTTTCCTCCTATATATCTCCAGATAGAGATTTCTTCTCCAACTATATAACCTTCATTAATTGAATAATATGATTCAGAAGAAGATCCAGAAGAATTTGATTGATTAGTACTTTCATTACTATTACCACAAGAATAAAGGATTAATGTCGAAATAATAAGAATTAAAAAAGGTCTAGTTTTTAAATTATGCATTTTTGACTCTTCACCATATTACCCTAATATTGTTCTGTAGATAAGTAACTTGAAACTAGTTGATCCACTTTTCTTTGACCTTCTTGAAAGGCTTCCATATATAGCCTATATCCCTCAATCTTTATTTCTTCTGGTAGATCACAAAGGCAATCTTTCCATGAAAGTTTCTTATAGCTAGGAATGAAATAAGTAGGTTTCTCCACCAGAATTTTTCTAAGTAAAGTAATATCAAATTTAACATCTACAACATCTCTCACGGCTTCTCCTGTTGTGGGATTAGGCATTAGAAATGTCTTTCCTTCTGGATCTACCATTACATAAGGTCTACCTATCCAACCCTCAATCAAATCTTCAGCTTCAATCAGGACATAAAAGTAATTTCTATTTCCTCTTAATTTTTTATGAGCTATGACAGAAGCTTCAATAGGTCCTTTATCAAAATAAATAGTTCTAACTCTCTCGCCACCAAAATTTTTTGCTCCTGGTTTAGACCAAATACCTCCAGAAGGCAGTCCTTCATAGAAGAGGAAGACCTTCCTATTTTCAAAAATTCTTACATCAGCAATATCCTTAAGGTATTTATAAGATTCCTTAAAACTCTCATGACTTTGGTTTAAGGCATTCTTTATTACTATAGTGTCTAAATAATTTGATACCTGTTCAGCCTGATCATCACTTATGTATACTTCCTTTTCAATACCCAAGACTTCTAGCGAGAAACAAAAGAAAAAGAATAATGCGAAGATTTTTTTCATTTATCAACACTTTACTTCATGTAAACCCTATGTAAACCAATTTGGCTTTTTGGATCTCATGTAAACCCCATTTGAACCTATTTAAGGTTTAGTGTTCACATTTCGCGGAGAAAAGACATGAAAAAGTACCAAAATATACACACTAGTATTCACACTAGTTGTATGAAACCTCTATAGGTATAAGGTTTGTATGAACGACCAAGAGACTGATAAGGGTGAGGTCGGAGGTTCAAGTCCTCCCAGACCCACCAGTTTCCTCAGACTACATAAGGGTTTCAGAGAGTTTCATGTTTGAAACTCTTTTTTTATTTCTATGAACACTTATGAACACAGTAAATAATATGTTCGGATGAACATTTTTTGTTTTACAGAACAAAATTGGTTAAAGTAAATTCTGAAAAAATTTTAGAGAATGATTTTAGAAGTTTTAAAATATTTAATTAAACACATTGACTAATACAGAAAAAAAAATAAATGAAGAGAAGAAAACGAGTTCATGTTTTCTGGTTTTAATCTTAGGAATCTTCCCTCTTATAAATAATAAAAGTAATAAAGGTATTACTATGGGAGAAAAAATATTAGCGTTCAAGGCATCTTGTACGTTAAGGAATGTCATTTGATGCACTCCTTCAGTCATACCACTTAACAAACTTTTTACTCCAAATATTTTTTCTATCGGAGAAGGTGAAAGTCCAATAATTGCCTCTAAACGTACAAGAGGATTATTTTCTATAGAAATAAAAAGTAATAATAATGAAAATAAAAGAAGCCTAAGAAATAGGCTCTTCAGCTCCATCAGATTTACCCACCTGCTCATTAAGCAAGATAGAATAAAGTTCTATTCTTTCTTTTCGTCTGTAACAGGCTTCCTAACTATTAAATAAATAGGTACCGCCGCTATACATATAAAAAAAGTAAAGATTCCCCAGCCTGCACCACTCATTCCTCTAGAACTAGCATCCTTTCCGATAAGCACAGCAATCACACCAGCAATTATCATTGAAATTATAAAACCCCCTGCTTCCATAAAATATCTCCCAATAAATTTATTAAATAAAATCTAACACTAAGGTTTTATTCTAAATAGTGCAAACGATAAAAGTTTTTTGTTAAAAAAGATTAAAGAATTTCTTAAGAAAAAGCAGAAAATTTTTGTAGGTGAAAGTCCGCATTTCCAAACGTTGCGTCAATAACTAACAAACGCTTGAAGTAATGGCCGATTCTAAGTTCTTCTGTCATCCCCATTCCGCCATGGAGTTGAACAGCATTTTCACTGATAAACATTCCGGACTTTCCGATTAAATGCATGAGTGCATGGATGGTTCTCTGTGCAGCTTCTGGGTCTTGAATTGTTTCCATTGTTGCACGGTACAACAGCGACTTACACTGTTCATATTCCATAAACATATCAACCATGCGATGTTGCAGAACCTGAAATTCAGACAAAGGATGATCAAACTGTTCTCTTTGTTGCGTGTAGTCCACCGTATCTTTATATAAGACTTCCATGGCGCCAACCGCTTCTGCACTTAATGCAAGCATTGCATCGTTGGCAACTGTCTGCAATATGCTGAAGCCTTGATCAACTTCACCCAGAATTCTGTCTGGACCTACACTTACATTCTCTAAGGTAATTTCAGAAGCTCTTAGCCCATCAACAGTGGGAAAGTTATCTCGGGATAAACCTTCAGC
>Ga0315318_10001108_pt1 | contig 11680 bp, 10 predicted proteins | sample M1200m3416metaG_FD_203703 | JGI IMG/M metagenome (GOLD analysis project Ga0315318, IMG submission 203703) | Ammonia-oxidizing marine archaeal communities from Monterey Bay, California, United States - M1 200m 3416 | ecosystem: Environmental > Aquatic > Marine > Coastal | place: USA: California... | reverse complement strand
TTTTATTTAAGTATCGGTAATTTGGAGCGTTATATATGTCTACAGAAATAAATACTAAAGATCAAATTGCTGCAATGTTATCAGCAAAATTAAATGAATTTCTTGATGGAGTTGGTGATAGTTATGGTAAAGTTATTCTAGATGAATTAGTAACTAGACTAGAATATACTATTACTGATTTTAAGGATGAAGTTGGTGAAGTTATGGAGCAAATGTTAGAAAATGCAGCAAACAAAAAAGAGATTCTTTCCAATTTAATTGCAAGAGAGAGTTCACCTCCATCAGGTAATGATAATGCAGTTGATACAAGTTCAGATTCTCCTCAATCATCAGTAGGGGAAGATGATCCACGAGAGATGAGTGAATGGGAAAAGAAATTAGAAAAATTAGGGTAAATTTTAAGGAGTGGAACCAGTAAAATGACCGTTAAGGATAAGATTATTTTTGGAGTATTGATAATTTTGATAGCTGTTGCCGGATATTTTCAATATATGGCAACAAATATGATAAGTCGTATGGATGAATTAAATGAAAATGATTTGAAGCATGTTGACGTAGTCCATAAAGAGTTTAGAGAAGATTTAAGAAAATTAAATTTACAGTTTATTGGTAGAGGAAAGCATCTTCAAAAAGCACAACAAGATATAATTGCCAACACTGAATATATAGAGTACGTAACTGATTCATTAGGAAACGCAATACAGTTAGTGCAATATAATCTGGACGAGTTAGATCGTACTGTATCTAAAAAATTCGATAATGTAGAAGCAGATATTCAAGATTTAACGGATACATTTAACAGAGAACGGAGACGGACGAAGAACGAACGTTCAGATATCAAACAAACAATAACTGCAATGCAGAGTGAAATAAAGGCTTTAAATGATAAAGTTTTTGGTATTCCTGAAGAAGAAAAGGAAAAGAAGGAAAAGAATTAATTAATTCTTTTTCATTAAAGCATGATGAAGGCTGGTGATTGCAAAATCATCAGCCTTTTTTTATACAAAATTTCAAAATACCTATTCAGGTTATAAATCCAAATAAATACTTAAACCTATTATTTAACTATTCAAATAGTTGATTAAAGTTATATAGTAAGTGATGAGTTTTGCTTGAATAAATAGCAATTATAGAAAATAAATTTATAAAAAAAATGGGGTAGATTTCACAAGGACCTCGGAACCAAGTGAAGATCTACCCCTTCCACATACCAAAGGTACCAAACCAGCACCTTCTTGGCTTAAAGTAAAAGTTTAATATCCTATTTGCAAGTTAATTATTTTTGGTAGGCTAAGTGCCGAGGGCCGGAATCGAACCGGCACGAGGTTACCCCCATCGGTGTTTGAGACCGACGCGTCTACCAATTCCGCCACCCCGGCATATTAGAATTTACAACAACTTGTGAATTTGTTGAGGAGAAATTTATATTTATTAACCAATCTTATACTTAAAGTATTACTTTAAACTATAGTTTAACTTATAAATAATATTGTAAATAATCATATAAAGGTATAATATATAAATTACATGTCTTCAATTATGAAAAAAATCTTATTCATTATTTCACTTACACATACCTTTGGATTTTCTCAAACAACTTCCGTTCTAGATGATTATGTTTTTGTTGATAGTATTAATACAGTCACTGTTTCAGATGTTAAGACTTTATATTTGTTTGAGTTGGAGGATGAAAGTGAATATGTAGGAGAGTTAATTGCTGATAGTCCTGATAATGTGACTATTAAACGTATGGATGGTTCAGTTGTAAACATACCAGCTTATAAAGTTATTAAGAGAACTAAAATTGATGAATCACAATGGGATCAAGAATCAGGTGAAATCATATTTCATAATTTGCATGATTCTCGTTATTTCTTTTCACCAAGTGCTTTCCCTTTAGATCAGGGGGAAGGCTATAGTATGAATGCATATTCAATTTATTGGGCTTTTCAATATGGCGTTACTGATAATTTTTCACTAGGAGCAGGAACAAGTTTTTTGGGACTAAGTTCTTTATCAGCAAAATATACAGTTCCAAGTAATACCGAAAACTTAAATATTGCTTTTGGTTGGTTTTGGGTAGGAAATCCTTTTTTTGATGAGGGTAAATCTATAATTAACATTCCATTTGCAGTATCTACATGGGGGGATAAAGAAACAAATGTTTCATTAGGCTTTGGGTTTAATTTTGAAGCTGATAAACATCCTCTTGTATTAAATATTGGTGGTACAAACAGAATGAATAGAAGATCGGCTTTAGTATTTGAACTGTGGGGATTTAACTATACAGGATATGAAGATTCCGTCAGTCCTTATGAACTTATAGATAGGGAAAAAGTTTCTAAAACACTTATTTACGGGGGACCTGGGTTAAGATGGTTAAGAAAAAAAACAAAAAAACGTCTATTCGGAATATTTAAGAATAACAATTATGCTGGGTCTAATGTTATTGATTTTCAAGTATTCTTTTTACATACTGATGGAAAGACTTTAGGTCCTTTTCCTATGATAGGTGCTTCAAAAAGATTTTAATTGAATATCAAGCCCCACATTCGTGGGGTTTTTTGTTTATAGGTATAATTTGCAAAATAGTGATTATATTATTTAATTAGATAAAGATTAAGTCATTCGTTAAATTTTAGAAATAATCGATAGGATATTAAGCTATGAAAACCACATCTCATTATCTATTACAAAACAATGAGCAATATGCCAATGAACCAGCGCTATCATTTAAAGATAGTAATGGTGGGATAAATACGGATACATGGTCAGATTATTATGAATTTGTTATGAGCATATCAAAATCATTAATCTCATATGGCATTAAGAAAGGGGACAGATGTGCCATTTATAGTTATAATAGAAAAGAATGGTTTGGTTGCTATAGCGCATTACAAATGGTAAATGGAGTAGGGGTTGCAGTTTATCACACCTCCTCACCATCAGAAGTTGAATGGGTTGTAGGGAATTCAGAATCAAAAATTGTATTTGTTGGAAATAATCCCAATGACAATGGGGAAAAAGAGAAAATGCCTATTCATCGGCTGCATTTTATACTTGAAAAATTGGATTCAGTTGAATTAGTAGTGGTGATGGATGGTGTTGAAAAATTTGATCAAGAAAATGTAGTTACTTGGGAAGAATTTATTTCTAAAGGCAAAGATGTCTCTGATTCTGACGTGTTAGATATGAAAGATAAAATTGATATAAATGATTCATGCTCATTGATATATACATCAGGAACAACTGGTAACCCAAAGGGAGTAGAGTTAACGCATAATAATTTTAAGTTTCAGTTAGATTCGGTTTTAAAAGTTATGGCATTTGAACAGGGTGAAAAATATGTTTCGTGGCTGCCGCTTGCCCATGTATTTGGACAGATGGTTGATAACCATTACTGGGTTAGAAGGGGATTGCATATGACAATTGTAGACAGCCCGTTAAATACAATAGATTATGCAAAAGAAGTACAACCTCATTTATTTATCAGTGTACCAAGAATATATGAAAAGGTATATACAAACTTAATTGCAGCCATTGAATCAAAAGCTATCTTAAAAATTGGTTTAAAAATTCCTGGTCTATCAAGTTTATTAAAGAAGAAGCTGAAAGCAGCAGCAGGTTTTAGTAATACTCGATTTGCAATTTCAGGTGCCGCTCCGATAAACCCTGATATTTTACAATTATTTCAACAATTAGGAATTCCATTGTTTGAAGGATATGGAATGACAGAAAATACTGCTGGTGCTACATTGAATTATCATGGCAATAATAAAATTGGATCTGTTGGAAAAGCAGTGATAGATACTGAAATAAAAATAGCAGAGGATGGAGAAGTATTAATACGCGGAGATCATGTGATGAAAGGGTATTATAAGAATCAAGAAGCTACAGATGAAACAATAATTGATGGATGGCTGCATACAGGTGATGTTGGAAAAATTGATGATGATGGTTATTTATTTATAACGGGAAGAATGAAAGAAATTTATGTGAGTTCTAGTGGAAAAAATGTCGCTCCGTTAGTTATTGAAGAAACAATGAAATCGATTCCATTGGTTTCACAATGTTATCTTGTTGGAGATGGTAGGAAATTTTGTAGTGCATTGATAACTCTTGATATGGGAATAATATTAAGAGATAAATTTGGTGTTGATCCAAATAGTATTCCAAAAGATCCTATAAAACAAAATGAAATGATAGTTGATAAAGGAAGTGCTTTATCAGATTTCACGGACAGTGAGGAAGTTTTTAATGAGATCAAGGAAAAAATAGATACGATGAATTTAAAATTTTCCAGTCCAGAACAAATAAAGAAATTCACAATTTTGCCAAGAGATTTTTCGATTGATGATGGTGAATTAACGCCGACATTAAAAATAAGAAGAAAAATAATAAATGATAATTGGGCAAAAGAAATTGATAATATGTATTCTTCCTAGCTTAGATATCTGTTTGTAGTTAATCAGGAATAAAAAGTAAAAATGAACGTATCAGTTTTAGGTTGTGGAACATGGGGTAGTGCAGTTGCGCAAGCGTTGGCAGATAAGGGAATTGCCGTTACTGCTTGGCAACGATACGAAAATAAATCTTTAGAAATGGAATCGACACGCAGACATCCAATTCTAACGGGTTTTGAATTTAATAGAAATATAACTTTTACAGCCAATTTTGATGATACGATAGCATTTGGAGAAATAATTATTCTAGCTGTTCCTTCGCATGTTATACGAGATGTTACTTCTCAAGCCTCAAAAGTATTTACAAACGACACGATTATTGTGAACTTAGCAAAAGGTATTGAGAATAATACGTTGATGACTATGAGTCAGGTAATACATGCTGAGAGTGGACTTAAAGAAGGTCAAGTAGTTTCCTTATATGGGCCAAGTCATGCTGAAGAAGTAGTAAGAAAACTTCCAACTACGTTGGTTGCAGGTTGCGTCGATAAGAATACATCTTCCTTTATTCAGGAATTAATGTCCTCTGAATACTTACGTATCTATAGAAATGATGATATATTAGGAGTTGAAATTGGTGGGTCATTAAAGAATATAATGGCTATAGCTGCAGGGGTATGTGATGGGATAGGCTATGGAGATAATAGTAAAGCAGCTATTTTGACAAGAGGTATGAATGAAATGACCAAATTAGGACTTAAAATGGGAGCAAATAAATCCACATTTTCCGGGTTAAGCGGCATTGGTGATTTACTTGTCACAGCTTTAAGCAATCATAGTCGCAATCGATTTGTTGGTGAAAAGATTGGAAAGGGAGAATCTTTAGAAGAAGTTACAGATAATATGAAAATGGTTGCAGAAGGTATTAATACATGTAAAGCAATTCCAGATTTAGTAGATAAATATGAAATTGAAATGCCTATATCTCAATCGATATATGATATACTTTTTAATAAGAAAGATCCTCTAAAGGTAGTAAAAGAACTAATGACAAGGAAGTTAGGACCTGAAATAGCTGAATAATATTTAAAACATAAACTAATTTCATGGCTGGCCCTTGTAGTTCAATGGATAGAATAGGTCCCTCCTAAGGATTAGATGTAGGTTCGATTCCTACCAAGGGCACATAAATAAAATAAATAGTTTGGAGATTGTATGTTAAAACCGAGAAGAAAAATAATTAAAAAAGAATTAAAGAAAGATCCATATATTGAATTTTTAGCTAGTGCTAAAGATAATCTAGATAAAAATCAGTCTTTGTATAAAAAAATACTATTAGTAGTAGTAGTAGTAATTTTTGCAATCGTTTTTTTACTTAATAATTATCAAGGTAACAAATCTATTTCTAAAGAATTATTAGGTAAAGCACTAATTGCAATGGCTAACGGGGATATTGATAATGCAAGAATACAATTTGAATTTGTTTCTGATGAATATGGTAATAATGAATCAGGTAGTTTAGCCAAATATTATCTTGCTAGGCTTTATTTTAGTGAAAAAGACTATTTAGGAGCGACAAGTTATTTGAATGAGATACGTAATACTGACTTTCCACTTAATCATTTTAACATTAGTAAATACAAAATGATGGCATTAATTGCTATGGAAAATGAAGATTATGATGAGGCGATTTCATATTACGAAAGAGCCCTATCAAATGCAGATCTTGAGGATCAGAAGCATCTTATTTCCCTAGATTTGGCAGATATAATATTGATTACTGGAGACTACAGTAGAAGTATGGAGTTTGTTCAATTAGTTCTCAATACTGCTGAGCCTCGATCAGTCAATTACATAAGAGCTGAAGAACTGTTTGGCCAAATAAAATATACCCAATCTTCAAGTTAATATCACTTGTAGATCATACTGAAAAACTATAACTTCGCTGGATGAAAAGTGGGTGCAAGCACCCACTTTTTATTTATTAGATAGTTATGGATATATTAAAAGAAGATATAAAATCATTGTTGCCTAACGGTGTCTTTCTTGTTGATCTAAAAGAAGATAATCGTAGAAGAATGTTAAATTGCGTTATAGATGCAGAAAACCCTGTAGATTTAAACCTAACAACTTCAGTTTCAAAACATATTCATAAATCTGGAATTTTAGAAAAATCGTATCCTAAAGGTATGTCTTTATCCGTTTCTTCAGTTGGAATTGACACACCAATTAAGGAAGCATACCAGTATAGAAAAAATATAAATAAATCTATTAGTTTACGTATGGTCAGAAATGATAAGACTTGTTCTTTTAAAGCTATGATTGTTGATGTAAAAGATGATTGTATAGAGATCAAAAGAAAAGGATTTGATAATGAATGGGTACCTATTGCTGAAATTGATCATGCAAAACTGATAATTAAATTTAGTTAGATATGGAGGCTAAAATTGATTAATCGTGCGTTAATTGATGTATTCTCTGAGATTGCAAGAGAGAAAAATGTAGAGCGTTCTGAATTAGGTTCTATTATTGAACAGTTATTCCTTCACTTAATAGAACGTGAGCGTGGTGATTCTTCAAATTGTAGTGTAATAGTAAATCTTGATAAAGGTGAACTTGAAATCTACGCTGAAAGAGAGATTGTTGATGATTTAATGGATCCAGTATTGGAAATCACATTGCAAGATGCCTTAAAGTTGGCTCCTGGAGAGAGTTTTGATGTAGGAGATGTTTTTGTTGAAGTGATTGATCCTACAATTTTTGGACGTAGACTAGTTACAGCAGCAAAACAATTCTTTAGTCAACGATTAAATGATGTTGAAAAGCGATACATATATGAAGATTACTCTCAACGTATTGGTGAAATTGTAATTGGAACTGTTCGTCAAATTCAACGTGATAATTTATATATAAATATAGATCAAGCTGAATTATTGATGCCCAGGAGAGAACAGATCCTTTCTGAGAGGCATAGAAGAGGTGACACATTACGTGCAGTTGTTAAATCAGTTGAAGTTACTCCAAGAGGTCCAGAAATAATTGTTTCAAGAGCAGATAATCATTTTTTATATAAATTATTTGAAATGGAAGTTCCAGAGATTGAAGATGGGATCATTGAGATTGATGGAATTGCACGGCAACCAGGTGAACGAGCAAAAATTATAGTAAGATCTAACGATAGAAGAATAGATCCTGTTGGAGCATGTGTTGGGATGAGAGGCAGTAGGATTCAAGCTATTGTTAGAGAACTAAATAATGAAAAAATAGACATTGTAAATTATAGTCATCAACCTGAGATTCTCCTTTCAAGAGCTCTATCTCCAGCAACTCCATTGGACCTATATATTGATGAGGAAGATAAATATTGTGTTGCGGTTTTTAATGATGAGGATTTAGAGTTTGCGATTGGAAGAGGTGGCGTTAATATTAATTTAGCTAGTCGTATAACAAGCTATCGTATTGATGCTTATGGTAAGAATGAATATGAACGAAATCAAAAACAACAATCAACTCTTATTTCAGAAATAGATGGTATATCTAATAAGGACGTTTCTTTATTAGAAGATGCGAGTGTGCTTACTGTGTCTGATGTATTAGATGCTGAAGAAGAAACTTTAATAGAAATTAAAGGCATCACTTCAAATAAGATCGAGAAAATATATAATTCGATAGAATCATTTATTGAATTGGATAATGAAGAAGATGCGGAAGAAGAAGTTGATGTTAAAGAATTAATAGAGAACCTCGATGAAAAGCTCGAAGTTGAAGTGAAAGAAGTAGCAGAGAGTGAAGAGAGTGAAGAAGTAGCAGAGAGTGAAGAAGTAGCAGAGAGTGAAGAGAGTGAAGAAGTAGCAGAGAGTGAATCAGTTTAAAATTAATAGTAAAACGTATCGAATTGATAGTAGAATAGGATAGTAGTGGCAAAAAATATTAGAATTTTTCAGATTGCAAAAGACTTAAATATTTCTCACACTGAAATATTAACATTCTTGAAAAAGAAAGGTGTGGATGTTGCTAGTCATATGACGCCTGTTGATGAAGATATTCAAGAGATGATAAAGGGTGAATTTCGTAAAGAACGTCAGGATATAGATCGTTTTCGTAAAGAGCAAGTAAGGCGAGAAATACACCAAACCCGAATTGATGAAGAACAAAAAACACATAAGAAACTCAACCTATTAAGTCTGGATGAACAGCGGAGCATAGAGAAAAAAGAAAAACAAACAGAAGAGAAAAAGCAAAAGGAACAAGCTGCTGATAAAGAACGCAAAAAAGTAAAAGATAAAAAGAAAGATACTAAACAAGAAAAAAAAGAGGTCAAAAAACCTAAGGCAAAGCAGCATAAGCTTCGAAAAATTGATTTATCAGAAATTAAATCTCAAATAGGCAATGTTAATCGAAAACCTTCACCGAAAAAAGGGGATGATGAGCCTGCAACTCGTTCTGCAAAAGATGCGGTTAAACAAACATTGGCTACAATGGACAAAAAATCAAAAAAGAAAGTTTATAAAAAAGATAGGAAGCAGGATCAAGATGAAGTTCCAAATGAGAATGATGTTTTAAATTTAAAGATTCCTGAGTATTCAAGTGTTGATGAACTTGCAAAATTAATGGATGTAGATGCTAGCGATATTATTAAAGAATGTATCTCATTAGGGAAATTAGCTACGATAAATCAGCGCTTAGATTGGGATATGATCGAAATGTTAGCAGAGACATTTGGTTATCAAGCTGAACCTGTTGAAGATGTTGCAGAGGAATTATTTTCTTTGGAAGAATCTGATGATGATATTAAAAATGCAGTACATAGATCGCCAGTAGTTACGATTATGGGTCATGTTGATCATGGAAAAACCTCTTTATTAGATTATATTAGAGATGCTAATGTTGTAGCAGGTGAATCTGGAGGAATAACTCAGCATACTGGTGCTTATCAAGTTGATTTACCAGAAAATAAAAGTATTACCTTTCTAGATACTCCTGGACATGAAGCATTTACAGCAATGCGGGCTCGTGGTGCGCAGGTTACTGATATTGTTGTTTTAGTTGTAGCGGCAAATGATGGGGTAATGCCTCAAACAATTGAAGCGATAAATCATGCAAAAGCTGCAGCTGTTCCATTAGTTGTGGCTATTAATAAAATCGATTTACCTGATAATGACCCAGATCGTGTGAAAAGAGAATTATCTGAAAATGATGTTCTTCTTGAGGATTGGGGTGGAAAAGTTCAGGGTGTTGAAATTTCTGCTAAAGAGGGCACTGGTGTTGAAGACCTTCTACAATCTATTCTTGTTGAAGCTGAAGTTCTTGAGCTGAAAGCAAATCAAGATACTCTTGCACGAGGTACAGTGATTGACTCTAAGCTAGATAAAGGATATGGTCCTGTTGCAACAGTATTAATTCAGAAAGGAACACTAAATGTAGGTGATCCCTTTATATGCAATAATTATGCTGGTCGTGTTCGAGCAATTATGGATGAACGGGGTAATCGTATAAAACTTGCTATGCCTGCTGATGCAGTGCAAATATTAGGATTTGATCAAGTACCTCAGGCCGCAGATATTTTTTCTGTAGTAGATGATGCGAAAGACCTCAAAAGATTAGCTTCTGATCGTCAGCGTACGAAACGTGAAATTGATCAACGAAGAATAAAAGCGACTACACTAGATTCAATATCAGCAAAAATTAAAGAAGGATCAATAAAGACCTTACCTCTTGTAATTAAAGGTGATGTTGATGGTTCTATAGAAGCATTGAGTCAAACGTTGGAAAAAATTAAAAACGATGAAGTTGGTATTCAAGTTATTCACAAATCTGTTGGATTAGTTACAGAATCTGATGTTTTACTTGCAGCTGCATCTGGTGCAGTAATAATTGCTTTCCATGTCCAAGTTGATTCGAATGCTAAGTTACAAGCGAGACAGGAAGGTGTAGATATCAGGTCCTATAGCGTTATTTATAATGTTGAAGAAGAGTTAAAGCTAACATTAGAAGGTTTATTAGAGCCTGAAACAAAAGAGGAAGTATTGGGTAGGGCAGTTGTATTAGAAATGTTTAAAATTCCCAAACAAGGATTTATTGCTGGTACAAGAGTAGAAGAAGGCGTTATTCATAGAGGAGATAAGGCAAGATTAATTCGTGATGATGAAGTAATACATGAAGGGTCAGTAACTTCATTAAAAAGATTTAAGGATGATGTAAAAGAAATCAAAGAAGGTATGGAATGTGGAATTGGAATAGAAGGATCTGGAAAATTTAAAGAAAATGATATCATTGTTACTTTTGAAATACAATCAATAAAGAGAACTCTTGAATTATAATTATGCATCAACAACTCCCGTTCAAGCGGACTGATAGAGTTGGTCAGCAAATAAAGTCAATCCTTGGCGATATAGTTCTTAAACATATCAGTTTAAACCATATTGGATTTATTACCTTTACATCTGTAGATGTATCTAGAGATTTGCGTAGTGCAAAAGTTTTTTATAGTGTTCTTAATCCAAAAATGAAGATTGAATTAATTGAAAATGAAATGAAAAAGTTACGAAAAGCATTTCGAAAGTATCTTGGGTTGCAATTAAATACGAAAAATACTCCTGAATTAAAATTTTATATGGATGATTCACATAAATTCACTGAACAGATAGATAAATTATTTAAGGATATAGATTCAGAAGATAAATGATTATAAATATTAATAAACCTCCAGGTTGGACGTCATTTGACGTTGTAAAGAAAGTTCGTGGTATTATTAATGAAAAAAAGGTTGGTCATGCTGGTACACTTGATCCTTTTGCGACAGGTGTTTTGATCTTAGGGACAGGCTCTGATACAAAAAAACTATCTGATATTTCATTATCAAATAAAACGTACATAGCTGACTTAACCTTGGGGATAGAAACTGATACATATGACTGTGATGGAAATACTATTTTAAAAGCAAAGATACCAGAATTATCTCAAAAAGTTGTTGAAAAGATTCTAGCATCATTTAAAGGTCTTAGCAAACAAACACCTCCTATGTATTCAGCAAAGAAGGTTAATGGAGTACGTTTATATAAGCTAGCACGTCAGAATAAGATTGTGAAGAGAGATCCAATAGAAATTAATATTCATGATATTCAATTAATAAAATTGAAATCATCAACAATTACATTTCAAGTCACTTGTTCAAAGGGTACATATGTAAGAGTTTTAGGATATGATATTGCAAAAAATCTGGGAACAGTAGGCTTTTTATCTGCATTAGAAAGAATAAGTGTTGGACCCTATAATAT
>Ga0315318_10001107_pt1 | contig 11681 bp, 10 predicted proteins | sample M1200m3416metaG_FD_203703 | JGI IMG/M metagenome (GOLD analysis project Ga0315318, IMG submission 203703) | Ammonia-oxidizing marine archaeal communities from Monterey Bay, California, United States - M1 200m 3416 | ecosystem: Environmental > Aquatic > Marine > Coastal | place: USA: California... | reverse complement strand
GGCGTGTTCACTCGTCTCGACGGCAAACTGCTCAAGCTGCTCGAGGTCGAGCCAGCGGACGCCGATTGCCCCGGGCCGGGCGTCGTTGGCCAAGCGGACGCCGACGGCATCGTCGTCGGCTGCGGCGACGGGGCGCTGCGCATCACGCGCCTGCAAAAAGCGGGAGCCAAGCGCCTAACCGCCACCGAGTTCCTCGCCGGCAACCCACTACCCACCGGCACGCAACTGGACTGAAAAAAGCCGCTTGGCCAAGCGCGGCTTTTAGCGGAACATTCCCGGCGTGGAAACAGTTGCCGAAACAACCTTGCCGGACGCCAATGGGCGCTTTGGCGAATACGGCGGGCGCTACGTCCCCGAGACGCTCATGCATCCGCTGCAGGAACTGGAGGACGAATATTTTCGCGCGCAGAACGATCCCGAGTTTCAAAACGAGCTACAATATTATCTGCGCGAGTTCTGCGGACGCCCCACGCCGCTCTACCACGCTGAGAGGCTCACCCGCGATCTCGGCGGCGCAAAAATCTACCTCAAGCGCGAAGACCTGCTGCACACCGGCGCGCATAAGATCAACAACGCGATGGGGCAGATTCTGTTGGCCAAGCGCATGGGGAAAACACGAATCATCGCCGAGACCGGCGCGGGACAGCACGGCGTCGCCACCGCCACCGTCGCAGCGATGTTCGGACTGGAGTGCGTCATTTACATGGGCTCAGTCGATTGCAAGCGGCAGGCGCTGAACGTTTTTCGCATGGGCATGCTCGGCGCGGAGGTCGTGTCGGTCGAGGCCGGCCAAAAGACTCTAAAGGAAGCGGTCAACGAGGCCATGCGCGACTGGGTCACCAACATAAGGGCCACCCACTACATTCTCGGCACCGCCTACGGTGCACATCCCTACCCGGTGATGGTGCGCAACTTCCAGCGCGTGATCGGCGACGAGGCACGCCGTCAGATTCTCGAGCAGGAGGAACGACTGCCGGACCACCTCATCGCCTGCGTCGGCGGCGGTTCGAACGCGATAGGCCTGTTTTATCCGTTCCTCGGCGACAAGACAGTAGCGATGACCGGTGTCGAGGCGGGTGGCGAGGGGATCATCGACGGCAAACACGCCGCTCGATTCCAGGGCGGCGGACTGGGCGTGCTGCAGGGCACTCGCTCATTTGTCCTTCAGGACGAGAATGGGCAAATTCAACTCACCCACAGCGTCTCCGCCGGGTTGGACTATGCTGCCGTCGGCCCGGAGCACGCCTGGCTCCGGGACATCAACCGCGCCGTGTACACCTACGCCACCGATGCCGAGGCGCTGGCCGCATTCCAGAAACTGGCCAAGCTCGAAGGCATCATCCCCGCGCTGGAGTCGAGCCACGCCATCGCTGAGGTCATTAAGGCCGCGCCGAAGATGAGCGCCGACAAAATCATCATCGTCAACCTCTCCGGCCGGGGCGACAAGGATGTCGCACAGGTCGCCGAGATGGGCATCCTCTGACGCTTGGCCAAGCTGCCCGGTATTCAATCCATGAGCGAGGAGGAGGAAATGCGGGTGGACAAGTGGTTGTTCGCCGTGCGCCTGTTCAAGACGCGCAACCAGGCTGCGGAAGCCTGCCGCGACGGCAAGGTGCGCCTCAACGACTCCACGGTCAAGGCCGCCAAGCCGCTTCGTGTGGGCGACACGGTCGGTGTCCACCAAAGCCCAATCACGCGCACACTCAAGGTCGTTGGCCTCACCCAGCGACGCGTCGGCGCCAAGCTAGTGCCCGACTTCGCCGAAGACAAGACAGCGCAAGCGGAGTTGGACAAACTACGCCTGGCCAAGCGCGGCACAGGCCACAAAAAACCAGGTCGCCCCTCCAAACGAGACAGACGCCTCATCCACAGGTTCACCGACCCCGACCAGGCGTAAATGAGCGCGAACAAAAACGGAGTTGTCGGCGGATTCTCGAGGGCTGTTTTTATAGTGATTTGCATCGGTATGATTCTGTTTTTCGATTGGTTCACCAATGATTCGCTCACGAAACAGCTTGGCATCGAGCCACGATCGCTTGGAGGTCTTGACGGAATACTCTTCGCGCCCGCGCTGCACGGCAGCCTTGGCCATTACCTCGCCAACGCCGCACCGTTGATCGTGCTGCTCGGACTGCTGCTCGCCAACAGCAACTACAAACCGTGGCGCTCGCTCAGCATCGTCTGGCTACTGGGCGGCCTGGGCACGTGGCTGATCGGCCGACCCGACTCCAACCACATCGGCGCGAGCATTGTTATATTCGGGCTGGTGACATTCCTGATTTTCGCATCGTTGTTTTTGAGAAGCTGGCGCTCTGCATTAGTCAGCACGGTTGTTTTGCTTTTTTATGGAGGGATTTTCCTGAACGTCCTCCCGCCGCTGCTAAACAGCGGCATAAAGGAAAACGTCTCATGGGAAGGCCACCTCTCCGGCACCATCGCCGGCGCCATCGCCGCCTGGCGTGTGCGGAAAAAGTAGCAGGAGTTTCAAGTCAAAGGCGGAATCGACTGAACACTTGAACCTTTGAGCTTGAAACTCATTCGTACTGCTTGAGCACCTCAAAGCGTTGGCTGCCTTCGCTGGTGAGGTGCACGATGACGCCTCTCTTAAAATCCTCGCCCTCGAGCGCGGCCTTGAATGATGCGACCGAGTCGACCGGTTCGCTGTTAATCCGCGTCACAATGTCGCCGAGCGAGATGCCTTTCTCGGCAGCGACGCTGTCGTTTTCGATCGCGGTGACAATCACGCCCTGTTCATTCTCGACCTCGAAACGCTTGGCCAAGTCTTCGTTGATGTTTTGCACAGTCATACCCAGCAGCTTGGCCTTGGTGTCGGCTTCTGGCTTGCGCTCGGACCGGCGCATTCGGCTCACGGCGGTGAACTCCTCAGGGAACGCCCCTGTCTCGACCTCTATTTCCCGGGCCTTCCCATTTCGCATCAGGCCAAGCGTCACCGGATCGCCAGCTTTCTTGAGCCGAAGTTCGCGCTTCAGTTCGTCGGCCGACTTCACGCTGTTGCCATCGACTGATGTGATGACATCGGCCAACTCGAGATCGGAGTTCTCCGCCGGACCGCCGGAGACAAATCGCCGAACGACCACGCCATCCTCGACGCCAACGGCCAAGTCGCGATAGTCGGCATCCTCACGCAGCGTTGTAATATTCACGCCGAGCCAGGCGCGGGTCACTTTACCGTCATCGATCAGCATATTGGCAACGCGCTTGGCCAAATTCACCGGAATGGCAAACCCAATACCGGTGTTCACGCCGCGTATGAGGGTGTTGATCCCGATTACCTCGCCGTAAATATTGACCAGCGGCCCACCGCTGTTGCCGGGGTTGATGCTGGCGTCGGTCTGGATGAAATCCTGGTCGAACATCATCTGGTCCGATAACACGCGTCGCCCCTTGGCGCTCACGTGGCCAACTGTGACGCTGTAATCCAGCTCGTACGGCGAGCCGACTGCGATGGCGAACTCGCCAACCTTGGTCTTGTCCGAGTCACCCATCTTCGCGGCAGTCAACCCGGTGGCATCAATCTTCACCACTGCGATGTCCGACTCGCGATCGACCCCGAGCACCTCGCCGTCGTACTCCTTGCCACCCCTAAAAACGATCTGCACCTTTTCGGCGTTCTCGACCACGTGGCGGTTGGTAAGAATGACGCCATCCTTGCGATAGACCAGCCCGGAACCCTGCCCATCGAAAATCGGCCCACGAGGCCGTGACCGGCGTGGCTGCTCCTCACGCTGCTCCTGTTGGCGCTCAAAAAACTTACGGTATTCCTCCGGCAACTGGTCGAAAAACGGGCTACCCCCCTCCCCGCGGGCCTGCGGCCTTTTGGCCACGCGCACCACGACGACCGACGGGGAAACGCTCTCGGCCACCTCGACAAACGCCTGGTTGAGCTGCTGGGCCAGCTTGAGTGCCTCCGACGGCTCGGCCGCCCAAGCCGGAGAGTTTGCAACCATGCCGCCCAGTAGGCTGGTGCTCAAAATCGTTACTGCTATTTTCTTCATCATTCTGTTTTTAATTCTCTAACTGCCTCCGCAATCTTCGTGAAACTTGGATTAGGCTCAACAAAAAACGTTCAAAAAAACCAAATGTCTGGATTCGCTCGACACACCCCCGGGTTTGTGGATTACTTTGCGGAGTTTGACCCGGAGCACGCCGGGTTTTTTGCAGATGGACAAGGATTTATTAGCCAAAGCCAAGTCGCTCGGGTTCTCCGACCGGCAGATCGCCCACCTCACCCACCGCACCGAGGACGAAGTGCGGACCGAACGCCATGCCCTTGACCTCGTGCCGGGCTTCCGGTTGGTGGACACCTGCGCGGCAGAGTTCGAGGCCCACACGCCCTACTACTACTCGTCATACGACCGGGGCGATGACGAGGTGCAGCCAAGCAATACCAAGAAGGTGATGATCCTCGGTGGTGGCCCGAACCGGATCGGCCAGGGCATCGAGTTCGACTACTGCTGTGTGCACGCCGCCTTCGCGCTAAAGGAGGAGGGCCTCGAGTCGCTCATGGTCAACTCCAACCCGGAAACCGTCTCCACCGACTACGACACCAGCGACAAACTTTTCTTCGAGCCGCTAACGCTCGAGGACGTGCTGCACATTTATCATCGCGAAAAATGCTGGGGCGCGATTGCGCAGTTCGGTGGGCAGACACCGCTCAACCTCGCGCTAGATCTGCAGGCCAACGGCGTAAACATCATCGGCACATCACCGCAGAGCATCGAGCGCGCCGAGGATCGCGAGATGTTCGCCGACATGCTGCACGCACTCGACATCCCGCAGCCGCCCAACGGCCTAGCCACCAACGAGAACGAGGCGCTCGCGGCGTCGGCCAAGCTGAGCTACCCGGTCTTGGTGCGTCCATCCTTCGTGCTCGGCGGCCGCGCGATGCAAATCGTTTATTCCGACGACGAATTGCGGCACTACATGCGCACCGCCGTCGAGGCCTCGCCGGAGAGGCCGGTGCTGGTGGATAAATTTCTCGAGGACGCCGTCGAGGTGGACGTCGATTGCATCGCCGATGTCGGCCTCTACACCGATCCTGACGACGCCACCGTGATTATCGGTGGGATGCTCGAGCACGTGGAATTTGCCGGCGTGCACTCCGGCGACGCCGCGATGGTGCTCCCACCGCACACGCTCTCGGGCGAACTCATGGACACCATGCGCCGCTACTCCGACGCCATGGCCCGCGAACTAAAGGTGACCGGCCTGATGAACGTGCAGTACGCCATCAAGGACGACGTCGTGTACGTGCTCGAGGTCAACCCGCGCGCCTCCCGCACCGTGCCGTTCGTCAGCAAGGCGATTGGCAGGCCGCTGGCCAAGCTGGCGGCCAAGGTGATGACCGGCAAGACGCTCAAGGAGCTAGGTTTCACCGAGGAAATCACGCCGAAATACTGGGCGGTGAAAGAATCTGTCTTCCCGTTCGACCGCTTTCACGGGCAGGATATTTTGCTGTCGCCCGAGATGAAATCAACCGGTGAAGTGATGGGGCTCGACACCGATCTCGGCACCGCCTACGCCAAGTCTCAAATGGCCTCCGGCAGCTCGCTGCCCCTCGAGGGACGAGTGTTCATTAGCGTCAGCGACGCCCACAAGGCGGAAGTTACCGACTTGGCAAAAAACTTCGCCGACCTTGGCTTCAAACTAATCTCCACCACCGGCACCGCCGCCGTGCTCACCAAGGCCGGCCTCGAGGTGGAGAGCGTCCCCAAGCTGGCCGAGGGTCGGCCCAACACGCTGGATTTGCTGAAAAACAACGAGATTCAGCTTGTGATCAATACCCCCTCCGGCCAGGCGCCTCGCGGCGACGAAATCAAGATTCGCACAACCGCCATCTACACCAACACCCCGATCATGACCACAATCGGTGGCGCCAAGGCGGCAGCCGAGGGCATCGCCGCGCTGAAACGAAACGGTTACGGCGTTAAACCGCTTCAGGAATACCTGTAGGGAAACCAAGCGCTTGGCCAACCACAACTACTGGTAGATGGCCCAGGGTTGGGCGAAGCCGGCGAAGCCGTCCGCCGGCGGGTCGAACTTGTGGAACAAGTCGCCGTAGTGGGTCAGATGCATCCTCGAGCGCAATCCAGTATCCAGAGTTTTAAGTTCATTGTAGGTCGCATGAACAACACCAGGATCATGTAACTGGCAGTCGTGAAAAATAGTATCCACTTTGGCCATAGGCACATGCTCAAATATGAGTGGATCGAACCTCGTGTCGGCCGTGAACAACATCCGGTCGTCGATTAACAGGCCGGTAGACCAAAACTTCGAGCCTGAGTTGTCCCCTTCTGTTGGAATATGAACCGTCCGAAAGATGAGCAACTTGACACCATCGATCTGAACCTCATAAAGCCCCCGCGGTGATGAAGTAACCTGCTTGGGATAAACAAATTCTGCCAAATCATCGAATTGAAGGACACCCCCTTCACAATACCCGCAGCCTCCACGCAGGGATTGCTCCCAAAGGATATCCTTGTATTCTCTGGCGAGAATGAGTCGAGGCTTTTCCTCAAGAACGTAGTGGCTATAAAGCAGCAATTCCTCTAAGCCTCCAATATGGTCAGCATGACTGTGTGTAATGTGGTAGCAGTCAAAATCGGAGATCTGGATACTACGGCTTAAAAGCACCCTTGGAGTGGACGTTCCGGCATCCACCAAAACAGTGACTCCATTCTTGGCTATTATAAGGCAGGTGTGTTGATTTTTTTTTGCGAAAGCAGAGCCCACTCCAGGGAAACAAACAGTCAAACCCTCCTGACTAGCCTCACGAATCGTCTGTAGTCCATTTGTTGAACTGGAATCAATTGTTTGAATGATTTTCATGCCGCAAACCAACGATATTTTTTCTGGGGGAAGTAGGTATCCTTTTTGTTGCCAAACTTGCAACAAAAAATGGCTCTAATTTTTCAAGCAATAAAGCGAAATCGTCATTTTTTTCAACCAACTTGGGGGTTGACGTCGTGAAACCCGGTGGATAGCGTCCTCTCGCGAATGCCAAGAATATGAGGCAAAACTAGAAATAGTATCACTATGAAATCAAAAGTAATGAAATGGCTCGGAACCCTTTTGGGTTGCCTGAGTTTGGTAGCCGTCGTCAGTGCCATCGCCGACCCGGTAAACACGACCTGCCCGATCAGCGGCAAGTCACTCAGCAAGGATGCCGCCAAATATACGGTTGGCCTCTGTTGTGGCAATTGTCTGGGCAAGTTCTCCAAGGAACCGGCGAAGTATCTGGGCAAAGTGAAAGCCGTCGCGGTGAACACCACCTGCCCCATGAGCGGCAAGGCGGTCAACGCTAAATTCACGGCGAAACATAAAGGCGACGTGGTCGCATTTTGTGGAGCCGGATGCCAAAAGAAGTTCACAGCCGATCCCTCGGCAGCGATCAAGCAGGTCAAGTTCGCCCACAAAACGGTGAATGACAAATGCCCGCTCAGCGGCAAAGCGATCGACCCGAAGAAGACCTACTCAGTTGGGTTCTGCTGCAACAACTGCGCCGGCAAGTTCAAGAATGACCCGGCCAAGAGCATCGCCAAGGTCAAATAACCAGACTCCATAAAAGTTTCAAGACCGCCCCGGCATCGGGGCGGTTTTTTTATCATTGCCATGCGCTTAGTCACTCAACGCGTGACGCCCCGCTCGCTGGTCTCGATAAAAGAGAGAAAGTGTTCCACCTCCGGAAGCTGTGGAATATCCGCCCGGATGACTTCGACTGCGTTAGCGCCAGTCAGGCCTTTTCGAAAATACAACCGGTGAACTTGGCGAATGACCTCGCGTGTCTCGGCCGTTACCCCATTTCGCTCCAGTCCCAGCTTGTTCACAGCGCGGGTTCGGGCCGGATTGCCGTCCACCATCATGTACGGCGCCACGTCGCTCACCACCTTCGTGCAACCGCCGAGGATCGACATTTTGCCGAGACGGCAGAACTGGTGCACCGCAGACAGGCCGCCGACGATTGCATAATCTTCGACAATCACGTGCCCCGCGAGCGTGCCGTTGTTGGACAGGACCACGTGGTTCCCCAGCAGCACGTTGTGGGCGACGTGGCTGTAGGCTAGGATGTGGTTGTCTGACCCCATCACCGTCGCCTCACCGTCGCCGGTGGCGCTGTGTACTGTCACGTTTTCTCGGAAAGTATTGTGGTTGCCGATGCGTGTCCATGTCGTGCCACCCCTCCATTTCAAATCCTGCGTCTTGAGACCAATGGAGGCAAATGGGAAAAACTCGTTGCCGATGCCGATATCGGTGTGACCATCGATGACGACGTGCGAGTGCAGTCGGTTCGCTTGGCCAAGCGTGACGTGTCGGCCGATGATGCAGTACGGACCGACCTCACAATCATCGCCAATGGCTGCATCAGGATGAATGACTGCGCTGGGATGAATCTCAGACATGGCGTGTCCTGGCCGGTTATGAATTACCCGCGAGGGTGAAGGTGATCTCGGCTTCGCTGACCACCTCTCCGCGAACCGTGCAGACGCCCTTTGCCTTGGCCACTTTGCCCCGGGCCCTGAGTAACTCGATGTCGATCTGCAGCACATCCCCCGGCTTGACCGGCTTGCGCCACTTCACTTTTTCAGCCGCCATGAAGTAGGCGATCTTTCCGGCGTTGTCGGCCTGCTTAAGCGTGAGGATGCCAGCCACCTGTGCCATCGCCTCGAGTTGCAGCACGCCAGGCATGATCGGGTGGCCGGGGAAATGCCCCTGAAAATACGGCTCGTTGATTGTGACATTTTTCTCCGCGGTAATCTTGTTGCCGTCAATCCGCGTCACCCGGTCCACCATCAGGAACGGGTAGCGGTGCGGCAGGATCTGCATGATCTGATCGGAGTCCAGTGGTGCTATTGTTTCGTCGCTCACTTGGGGTTGTTTGGGTTGGGTGGTTTGCTTCAACGGCTTGTCTCCCGGCGGGGAAAAACTTTGTGCGGCCACCAAGGGCCGTTGCGACTGTTGCAGGATGCGCCCGGCCAGACCGCAGTTGGCGGCGTGCCCTGGTTTAACCGCCACGATGTGCCCGCGCAACGGCGCGCCGATGAGACTCAAGTCACCGATGATATCCAGGATCTTGTGCCGAACAAACTCCTCACGATAACGCATCGGCTCGGCAGTCAACACGGCATCGTCACGGATAACGATGGCGTTCTCGAGGCTGCCGCCTCGGATGAGGCCATTCTTGATGAGATACTCAATCTCCTCGTAAAAACAAAACGTCCGAGCCTGAGCAATCTCACTCTCCCACGTCTCGGGCGTCAGCTCGATGCTGAAAAATTGGGTGAATCGCCCGCCCTTGTCGGAGCTGGTGCAAGTAATCTTGAAACGCTCGTGCGGGAAGGCGGATATCACCGAACCATTATGCGTGTGTTCGATCGGTGCGGTGATTTGAATCGGCTCGACGCGTTCCGCCTGCGTCTCGAGACCAGCCTCGCGTATCATTTTGCAGAACTGCCGCGCGCTGCCATCAGCCACGGGCGGTTCGCTCGAGTCGAGCTCGACAACGGTGTTGGTCACCCCAAAACCGTATAGGGCCGCCAACACATGCTCCACCGTCTGCACCTTGGCGTTACCCTTGGACAGCGTAGTCGAACGGTCGGTTTCGGCGACATTCCCGATCTGCGCCGGAATCTCCGCACAGCTGTCGAGATCCACTCGGCGAAAAATGACTCCCGAATTCGAAGGAGCGGGTAACAGGGTCATCGAGACCCTGTTTCCACTGTGCAGGCCGATGCCGGAAAAACTCGCCGGCCTGGCCAGTGTTTGCTGTTGCAACACGGCAGGCATTTAACAGGCGGGCGCAGCCGTTGGCAAGGTCAACACCTCACCGATTGCGAAGTTAGCCCTGCTCAGCCGCGAACGGTCTCACTTAGGTCAGCACTCAACTGCTCGATCACTTTTTGGTAAACAACATTATGCGCTTGGTAAATCGCAACTTTCGTTCAGGCCACCCGATCCCGCTTGGTCTCTATTTCCAGCCGGAATCGACCACTGTTTTTTTTTAGCTTAACGTCATTGCCGAATGTTTCGGCCATCAAACAAGTCGTCATGATTTGCGACTTGCAGCCGCAAGCCAATACTAGGCCCTCACGCAATAGTAGCACATGATTATACACTGGCGTAATCTCCTCAACATGGTGCGTCACCAGCACCAACGTCGGCGCATTTCGGCTATGGCCAAGCTCATCGATAAACTGGAGAAAATTTTCACGCGCAACGGGGTCAAGCCCGGCGCACGGCTCATCGAGCAGTAACACCTCCGGCCTGGCCATGAGAGCGCGCCCGATAAGCGCCCGTTGTCGCTCTCCCTGAGACAACACGCCCCATGGTCGATCTGCCAGATGCTCGCAACGAATGCGCCGTAAAATCTTCCTTGCCTCCTCACAGTCGGACGGCTTCGGTTTGTCCCACAGATCGATCATCGCATACTTGCCTGTTATCACCAAGTTCAGAGTCGGCTCGTCGTCGACCATCATCTGCCGAACACTAGAACTAACTAGGCCGATCTTCCGCCTCAATGTTGGCAAATGCACCTGCCCAAAACGTTCACCAAGTAAATCGATCTCACCTTTTGACGGAGTAAAATATCCGGTCAATGCACTGAGTAACGCTGTTTTGCCTGAACCGTTTCCTCCTAGCACGACCCAGTGTTCGCCCCGATTTACTCGCCAACTGACTTCATCCAATATCTTCGTCTCACCCCGCTGTATCGTGAGATTCGACAACTCTATAACTGGATATTCCGGATTAGTCATACGCTAAGCAGGCACTTGCATGCCCGCCTCATCAACCCAATTCCAAAAAATGATTCGTGCCCGCAACGACGCCCGAGTTGTCTCCAGTATTTCTTGCTTCCGAACAATATCGCCTTCGCAAAGCGGGAAAGCGTGCGTATCGCCATTGGACCGTGCGGTGCGAATGTTTGTTGCAAATTATTTAGCAACGACATGAAGCCCCAAACTCGAAGCAGCGTGATGCTGCATGAACACTCCCAGACGAGACAAGTTTGTGACTGACTGAAATACCGTATACCCCAGAAACAATTCGCGAAGCGAGTCGAGTAATGAATCAAACTCATCAGACACTGAACTGGCCTCAAGCACGGATGGCGGCGTTAAGATCTTCACAAAGTCGCTCAATCACTTTTGCGTGGACTTCATCGACCTGCTTGTCTTTGAGCGTGCCCTCTGAAGAACGGTAGTGGAACGCATACGCCACGCTCTTTTGCCCGGCCTCGACGCCTTCGCCGCGATAGACGTCGAACAGCTCGACCGACTCGAGATTGTTCGGCTTGGCCTTGCGGACGCTTTGCAGCACGGCGTCGTGCGTCGTGTCGTCGGCCACGAGCATCGCGATGTCGCGCCGCGTGCCGGGGAACGCCGGCAGCACCTTGAAGCCGCGCTTGGTCGTGCGGCGTTGCAGCGCCTGGCCAAGGTCGAACTCGGCGAAGAAAACCGGGTGCTTCAAGTCGTGCCGCCGGGCGAGCAGCGGCGAAAATTGGCCAAGCGTCCCGACCGGCGTTTTGCCCAGCTTCACACTGCCCGACTCAACGAAAAATTCGCTGCCCGCGTCATGCCGCTCGTAGCTGACTCCGCGCATGCCGAACTGCCCGGCGAACTCCTCGATGATCCCCTTGAGGTCGGCAAACTCATTCACCGCATCGC
>Ga0315318_10001104_pt1 | contig 11695 bp, 8 predicted proteins | sample M1200m3416metaG_FD_203703 | JGI IMG/M metagenome (GOLD analysis project Ga0315318, IMG submission 203703) | Ammonia-oxidizing marine archaeal communities from Monterey Bay, California, United States - M1 200m 3416 | ecosystem: Environmental > Aquatic > Marine > Coastal | place: USA: California... | reverse complement strand
GAGGAGAAGTCGGAACTGTTCGGCAATCTGAGTCTGGTCGGGTCTGGAGGTAGGTTCGTAGCGGTTCTTACCAAGCGTCAGCTGACGCTGGAAAGATTTGACGGACATGGCATCCGACTATCTCTGGCTTCGATCTCAAGAATGCGTCACATGAAAGTCCCGATGTTTCCCTCAGGCACCGTTCCCATCGGCCTGCTGGCGATTTACCTTGGCATGGGTGTCCTGATGCCGCCATACGCCATGGTGGCGATGGCAGGAGGGTCTCTTACACTTCTGGGATACGTGCTATCCAGGACCTCGGTCCTTGCCATCGAGACTGAGGCGGGGGACCGTCACATCATATCTGGTAGTGAGGGAATACTGCTCAGACTGTGTCTGATGGTCGACAGAGTCCGCCATGGCAGTTCGATAGATGAAGCCCGCAGAGGGCTTGAGCACATCGATGCGGAACTGCCGACATACCCTGCTTTCAGAGACGCCGGAGGTGGACTACCTGAAGTGAATGGACTGTTGACTGCCCCTGAGGCTGAGTTGCTGTTGACTGCTGAGGCGGAACCGGAAAACGAGATGTTGTTCACTGACTTCGCAGCCCCACTACCACCTCCTACTCCAGAGCCTACGATGGCTGAAGTAGAGTCACTCTTCCCTTGGGAAGACGAGGTTCATACGGAATCGGTCCCAAGTTACGAGCCGACCCCACCCCCTCAGGAGGATGCTCGCTCGGCTTACGAGAGGGCATGGGGGAAGGATGAGGCTCCATCGTGGTACGAGGAGAAGCCGGTTGGCAGTAGAATAGACTCGGCGCTGGGTGAGGCTGCTGTCGGTATGGACATGTTCGGCGAGGGCGGTATCTTCGATGCTGAGCCTGCGACCAATTATGCTCCACCTACGACTCCTCCTCCAAGCTCCTTCACACCTGCTGCAAATTACACCCCTACTGAGAACTACATCAACGCTGCAGGCCCCCCTGCCCCTGAACGTAGGCCGACCAGCTCGCAAATGATTAGGCGGGCACAGGACAGGTTCGGGACCCCGGGCCCCTACGCCGGACCTGGCCTGCCGGACCCTACCGAGGCAGCGATACGGGAAGAATGTCGACCCGGTGTCGTCAAACAGGCACGAGCCAAGCAGGCGTTATTGACGAGCGGTGAGACTCCCTCGTCCGCTCTTGACGCTCCGAGTCTTGAGGAATTCCCGGGGCTATCTAGAATCGCCAGCTCGATGAGTTCGGGCAGAGTCAAGACCAGTAGGAGGAAGGCGTCCCGCAGAAGGCCCAGCTGGATCGGCGCTCTCCTAAGTTCGGCAACCTCCTCGGCTGACAGAATGGCCGACTCTTACGCTTCCGAATATGGGGACGGGGACGGAGAGGAAGTGCAGTCTGGAGCTAGATTCCAGTCCTCACAGCATATTCGTCTTCGCAGTGACCAAGATCATCAGGCGGATGTGGCTGTCAGAGCGAGAGAGTCACGGGTACCTCACCCCCATTCTGCACAGGACGCATTGGACCAGCTTGTGAACAGGGTATCAAGCGGAGAGGAGCACGGGGCCACTGAACTTCCTAATCAGGAAGGTGGACTCAGGTTCTCGCAACTAAGGAGAACTTCGTCCAAGGGCGACTCGCACCCACTTCCTGGAATCAGGCGACTAGAGTAATCACAGACCGACCATTCTCCGGTACTTGTCCACCCTCGCATGGTACCTTCCTCTCTCGAGACTGTAAAGGGTAGAAGCCCCGAGTCCCTCTATGGTAAAAGACGCGGTCACTGTTGCGTGGACCAGCGCGTTACGCATGGTCTCTGTCTGGTTCAAGGCGCCCTTCCTGCCGGCTATGTTGGCCATCAGGGCCCCGGCGAACGAGTCACCAGCCCCTGTAGGGTCGACCAGATCATCAGTTGGAAAGGCTGGTAGGGTGATTGTGCCGCAGGGCAGGTAGGCGACTGAGCCGCTTCCCCCGCGTTTGATGACCATGCTCCGGGGACCGGGGCCAGCCTCCATGCCCCCGTACAGCGCTGTGCCTGAGCGAATCGCCTCGACTGCTCGGTGAAGCACTTCCTCGCCGGCGAGCGAGCACACCTCCTCCTCGTTGAGAATGGCCATGTCCACCTTGCGCAGGGCTTCCGACAGCAACTCGAACTCTGTGTTGATCCAAAGCATGAACGTATCTAGGGCGGTTACCACCGCACCCGGGCACTGATCGAGTACTGAAACCTGGGTGCGCGGGTGCGTGTTGGCGCAGAGCAGGACCTCGGGGGAACGCCACGACGGCGGCACCTCGGGCTTGAAATCCTCGAGCACGTTGACCTCCGTAGATATGGTCTGCACTTCTTCCATAGAGCCTTCGTAACGTCCCGCCCAGCGAAACGTGCGCCCGTCCCTGCGAACCACTCCTGCGAGATTCAGTCCTGAGTCCTCGAGTATCTCTTGAGCTCCCTCTGGAAAGTCAATACCGACCGCGCTGACCAGTCCGATTCTTGGAGGCTTGCGCGGTGCCAGAGGCAAGTGGAATCCCGAAGCTAGGCCGGCGTGGGTGGCGGCGCCTCCGAGAAGATCAGAGCCACTCGCCTCAGGGGTGTCGATGTCATCGAAACCGATGCTTCCGACAATCACCATCTCCACGCAATCACGCTCCGTCCAGCAGTCCCGGGTGTTCGTCGAGATACCTGATTGTGACTTCTCTATTTCGGAAGTCAGTCTCATTGAGAATCGCACGGTGAAGCGGTATCAGGGTGTCGACCCCTATTATCAGCGTCTCTGCTAGAGCGGCATCCATCTTGACTATGGCTTCGTTGCGGGTGGGCGCCCATACAATCACCTTAGCTAACAGAGAGTCGAAAGAGGGTGGCATATCATACCCCGTGTGCGCATGTGTGTCCACGCGCACTCCCGGACCGCCGGGCCAGTGACACTCCCAGATGCGCCCGGGAGAAGGGTCGAGGGTGAATGGGTTCTCCGCGTTTATCCTAGTCTGGATGGCATGGCCGGAGATACTGACCTCGGACTGTGTGATGGGCAGTGCTTCTCCTGCCGCCACTCTGATTCCAAGAGAAACTAGGTCGACACCGGCAATCATCTCTGTGACCGTGTGCTCAACCTGCACCCTCGGATTCACCTCGAGAAAGTAGAACTCGCCGTCGGCGTCTCGAAGAAACTCAAAGGTAGCTAACCCCTTGTAGCCCACCGCCTCTGCTCCGGCTACAACCTTGGCACCGAGCTCCTCGCGTACTTCATCAGACAGCCAAGGCCCCTCCTCGATAATCTTCTGATGCCTCCGCTGTATGGAGCAGAATCTCTCGCCGAAGTGAATGGCCTTGGAACCGTCGCCGAGCACTTGAAATTCGATGTGCTGAGCCCCTTCGATGTATTTTTCCACAAATACTCTATCGTCCCCGAAGGCCGACAGTGCGCGACCCTGACAAAGTCTCAGAGCAGTTTCGAAGTCGTCGGCCGACTCTACAATCTGCATCCCTATCCCTCCTCCGCCGGCTGCTGCCTTGATCATCACTGGATAGCCGATGTCATCGGCGATAGCCCGAGCATCCTCCTCGTTCGATATCGGCTTTCCAGAGCCTTTTGCAACGGGCAGGCCCGCCCTCACCATCGCATCTCTGGCGGATAGTTTGTCCCCAAGCAACCTGAGGATCTCGGGGCTTGGTCCGATGAAGGCTATATCCTCCTCAGCCAACCTCTCGGCCAGAGCCGGGTTCTCGGCTAGGAACCCGTATCCAGGATGCACAGCATCTGCACCGACTTCCTTGGCAGCGGAGACGATGGCTTCGATGTCAAGGTAGGAAGCCAGTGGATCGTCACGAGCGATGAATACTCCCTCATCGGCCAATCTGACTGGAAGAGTGAGCCTGTCGTCGCGCCCGTGCGTGACCACGGCTTCGACTCCCAACGAACGTAGCGAGCGGAGTATTCGAAGCGCGATTTCGCCGCGATTGGCGATGAGCACCCGCCGGAACATGGTGAACCGCTCCTAGCATGCGCCGTATGAGCAATGCGGAGCAGTGATGGTCAGTAGACGTCCCTGAGATATCGCTTCTCAGTCTTCATCAGGCCGGTCTCAACGAATGCCTTGGCCTCATCTTCTGACATGTCGCCGAACTCCGAGCAGATTTCGATTAGGGTGGTGTGGACGTCTTTGGCCATGTAATTCTTGTCACCGCAGACGTAGAAGTATCCGCCACCGTCAATCCAGTTCCAGATTTGCTCACCGTTCTGCTTCATCAGGTGCTGGACGTAGACCTTCTCTGGGCCCGCGCGTGACCAGGCCAGATCATGGCGATCGATGAGACCGTTGTCCTTCCAAATCTCCATCTCCTCGCGATACAGGTACTCTCCCTCTTCAGTCCAGTCGCCGAAGAACAACCAGTTGCGCCCGCTCGCGCCGTCAATCTCGCGCTGCTGCAGGAAGGCCCTGAATGGAGCGATTCCTGTCCCGGGGCCTACCATGATGGCATCTGTTGAGCCGTCCTCGGGCAGGACGAAAGACCTCGTCGGAGACATGAACACGCCAATCTCGGTTTCGTCGACATCGCAGCGGTCCGCCATGAATCCAGTGCAAAGTCCGGCCCGATCGCGCTCGTGGTGGTTGTAACGGACTATAGCGACTGTTAGATGGACGGTACCAGGCTCGAAGTCAGGACTGCTGGCGATTGAGTAGAGTCTTGGCTTGAGCCTGTCCATACCCTCGACGAGCTGCTGAGGAGTGAAGCCGATGTGACCGAAATCTTCGAGACCGTCGATATAGTCACGCGACCAGATGTAATCCTCCATTGATTTGGGATTCCCTGTCAGTTCGCCCCAGAGTACCTCGGCAGGGTCGCTGGCCGAACCGATCTCGACATAGTCGTCTGGAATGTCATTCTCGACTCCGCTCCCCTGCCAGTCCACCACCACGGTGCCATCTTGTGACGAGGTTCGCTGCCGATGGACGATTCGAATCTCAATGCTACCTGTTCCTGATGACAGTCTAGGTCCGAGCCCCTCGATCCACTTCTTCGAAATTCTGTGAATCTCATACCGGTCGGTGAGGGCCTCATGCAAACTGCAAGTCCCTAAATGGGTCTCGACCTCTTCCTCACCTGAGAAGCCACAGGTGGCCAGAATCTCCTCCACCAGTTCAGGTGGGCAACGGGGAATCACCCCCAGTGCATCGCCGGCTTTGTACTGTAGACCAGAGTCGCCGAGATCGAAGACAATGTGCCGAGTCTCCTTGCGCGATCCCTTGCCATTGAGAACGTAGTTCTCATTCAGATTAGAGGAGTATGGATTCTTCGCGCTCCAATCCGACATGACAAGTTCCTCTGAATGCTCGCTCCCCGCGAAACAAGACCTGTTTATGAAGAAATGCTGAACGGGTACTGTGAGCACTGAAAGAGGTAAGGCGATGGGGTCAAGTCATGATGCCCTCATCGCGGCTCGTGGCGCGCATTGACTTCCTCGGCACAGGGAATGCCTTCTCGCCTACCGGCCGTATGCACGCGCTCGCACTACTCGACGGTATCGTGTTGGTAGACGCGCCACCAACAGCGCTGGTTCAACTGCGGCGGGCTAGAGTTTCGCCCGCTGATCTCAAGCACCTCCTAATCACCCACTGGCACGCCGACCATACATTCGGCTTCCCATTCATACTGCTTGAGAGGAAGTACATCTCGGACCCAGAATCTGAGAATACGCTAGGAGTCCACCTCAGACCGGGTGGTAGGGAACTGCTCGGTAGCTTATGCAGAACGGGATTCCCGGGGAGCCTCGATGATGCCCTAGAAAGTGGGGTCGACTGGTCACAGTCGGAATCGGGTGTACTGACAGGAACAGACTGGAATTTCGAGCGGTTCCCAGTGAGCCATACTCCAGAGACCGACCCCCACGGCTACGAACTCGTTCACACGAGTGGATTCAGGCTCCTCCACTGCGGAGACTCGGGGCCTTGCGAAGGCATCGAGCAGCGGGCCCCGAATGCCGATGTCGTGCTGCTCGAGATGGGCATCCCCGACTTCGTGGACAGTCCCAACCACCACACTCCATCGGATGCAATCGCATTCGCCCAGAGGCATCCTCACGCACTGGTCTTGGTGACTCACAACTTCGCTAGCGCCACTGGAGTAGAAGCGGGTTTCAGAATGCCTGATCTGCCCAAATCGATTATCCAGCTCGAGGATGGTGACTACCTGAATATAGGCGTTGATGGCAAACTATCTCTGCAAAGAAATTTGTGAAAAATTTATCTTGTTATATATTGGTATGTATCGTCCCTCTCGGACCTCATCCAAATATGATGATGTATGACGCTGTGATGGGTGCCCCTGGGAGCTCGATTACCGGGAACGGAGGATGGAGATGAGGGAGCGGTTGAAAGAATGAATTCGATGTAAAAAAAACACTGGCAGATGAATGATAAAAACGGCTCACTGTATACAATAATACAAGTTCGTAAGCGGATGTTCCGGAGTCATAATTCCGAGGTTCAAGGTGGTGGTTAATTCATGCGAGTTTTCGAACTTCTCGGACAGTCTTATTACCTCTTACATATTCGCTAAGAATCCGCGTTAGCCGACACCTACTCTACCGGGGTAAGAGAGAAGGCTGGAAGCGCGATTGGCACCCGGGTGAAAGAAAATGGACGGAAACATTTTCGAAAAGATTCTCGGCCAGGACAGTCTCTTCGTCGACAGAAGGGCTTTCGACCACGCTTTCGAGCCTTCCACCTTGCCTCACAGGGACCACGAGGTAGAGGCTTTGGTGCGTAATCTGGTCGACGCTCTGAACGGCCATATCCCTTCGAACATGCTGCTCTACGGGGTCCCCGGATCGGGCAAGACCGTGGTCACTAGATTCGTCTTGGGACAACTTCTGGACAAGGGCAAGGAGATGGGGCAGAGCGTCGAGACATACGAAATCAACTGCCGCGTAGTGGATACCAAGTATCGAGTCGTTCAGACCATCGCAACTCAACTCGCTCGACGTGGGGACACTCCTATCCCATTCACTGGATGGCCGACCGACAGGGTCCTCGATGCCCTAATTGAGAGGATGGATCGAGCAGGTGGAGTGCACATACTTGTGCTTGATGAGATTGACAATCTCGTGGCCAGAGCTGGAGATGGATTGCTGTACAACCTAACCAGCCTCAACACCTCTCTGAAGAATGCCCGCTGCTGCCTCATCGGAATCAGCAATGACCTACACTTCACCCAGCAGCTCGACCCGCGGGTCAGCTCAAGACTGAGTCAAGAGGATATCGTCTTCCACCCCTACGGGGCTCCAGAGATTCAAGACATCCTCACCGAGCGTGTGAGCACTGGCCTGCACGAGGGAGTTCTAGAACCTGGCGTACTCGAACTCTGCTCGGCGTTAGCCGCGCAAGAGCACGGGGACGCGCGAAGGGCGCTCGACCTACTGCGCATATCGGTGCAGAAGGCGGAGCAGAGGGCTCAGAAGGGCGTGGATCCTAAGCATGTCAGACTGGCACAGAGCCAGTTGGAGTACGACCAGGTGACTCCTGTGCTGAAGAGCCTGCCTCTGCACCAGAAGTTGTTGCTATTCTCAATCAGGATGAACGAAGATAACGGCCTGAGGAATATATCCACTGGGGAGACTTACCGAACCTATACCGAAGCGTGCATGAAGATCGGCATAGAGCCACTCACCCCTAGGAGGATATCGTCGCTACTCAACGAGCTTGATACGCTCGGACTGATTATGGCTAGGAATGTCAGCAAGGGCCGTGGCGGCAGGAGCAAGCAGGTTAACTCGGCAATACCCAAGGCGGTGGACGCCATCACCACGATGAGTGAAAGTGAGCCTCTGATTGCCGAGGCCGCACTCGGCAGATACAACTTGCAAAGCCAACTCTGAGAGGCTGTTCTGCCCTCAGACAATCGTTAAACCGAAGTGCAAGGTCGCCGGCTCAATGTCTATGCAGGAATCCGAGTGGGGCAGTGCCCTGACCAGGCCTAGTAGCACTGCGTCGAGCGCCGCCGTCTTGCTCGGTACCTGGGTGCTATTGCTGACTGTAGTGAACCTCTTCTCTGGAGCCTACTCATCCGGAATCAAAGTACTGTGGATCGGATTCATCACCGGTGACAGTGCTTCTTCGAACATCGCCCATGAAGGGTTCAAGGTGGTCGCAGACGACATTGCCTTCGGACTGATTGGCGTAGTTCTCCTAGTCCTCGGGGTCATGGGAATGGGCAAGGCCGTCGAGGGTGGCTTCTCAGCTTGGGTCGGTGACATTCCCAAAGGGGTGATTGCCTCCAGTCTGTTCTCTCCTGACGAAGGTTTCAATCGCACCATCGCAAGTTGGTTCATCACCTTCGGTGTTGGATTCTACCTGTACTGGAGTTTGATGAACACAACCTGGGTTGACCCCGGGGTTTACGCAGTGATGATTGTGATGGTGAGTTTCGGCTTCGCTATCCATACGATGGCTGATGCCGAGTCCTGATTATTCGGCAGAGATGAATTCACTCAGCAGTCTGCGGCAGCGCTGCTTGGCGTCCTCTCCGCACCGTCTGACTACAACTCCTTTCCCTGGTTGGCCATATAGCACAACAGCCCCCAAGGGAGCCAAGGGGTGCAGGATGAGAGGAGCGAGGTCCTCTTCGCCTTCGACCTGAATCAGGTGGGTGACCTGGTCTTCCTTCCAGGAATCCATGGCCTGCTCGCAGGCCTCCAACAGCGAAGGCGTCAGAGAGCCTGCAGGACTGGAGCATCGCAGGGCCTTGTCATACAGAGATGAGTTGATTGCGTCAGCGCCCTCCCAAGGCTCTCTCCTAGTGAGCCCGTCAATGAGGGCGATGTCGGCTGACCGGTTGAGGTCCTGCAGAGTGCGGACGGTCACATCACCTACAGCAATGATTGGTCCCGAGTCCCATTCAACATAGGCGAGGACTTCTGTCATCGCAACACAGGGATCGTTCTCAGGACCCGGGAATAATTGTCCGAAGGGCTGCTTGAGTTCTGCTTCGACCTGAGGTGTCAGGATTACCCTACCCCTCCTGATCGATTCTGGGATCCATGGTTGTCCGTCACGGTCTATCTCACCTGCTCTAATCCTAGAGCTGGATATTGGCTCGCCATCCCATGCAGCTACGTGTGCTACGCTGATGATGTGCAACGGTGACAGGTCGCTGCCCTCCCTGAGGCGATTGATTTCCTCACACTCGTCGTGAGTCTCGTCAGTGCAGACGATTGCTGTGGCATCAGCATGCGCCGGTGCGGGTCCGTGATTGTCATCGAGCACGTGGAAGGTCACTCTGCTAGCATCTTCCTCCAACGCCTCCTTCATCTCTCGAACCCTTGCATCCCATGGATTCACCCGCGGGTCCTTCGAATGGGCTATCCGATCTGAGGTAATCCAAGCCTCAATGAAGGAGCATTTGGACAGGCCTGCTGCCATCAACGACAGGTGGCCGGCATGGAAGCGATCGAAGGTGCCGCCGATTAGACCGACGTCGTGCATCTGATTCCCGCCTTTTATTCTGGACAAATGGAGTGTGTGCCCCGGGGCGTAACGGCGGCCTTCACAGCAAAGCTCGGGCGCCTGACCCACCCCGGGACGTCTGTCGAACTGTGGGGTAGTCCCTTGAGTCATTCCATCCGGTCATCCGGGGACCTAACACAATCCGGCCACTTGATTTGCTCCAGTGATCATTCCGTTGCAGCTGGTCACACTGGTCTTCGGCAAGTGGTGACCCGAACTTGGTACCGTGATTCATCCTATTCCTCCAGCGGGGGGCTTCGTCGCCACGGTGTTGCAGCTCGGGCATTCATCGGCCACTGGAGGTGGTCAAGAACCCCTCGGTCACAGAATTACGGGCTTTCAGTCCGAAATCGACGTCGATGCAATGATTTTCGAATGATACCCGGAGCTCCTCAAGAGCAGTCTCTCGGCGATGTTAGAATCACCTTCCATAGCCTCAGCCGCAGAGAATTCCGGCCATTTCTCAAGCGGCTGGGCGAGCCACCCAGATAGAGGATGGGTTCTGCCCGGCGAAGGGGATCTACCATCATTCACTGCTTCTAGGGCGTCGAGCAGGTCGAGCAGCGGTTCAGCGCTATCGGGCAGGCCCAGACGCTCACGCCGGCCCCTCAACCTACGTAAGAGGCGAGTGCGCAACTCGGAATCGCATCCGGGATGCTCGTATGAACGCAGCCCGGGGGCCTGGCAGTAATCGCCTATCGGGCGCAACACCGCCGCGCACCAAGAGACAGAATTGGCGATGATCCATTCTGTAGAATCGTCATCCTCGAGCATCTCAGAGAGAATCTTGACTGAGACTGGTGCCCACCAGCCAGGAGGCAGTTCCAGTATCCTCTCCAAATCATCGAGACTTGTCTTCGCATCGTCCAGCATCATGTCTGCTAGGCTGGCCCAAGTGTGCAGATCATGACCGAATGGAGACTCCCTGCCCTTGCTCCGAATTCCCTCTATAATCGGCCTGAAACTGGTTTCGTCGCTGCGGCCCGGGGAGTAAAGCCACGCAACTCCCTGGAGAGCGGGCATTGAATCATTCGGGGGCTCGGAGAGCCACGCCTCTAGAGCCCAACGGAGCAAATCCGAGTGCATGTGCTCCGGCAACCAAGGGGCGTTCGACAGCAGTTGAGCTGCCACCCAAGAGGCTCCGCGGGTGGCATGCTTCGGATCCTCCGCTGGCCTCGTCCTCAGTGCCGCGTCGGGATCCTGCCTGAGCCTGCTGGTGATCTTCTTGGAGAATTCTTTCAAGACTAGATCAGGTGCCTCGTCGGCGACCTCTGAGAGCCTCTCCAAGGGGAGATCGTCCAGATTCATGAGTACTAGCCACTCCGGGCTGAGTCGATTCCTGAGTCTCTGCCAGCGTGGCCATCTTGCCTCAGCGGGAGATGCTATCCAAGCCGCAATAGGGTATCTGGCTTCCATCTGGTTGGCCCACTCCTCATTGCCTGTGGGGTACTGGACTACTGCTGAATTAATGACTGATAGGTGGCCCTCGTCGATCTCCTCGAACAACTCGATATTTACGCCTAAGGACTCCCACTCGGGACCGACGGTTCCCTCGGGACCTGAAAACGAAGGTACCTGTGCGGAATCCACCAGTCGCATAGGCAGTATCCTTCCCCCCCTAGTTGTCAGACGTAACCAAGGCAACGGCCTCAGGGGGTCGGCGTCCAGCCGGTCAAAGCCAGCGAACGCGGCTATCTCACCCTCTAGGAGTGCCAATCGAAGGTTGGAGTGTGAAGCGATCGATGAGACCAAATCATCGGGTATATCAGCCCCAACTTCGACAGTTAGGGGGCGTTTACCATCGTCATTGACTGCCCATCTCACTAATGCCTCGGCCGCCGTGGCACCCAGCCCTCTCAGGTCGAGGATCCTGATTGAATCACCTTCCTCCGTGAACACCGATTCACCCCAGTCCTGCCTGAATCGTCGCCAAGTGGAATCCTCAGTCCTGACCTTTCTCGCCTTACTGACCCTGTCCTTTAGGGCCCCCAGTCTGCGTCTCCTCTCTGTATCACTCAAACGCGGGTGAGCCCTCTCGATCCAAGAATCGAGGGCTGCCAGTGGGTACGGATCGCCGTCGGTATCCAGCCCACCAAGATCCGCGATAATCAACGAGTTGCTTCTCGCGGTTCTGAGCAGCATGGAGCGAGGAAGCCTGTCTTCCAGCACAGCCACCACCGGCTCCTTTGGTCTGATCTCAGGTGACATCTC
>Ga0315318_10001098_pt1 | contig 11724 bp, 9 predicted proteins | sample M1200m3416metaG_FD_203703 | JGI IMG/M metagenome (GOLD analysis project Ga0315318, IMG submission 203703) | Ammonia-oxidizing marine archaeal communities from Monterey Bay, California, United States - M1 200m 3416 | ecosystem: Environmental > Aquatic > Marine > Coastal | place: USA: California... | reverse complement strand
CTCCTCGTCGAAAATGTCGAGCTCTAGACCCGGTATTAATTGGCCTGCTTTCGCAACGTTGTCGAACTGTTGGTCAAGCGTCATACCCAAGTGGCTTCGCTTCATCACCCGTCGAGACAACGTCGCCAGAGGACTCGTTTCCGTCATCCCCCAGCCCTGGATCATCTCAACGCCAAGCACGTCCCAGTACCAACGAATAAGCGACGGAGGTGGCGCTGAGCCACCGCACGTTAAGCGTTCGAGCGACGAAAGGTCGTATGCGTTTGGGTTAGCTTCGATCGCTGATTTCACCCCCTGCCAAATCGTAGGAACACCCGCGGACAGGGTGACTTTTTCATCGGCCATTAGGCGAACCAAGCGCTCAGGATTCATAAATCGATGCGGCAACACTTGTTTACATCCCAACATCAAAGCAGACCAAGGGATACCCCAACCCATGACGTGAAACATAGGAACGATCCCGCAAACCGCATCGGCTCCGGAAAGACCCATTGAATCCGTCATGCATTGCGCGATGGTGTGCAGATATTGCGATCGATGCTCGTACTCAACGCCCTTCGGTCTACCTGTGGTGCCGCTCGTATAACAAAGCCCCAGCGGCGCGTTCTCGCTGATTTCAGGCCACTCAAAATGCGCGGGTTTGCCGTGAATAAACGCTTCGTAGTCGATGGCTTCAGGCAAGCTCGTGGTCCAATCTTCAAATCCGGCTTCGGTCGCCACTACGACCCTTTCTACCGTGGGAATCCGCCCGCTCAGTTTTTCCAGGAATGGCAGCGCATCGGCATCAGCAATAATCAATCGATCACCGGCATGATTGATGATGTATTCGAGATCGGTTTCAGATAAGCGGACGTTGAGCGTGTGCAGTACGGCCCCCATGCCCGCCGTCGCATGATAAGCCTCTAAGTGACGTGAGCCGTTCCACATGAACGTCCCAACACGATCGCCAATACCAATCCCCACGTCCGTGAGCGCATGGGCTAGCTGATGAGCTCGATTACGCGTTTCAGCATAGGTTTGCGTCCGACTGCCTTCCTCAGTCGCCGTCACGATATCAGCATTTGGCGAAACGGTAGCCCCCCGATCAACTAACCGCGACATCAACAGAGGACTGTTCTGCATACCCATAAAAGAGCCTCCCACCGTATGGACTGAAGTTTATACCAGAGTCGAGTTAATCCTCGTCGCGATAAGGGTTCGGCTACTCTTTAGCGACGACAGCTCCATTGGCGACGAGCTCATCAATTTCCGCCGCGCTACAACCCAACTCTCCGAGCAACGCCATGGTGTCGGCACCGAGCTCCGGCGCCGGTCCACGGATCCGTGCCGGCGTGCGATCAAATCGGGCAGCAGGTCGCGCCTGCCGAATCGGGCCAGCGACCGGGTGAACGTCTTCAACAATCATTTCATTCGCTTGGATCTGCGGGTGATCGATAACTTCATGACGTCCGAGTACCGGTGCCGATGGCACCCCTTCGTGGTCAAGTCGTTCTAGCCATTCCGCACTGGATCTTGTCAAGAGAACCTCGGCAGTCATTTCGCGTCTAAGTTTGCCATGCACAACGCGGGCATTCGCTGTACGAAAACGTTCATCATCGATCCACTGAGGCCGATTAAGTGCTCGACACATGCCTTGCCACTCTTTGTCAGAAAGTGCGCCCGCCGTGATGTATCCATCTTGCGTCAGATAGATAAGATCGGGCGAGGCTTCTCCTTTCATGGGTTCGGGCGGGCGGTCAGCAAACGTATACCTGGCCATCCCCTCGGGCCATAGATACGCGACCATGGTGTCCAACATCGCCAGCCTGACGTGTTGCCCTTCCCCCGTCCGTTCGCGACGAAATAGCGCGGCGGTGATGGCTTGGGCCGCCGTTACTGACGTGGTCTTATCTGGAATGATCGTCCGGATCATTTGAGGACGGCCACTGGCAGAATCCATTTGGATATCGGCGAGGCCCGACAGCGCTTGAATGACGGGATCATAGACGCGTTTATGTGCGTACGGCCCAGTCTCGCCGAAGCCACTGATCGAGACATAAATCACCGAAGCGTTCAGGTCTCGAACCACCGTCTCGCCCAATCCCATCCGATCGATGGCGCCCGGCCGGAAATTTTGTACAAACACATCCGCGGAAGGGATCAGTTGTTTAAGCACGTCGACACCCGCTGGATTTTTCAAATCAAGGCCGATCGAGCGTTTGCTCCGATTCGCCGAAAGAAACACCGACGTCAACCCACCGACGTTTCGGCCCATATGGCGCACAAGCTCGCCCTCCGGCGGTTCTACCTTGATGACTTCGGCCCCTTGATCGGCCAGCATCATCGTCGCAACGGGACCCGAGATCATGCTCGTTAGATCGAGCACTCGCACACCCTCGAGAGGACCTGGAGGTTCTGACTCCGGGTGAGGAGTTGTATCCATCTAGGCCAGAGCCCGCTCGGCCGCTTGATTGGCCCACTTGTAATCGGCCTTGCCATTAGCAGCCCGTCGAACTTCATCGACGAATAACACTTGTTTCGGCAGCTTGTAACCCGCGAGATGGTCACGCGCAAAGTCGATCAGTTGCTCTTCCTCGAGCGAAATACTGGACGCACGCGAAGCAACCGCGACGATACGTTGTCCGAAACGTTCGTCTTTTAATCCGACGACAAGACAATCGACAATATCCGGGTGGCGTTTAATAGCCTCTTCGACTTCCTCCGGATAAACCTTCTCACCGGCCGTGTTGATGCAATTACTACCTCGTCCAAGCAACGTAATGGATCCATCCGCCTCGACGCTGGCGTAATCCCCTGGGAAGCTGTAGCGCACTCCCTCGATTTCTTTGAACGTCGCTGCTGATTTTTCTGGGTCTTTGTAATAGCCGAGGGGTACTAGACCGCTAGTTGCGATTCGGCCTGTGACACCGGACCCGGGCACGACCTCAGTGCCATCGTCTGCGAACACTCGGACCCCAGCCGAGAGCTTAAACTTTGCCGTCTCGGCAGGTTCATCACGTGTCGCGATCGAGGCCCCCATACCACCTTCCGTCGATCCCATGGTGTCGAGAAGGGTCATGTCGTGATGGGCGAGCAGTCCTTGTTTGACTTCTTTACTCCACATCACGCCACTCGATGTAATTTGTCGGAGGCTAGAGATATCGTATCCCCGACCCGCCTTCTGAGCCTCCTCAAGCGCGTCCAGCATCGGTCGTGCAAACGCGTCGCCAACAATCACAATTTGGCGTACCCGATTGCGTTCGACTTCAGACCAAAGACCGTGCGGATCCAGGCCAAGTTTAGGAATGGTCACCACGGTACCCCCTTGCAGAAGCGGGATCATGGTGCCGAGCCACATGCCAGTTCCGTGCATCAAAGGACAGGCGGCAAGGCTTATGGGAAACGCATCATTCTCCTTCAACGCGGTAATAATTCCCGGGACATCTTCGACGCTTGTGGGGATATCCAATCCCATTTGTCGAACCCCCGCCATCATGGCGGTAACGAACATGCCATGCGAATACATAACACCCTTGGGCATACCCGTTGTACCGCCTGTGTACAGCATGTAGACATCGTCTCGGAAGCGTTCTATTCGTTCCGCCGGTTGCTGATCTCGAATCGCCTGTTCGTAATCTAACGCGTCATCGAGTAGGGCTTCGGTCCCATCGTCGACCTGAACAAAGAGTTTGACGTTAGGCAGTTGCTTGCGGATCTCCCAGATACGCATTGCGTAACACGCCTGAAAGATCAACGCCTCCACATCTGCATTGTCGAGCAGGTACACGAGCTCGTCGGCTTTGTACCGATAATTGACGTTGACCGGGCAGCCACGAATCTTAAACACGCCGTACTGGGCTTCGACGTATTCATTGGAGTTGTGCAAATAGATGCCAACCTTCGCGTCTGCACCCAGACCGTGCGCTTGCAACAGGCCCGCTATCCGTGCGGCACGATCATCGTATTGGCCCCAGGTTGTCGTTTTATCGCCACAGATAAGCGCCGTCCGCTCCGGAACAACGTCGGCTACCGTTTCCCAAACCGATGCAAAATGTAAGTCCATCACACCCTCCCCAATCGAGTCGCTTGTTCTACCTCGGCCCCTCCACCCTTGCAAGTCATCGTCTCCGCACAAATGCCAGAAGACGCGTTTGACGAGAGGAGCAACTACTTACCGCTTAGCTCAGCAAGATCGACTGCCGCGAGCGAATCGAGTGTGCATTGATGTGGTTCCAGATCAAACGAGGCCACAAACCCCCTCGGCGCACCAAGGTTGACGAAATCCGCTGTCCCGTTCCCATCGATACAAATTTGGGGATTCTCATCGCCGCGCGCATAGCCATCCCAGACAATATCGGGTACCGGCTTTTCGGTGGCGTCAACAAGGCGTTTTAACGGATCAGAATCAGGTGCAACGCCCCCTTCCTCAAACACGTTATCGTGGATATGTATCCGCTCAGGATACGGATCGTAGTTCTCATCAGTCGGTCGGTTCCCGGTAATCAAATAGCTAACAACCAGCATATTGGCGGTATCGTTATCCGTTACGTGATTCCCGAACACCTCGATATCGTCATTGGCGCTTATCATAATGCCGGTACCCGCCGGCACGCCGGCCACGGTATTTCCTGGCGGCGCGAAGTTGGGTGTGTTATTCGCTTCAACCTTGTTATCAAACACCCTAGTTCGTCGCCCCCCTTGGACAGGCAAGTTGGGCAAATCAAAGACCAGAATGCCGCCCGTGTTCTCAACCACGTGGTTGCCATATACATCTGCGTCTGTCGAATTTTCAATTTCGATCCCCGCGACGTTATGCCGGGCAAGGCTGTTCCTAACGATAATGCGACGGGATTGGCCAACATAAATGCCCGCATCGCTGGCCCCAATTGCCGTGGACTCTTCGATCAACACGTTCTCGCACTGGACCGGATAGATGCCGTACGCCCCATTGTCGGTATGCGAACCGCGGGTCCACTCAACTCGAACGTCTCGAATGACAACGTCGCGACTTTGATTAATCTTGATCGCATCGCCAACGGTATCTTCAACCGCCAATCCTTCAATTCGAATTCCATTGCCGGTAAGAAGTATCCCTTCCGCACCCTGTCGCTGCCCGCGAAATGAAAGCACCGTGCGCCCCTGTCCTGCTCCGACGATCACGATATTGTTTGCACGTAATACCAGCGAGCGATCGAACTCGAATTTTCCAGGCGGGATTGTCAGTGTGCTGCCGTCGGTCGCATCAATGAACCAACGCCGGATATTTTCGGAATTACCGACGTCTTCGCCACAACCGACAAGCAATAAGAGAATCCCCAGCAGTGAACCGGATTTCAAATTATTTCCTCTTTCCGTAGTTCCGCTTCGTCAACCTTATCTTCACGTCCGGCGCTGCCTTCTTGCCACCGACGAAAAGCATCCATTTCCGCCGCAAGCACGTTCATCACGTAAGCTACGACCGAAGCATCGTCGATAAATCCCCACCCAATCAAGAAATCCGGAATCACGTCCAAAGGCACCACGAAGTATAGGAGAGCGGCAGTCACCGCAACGATGGTCTGACGCGATACACCATCGTATTCACCACGCATCCAACACCTAACAAGTGCTATGCACAAAATCAGCTGGTCGCGAACTCGATCGATACGCGTCGAAGCCGTCCCAGACAGCTTACGTGCCGCTTGCATCGCAAGGTTCTTTAAGCGCTCCTTAGAACTAACAAGTCGGTCGGCACGTCGTTCGTAGTTCCGGTAGCGTCTGGGCGCGCGATCGCTCATTGCTGCAAGAACTCGAGCATCCATGTGGCTACCAAGCCCTCGTCCGTTGTTTCGTCGAGCGACGCGATACCTGGGTCGTAGGCGCTTTCCAGCAGATCCTTGCGGCTTCGCATCAAAATCTCGGAGTACGATTTGACAAACTCAGGGTGGCCTTGGAACGTGATGAAATGATTCCCCAGCGTATAACCAGCCACAGGACAGAAATCGCTTTTGGCAAAAATATGGGCGTTCTGGGGAAGTCTTGTCACTTGATCGCGGTGACTGCACAAGAGCCGGAACGTCGTCGTTTTCTCGGGCATCCAGGGTGGCTCAAATTCGACCTTGAACTCATGCACGCCGACGCCCCAGCCGCCAGCAGCTGACGTTGTCTCACCTCCCAAAACATGCGCAATCAATTGATGTCCAAAACAAATCCCAACGGTTTTTTTCTGTCGCTCATGAAGCGCGATAACAAAGTTACCCAGTCGGCTTATCCATTCCTGATCGTCGTATACGCTCTCGCGACTTCCAGTAATCACGTAGCCATCGCACGCATCAATCGACTCTGGATAATCGCCGGCCAGAACATCATAGGTCCGATATTCGAGCGCGCCTTGTGCAACGCTATCGAGCACCCGCTGAAACATGCCCTGGTAGTCGCCAAATTCGCTTTGAAATTCGTCGCGAACGGAATCGGCTTTGAGTATCCCTATCTTCATTGGGATCCATCCATGTCATCGTCCCTTAAATGATTTCGAGATATCGGTTTAGCTGCCAATCGTTGACGGACCGCTCGGACTCCTGAGCTTCCCATATTCTCGTGCCGACAAAGTGTTCAATAAATGCGTCTCCGAACACCACGCGAGCGGCATCCGACTTGCCCATTCGCGCCGCAGCGTCGCGCAGCGTTGGACTGAATCGCCCTTCGCGCCCCATCACATCTTCTTGTTCGTACGCGTTTCCAACGACCGCCGCTATCGGCTCAATCTTTTCCTCAATCCCTAGTGCTGCTGCGCCCAAGGTCGCTGCTGCCGCGAGGTATGGATTCCCATCCGCTCCGCCAACTCGATTCTCCACATGCTGTCGGGACGCGTCCCCAGGGATAAAGCGGAAGGCTGCAGTACGATTTTCGACCCCCCAGCTCGCTGCCGTTGGTGCCCACGCGCCTCGAACAAGTCGGGTATAACTATTCACGGTGGGAGCTAGCAGCGGTAACCACTCGGGTAGGTAACGCATCAGACCTCCCAAGGCGTATCTTGCGATGTCAGGTATGCCACCTGGCTGCTCAGAAGAAAAAGCGTTTTGTCCCTCCTCATCAAGGAGAGAAAAATGGTAGTGGCCACTTTGACCCGGGTAATCCATTGACCACTTCGCCATAAAGGTTGCGAGTTCACCGCGCTTCTGAAAATAGACCTTCGTAAAGTTCTTAAATAGCGCTGCTTGGTCGGCTGCTTCGATTCCTTCGCTCGGAGCGAGCGCGGCCTCCCAAACGCCAGGACCGGTCTCGCAATGAAGCCCCTCTATCGGAAACCCAAATTCACGACAATAGTCCATGAACCCGTTGAACGCTTCCGATTGAGTCGTCGCTCGTAGAACCGAATAACCGAAGTTCCCTGGCGTGACCGGGGTGAGGTCTCGATAGCCCTTCTCGCGAATTGACTGGGGCGTTTCCTTAAATATAAAGAATTCGTATTCAAATCCAGAACGGACGGTATACCCCAAATCACCTAGTCTTGTTAGGACGCGCCGCAGACAAGAACGCGGGCAAATAGGATGAAAGTCAGATGTATCGTCGACAAACTCACCAACAAAATAGGGAGTGCGTTCGCCGGGGATCGTTCGTTCCGTATCCGTTAGGAGGCGATAGTGAGCGTCCGGGAATCCCGTTTGCCAACCGGTATAGGAGCCATGGTCGTACAATTGATCATCAACGTCCCAACCGAGGACGCAATCGCAAAAACCGCCGCCATGGGCCATCAGGCTTTCGAGTTTCGATAAGTCCACGAATTTGCCTCGGATGACTCCATCGATATCGGCTAGACCTAACACCACCTGCTGAACACCAGCATCTCGATACGCTTGCATACGTGCGTCAAGCGAGCTGTCCACACGAACACTCCTTTTCAAGAACCCGAACTAGTGTAAACCGGACGAGACTTCGTGGCTCTTTGTCCTTCCATCCTCGAAAACCGCGTCGTGGTGTGTGGATAAGTCTTGGGATAACTCAGTGATAAACCTCTGAATAGACGCGAACTACTTATTTCTCCGAAATGAAAAAGTTTCGTCAATTATCGATAATATTTATATTTATCAATCAATTACATGGAAACGTGAAATTTCATTTTAACGAAATACCACATCTTTTACGTTCAACTACAGCCGTCAGATTACTGTGCATAAAGGCTTGCAGGAGGACCAACAGTTACAAGAGCTGCGAACTGGGTCAAACCGGCCCCCACGACAAACCGTACTCGCAGTGAGTCCGTCAATGCATGAAGTTAAACATGCGTCGCCGATACCGTTTCGCGGTATCGGAGTCCTTGCCGAGCAAAGTCATGATTCTCACCATCGTCGCTCGCCCTATATCGTCCTGAAATTCCCGATCGGTTTGAAGGATAAACATGGCGTGCTCCAAGGCTTCCTCGTACCCACCTCCAGCCGCACAAAGAATCGCTGCGCGATACCGGAGATCAAGATTGGATGGATCAGTTTCCAACTCCACTTGAACTTCTTTCAGGATTCCCATTCCCGCGGCTTCCTCGCCAATTTCCAGCCGGGTCAACGGACGCTCCCGTTCGGGGGTCCCTTCCGGGATAGTCGCGACGACTGTGCGAGCACCTTCTAAATCGCCCTTCCGAACAAGCACATCTGCCCACTCAACTTTGTAACCGACGTTGCCCGGCTCATCGTTGATCGCTTGCTGGAGAATCGCAACCGCGCTATCCCAATCCTGGGATTCAATGTGTACCGCCAGTTGATCCTGCAAAACGTCGCTACTCGACATCGTCAATTTATCAACCAGCGCTCGCAAGGCGGCTTCGCCTTGCGGCCCCTCCATTTGTTCGACTATTTGTCCGTCGGCGACTACCCGTATGCTGGGAATACCCTGGACCCGCAACTGCTGGGCAAGCGCTTGATCTTTGGCAACGTCCGATAAACCGAGCGCGAACTTTCCCTGGTACTGGGCGACTAAAGTTTCGAGCGCATTCTTCGTCTCAACGGCGGGTGCTACTTGGTCAGTCCAAAAAAGCAGAACCACCGGTACTTGTTTGGAGCGTTCAATGACATCCGTCTGAAACGTACTCGGATCAATCTCGAATACAGTCGGGTTTGCGTCCACGTTCGTTCCTACCTGCAACTCCAAGAGAACGTATTTTAACAGGAGGGTTCAGGGAGGCCAGGCTACCGATTCCGAATGACGTCCATCCGAATGCATTCCCCGTTAGAATCTATGCCTCAAAGGAGAGGTGCCGGAGTTGGTCGAACGGGCCTGACTCGAAATCAGGAGTGTCCTTTGGGCACCCAGGGTTCGAATCCCTGCCTCTCCGCCATTTTATTACCGTAAATCCTTGTTATTTAACGTTTTTTTCACTATTACGCTGATCCGTTACCACATCTGTACCCACGAACTGCCAGCGTATTCAGCTCATTCAACATCAACATTTAGGTTTTCGGGGCGGCCGCGCCTCACGCTCGTTAGAGCCATCTCGACTGCCTTATTGAACGCTCCCAGAGCGATTTCCTAAAGACGCCGATTAGCCGTGGTAGCAAAAACAGAAATGTGTACTAGGTTCTCGCAATGGTTTCGATCTATTTGCGCAGGCGATCACTCATGGGAATCTCCCCTCTAGGCCGGATGCTCTTAACCCAGACAACAAATTATTCATAACTCTGAATCGTTTTTTCCTCGACTAAATTCCAATCGATCTCTACGCCCAGTCCGTCGCCTTCTGGCGCGTGAACGAAACCGTTCGAATCGACTTCTATGTCATTGACCAAGGCGTACTTGTTCGCTCCACTACAAGGAAAGACTTCGTAATAGTCGCAATTGGGAATCGCCATCGTGACGTGTAGATTCGCGACGTTGTTCAGGGAGTTACCGCCGTGGTGTATCTCACACTTCATATGGAATCCCTCTGCCATATGGGCGATTTTTAACAGCGGCGTGATTCCACCGCATACGGCTACGTCACCCCGTAACATATCGGTTGCCTGTTGCTGCACCCACTGTTGCATCCCGTAGAAACCGCCTGGGGCAAATTCGGTATTCAGCATTGGAATATCTAGCTTTTGCTTGAGTTTGACGTAGTTATAAATGTCTTCTTCTTGCAATGGATCTTCGTACCAAAAGTAATCAAGATCTTCTATCGCCCGACCGACACGCAAAGCATCCTCGTAGCAATACGACCACATGGAATCGAGCATTAACACCATCTCGTCGCCAACGGCCTCTCGAACTACCTGACAGATTTCGATATCGCTTTTTGGATCGGCATGCGGATGGATTTTGTAAGCTGGCCATCCTTGATTCTTGAAGTTGATGGCTTCGTCAGCAAATTCTTGCGCGGTTGGGAACCAATCGGCGCTTGCGTAGGCGGGGACCTTCGTACGACATGAACCGAGTAGTCGATGAATAGGGAGTCCCGCCGTTTTCCCCGCAATATCCCACAATGCTACGTCTACGGCCCCTATGACTGACGGATGTATCCCGCGGTGAGAAGGCCACAATTCATGCCATATTGCGCCGATATCGAGTGGGTTCTTGTCGATTAGCCGAGGTTTTAAGCGCATCAGTTGTAGTGCCGATACGTCGCCCCCGCCAAGAAAGGCGTTTCCTGTAATTCCTTCGTCAGTGTCTATTGCGACTATACCTAGCTTCGTTTTCCCACCAAAGCGCATGGTGGCTGTACGCCATGGTTCCACTTCCCATCCAATCATGGTCAATTTGATGTTTGTAATTTTCATCGCTTCCGCTCTTGGTAATACATCCATATCCCTAGACGCCTATAGTGAACTAGTACCCATGGCAAATTGCACGTGTTGGGAAATGCACTTAGGCCAACTAATCGCCGCGCTCGCCCGGCCATTGCGTTTACGCCAGGGTTAATTAAAGTTCATCATCAATTTCGTCATGAACCGGACGCCTATTAACACGATGAGTCTTATTCACGACCATGCCAGTGAGCATTCAGACGATATCGTCGCCAAGCCAGGTGCTGAACAGGATGCCCTGGGACCACTGCTGGCGTATCAGAGCGCCTGGAATCTCAGAGACATTTCAGGAATGAATGCCGCTTTTCATTTTCCGCATGTGAGAATTGCTAGCGGTCGGATCCGAGTCCTAGAAGAAAACACCGCCTTCCCCGACGATTTTTTTGATCATTTCATTGAAGCGACAGGCTGGCACTACAGTCTTTGGGACTATCGTCATGCGGTTCAGAGCACGACCGACAAAGTCCACTTTGCCGTACAGTTTGCCCGCTACCGGATCGACGATACGGTTATAGGGCACTATCCATCCTTTTGGATTGTCTCGCTAATTGATGGGAAGTGGGGCGTGCAGGCTCGCTCTAGCTTCGCTCCCTAAAACCTCTCGCGAATATTCACTAAGTCCAGCTTTTACGTACGGCGAATTAGTCAAAAGCCGACAGCACGTCTGCGTTGATCCGGTCGAAGCTCTCCTTTTTCGTCGGCACACCGGAAAACATGATCTCTTCAAGGCCAGCATCGAAGTACTGACCAATCAGGTCGACGATATAGGAAGGCTTGCCGCAAAGAATCCACGGGCGACGTTCCAGTTCGGCTTTCGCCACTGCTTCGTCGTCAGTGATTCGCATGGGTATCAGCATAGTGCGTTTGATTTCAGCAGGGTCGCGACCCAGATCCTCGCAGTGCGTATTCAGCACCTGCATCTTGTGCTTGAACACATCTACACCACCCGGGTTGTTGAAGTCGATGTTGCAGATATCCGCGTATTTGGCGCAGGTCT
>Ga0315318_10001091_pt1 | contig 11761 bp, 12 predicted proteins | sample M1200m3416metaG_FD_203703 | JGI IMG/M metagenome (GOLD analysis project Ga0315318, IMG submission 203703) | Ammonia-oxidizing marine archaeal communities from Monterey Bay, California, United States - M1 200m 3416 | ecosystem: Environmental > Aquatic > Marine > Coastal | place: USA: California... | reverse complement strand
TTTGCAACTCCTTTTGATGTAAAATCTGTAAATACTCTTGAAGAATTAAATAACACAATTTATAAAATTTCTTCTTTTCATGTAACAGATTTGGAATTGATCAAAGCAGTGGCAAAAACATCTAAACCAATCATTTTATCTACTGGTATGTCATCTGTTGAAGAAATAGATAAAGCAGTAGAGATTATAAGAAGTTTTCATGATAAATTAATTATTTTACAATGTACTTCGTGCTACCCCACTGATGATGCAGATATTAATCTCAGTGTAATTCCATTTTTGCGTGACAGATACAAATGTCCAGTTGGGTTTTCAAGTCATGAAAGAGGTACAATGATTGCAGCGGCAAGTGTCGCATTAGGTGCAACAGTAATTGAAAGACATTTCACTTTGGATCGTACTATGAAAGGTCCAGATCATGCTTCTTCAATTGAACCTTCAGGTATGGATTTAGTAATAAAGAGAGCAATTAGACTGTTTAATTCGTTAGGTTCAAAAGAAAAGAGAGTTTTAGATTCAGAATTAGCCAACAGGAAGAAGTTTAGAGGATATTAATTTGTATGAAATAATAATATTAAATCAGCTACTTCTCTTAACACACCATCACCACCATTATTTTCACAGACGTAATCAGAAATACTTTTAATTTTTTTAATACAGTTATTTGGAGAGCATGCTAATCCACATCTTTTCATTATTTCATAGTCGTTAATGTCATCTCCGACATAAGCAATATTGTTAGATGTGAGGCTTAGTTTTTTACAGATATCATCTAATACAAGTTCTTTATGCAAAACTCCCACATATGTCTTAAATACTTTTATTTTTTTTCCTCTTGATTTAACAATTTTTGAATTTTCTCTAGTAATGATTATAGTTTTAATTTTTTGTTTTGAAAGTAGCTCCACACCCATACCATCACGTGTATTAAATTTTTTCATGATTTCACCATGTTCAGAATAATACATGCCTCCATCGGTTAACACACCATCAACATCGGTTAAAACTAATTTTATTTTTTTACATTTTTGTTCTAAGAGTTTTAGGTTTTTCAAAATAATACTCACTTGTGATTCTTATTAATTTGCAGTAATGGGTCGTCTTTATCGAAAATACCACATATACCATTAACACATCTTTTACACCAATCATTATCTTTGAAGTTTCCTTTTTTATGGATTTTACGCAGATTTTTCATTTCTTGGCCATTCCAGAGACTATGAATTGAGTTATTTTTTATGTTACCTAAGCTTAATTCTGTTCTAAAGAATGCGCAGCATGGACAGACTTCACCTTTGTTTGTAACCACTATACGTTGCCATGGTTGTTGGCAATGAAATTCAGATACTATTTTTTCACGATATTTTGAAGTGGAGGGCAAGAAATCAGAATAAGAATTTTCTAATTCAGGAGGTTGAAATTCTTGTATTACTATAAAGTCCACCTTGTCAATCCAGGTATTAATGAATTCTTCTTCTTCATGTTCATTGTAACTAGTTTTGCAAAAATTAACACCCGCTACAGGTAACTGATAATTTTCGTTTTTTCTAATTTTAAGAAAATTTTCAATATTTTGTATTGTTGTTTCGTATTTACCACCAAGTCTAACTTTCTCATAGGTTTCTTTTGAAGCTGCATCTAGACTAAATCTAAGACGCGTTATTCCTGATTTTAACATAGATCTGGATCTAGATTCAGATAGAATTGTAGCGTTTGTATTCATCATTATATCAATAAATCCATGTTCAGATGCAAATTTAATGTAATTTTCTAAATTCTGATCAAGTAGTGGCTCGTTTGTTCCTTGTGGTTCAATTGATGGACAGTTATATTTTTCTGCTTCAAGAATTATTTTTTCGTATATATCCCAAGACATTCGATCTTGAGTGATATATTTTTCATGTGCTTCAGGTATACCTATTGGGCAAGCAGGACATTGTAAGTTACAAATTTGATTTGTTTCTACCTGTAAAAAAAGGGGAAACTCCGTTTCTAATTCAAATTTGTTAACTTGTTCCCATTTTTTTCTATAAGTCTCAAACTTTTCGCCTAGAATTGAGATTAATTTTGAATTGACATCTTCCTCATTTGCGAACCATCTAACTTTCCCATCAGTAGTGTATAATTTTGACATTATTACAATCCATTTTTTCTTAAGACATTAAAAAGATTCGCAGTAATATAATGATTAGTCCACTATAGATAATATTAACTCAAACAATTCATGTGCTACGATTTGGTTACCATTCTCAGTAATATGAACATCATCCCAATATACGGGTTTTTTGCTATTTTCAAAAATTTTTGTCAAGTCTTGAGTCACAGTACATCCATGTAATGTCTTAAGTGACTTTTTCATTTCATCATAAATTCTAATTGCAGAACTTCCATGTTTTTGAAAATGTTCTTCGTTGAAAACTTTTTCGTCTCCATATAATTGTCTGTTTTCTACTGCAAGCATAGGTTGTAATGCAATGATTACATCAAAATTATTCTTTTTTCCAATATTACAAATATTTTGCATACGTTTTTCCCATGTAGAAGAAATAGGTCCAATGAGCTCGTTATCTGATTCAGACCATTCTGTTTCTTCTGAAAATCCAAATTTAAAGACGAAATCATTTAAGAAATAAGGTGTACGGTAAAAATTTGGTATATAGTTGCCTAGACCATCTCCCATTTTTTCTTCACCTTCCAATATTCTATACCTTGAATCATTAGCACCGTCATATACCACTATAAGATCTGGTTCGTAGTTTAACAGAAATTTCTCTATTAGAAATTCTTCAGAAAATGACCATGCGGCTCCTATTCCCGCATTAATAACTTCGATATTTTGTTCTGTTCTATCAAATTCTTTTTGTAAATATCCAGAGATCGTTGTTTCGTCAGATGTTGATCCAAATCCAAATGCTGTGGAACCACCTACAAGAAAGATTCGGAATGTATCATCAGATTTAACTTGAGAAAATTCAGAACCACGAAATCCATGTGAATTTATAGTAATTGTTTCAAAGTTTTGATTTGGAGGATAAAGAGTAATAGGTATGCTAGTTGCTGTCAAATAAACTGAATCTAGACACATACTTCTTTTAACCCCAAAATCCATTTGATTGAAAACATCAGCATTCATAAATTCACAGGGTGGAATAAAAAATTCATATGTTTTAATTCCAACTTCCATAACAAGTAGAATTAGAATAACAAAAATCAATCCAAGAAGAAATTGTTTGTTATAACTAACTTCTACTGACATTATTTTACAACCTTATAATTTCCTAGAATGATACAATCCATATCAGTTTTTAGAAACATATTATATGCTTGTTCAGGTGTATTTACTATTGGTTCACCTTTCACATTCATTGATGTGTTGATTATTACTGGAACTTTAGTTAATTTGTAAAACTCAGAAATTAGTTCGTAATATAATGGGTTTGATTGTTTTGAAACTGTTTGTAATCTTCCAGTTCCATCAACATGTGTTACGGCTGGAATCTTATCTGGTTTTTTTACTGGAGCAACAAATAACATATACGGACTAGGTATATCGATATCGAAATATTTTGATGTAAATTCTTCTAAAATTGACGGTGCAAAAGGTCTGAAAGATTCTCTATGTTTAATTTTTTCATTTAGAATATCTTTCATCTCTGCTCGTCTTGGATCTGCTAGAATACTTCTATTTCCTAATGCACGAGGACCCCATTCCATCTTGCCTTGATACCATCCCACTACATTGCCATTAGATATTAATCTCGCAGCTGTTTTTAACAATAAATCTTTGTCTAGTATTTCATATCTAATATTCTTGGAATCAAGAAATTTCTTAATTTTGTCATTAGAAAATGATGGTCCCACATAAACATTTTCTGTGATTCTGTTTGCAGAGACTGGATCAAAAATTCTTTTATTTTTATGATGTATATGATAAAGATATTGTGCACATCCAACTGCACTTCCTGCATCACCAGGTGACGGTGGTATGTGTATCTGATCAAATGGACCATCTTTTAAAATTCGATTGTTTGCAACACCATTTAGTGCAACTCCACCACCAAGACACAAATTCTTCATTCTAGTCTTTTCATAAACATGATTCACCATCTTTAATAAGATATCTTCAAGAACTTTTTGTGCACTTGCTCCTATATCGTAATGAATCTGTTTCATATCTTCATCATCTTTTTTACGCTCAATTCCAAATAATTTTGAGAATTTTTTATTTGTCATAACTTTATCGTATGTAAATGCAAAATATTCCATATTGAGATGAATGCTTCCATCATCTTTTACATCAACCAAATTGTCCAATATGATATCGTAAAATTTAGGTTTACCATATGATGCAAGCCCCATCAATTTGTATTCTCCTTCATTTACTTGAAATCCAAGAAAATAGGTAAATGCGGAATAGAATAATCCTAATGAATGTGGCCATCTTATGTCATGCGTAAGTTTTATTGTATTATCTTCTCCAGATCCTATTGTAGTTGTAGACCATTCTCCAACTCCATCCACTGTTAGAATAGCAGCTTTTTCAAATGAAGATGTGTAAAATGCGTATGCTGCATGAGATAAATGATGATCAGGAAAAATAATTTCTCCTTTGAATCCTTTAAGATTGTTTCTTATCTCATCTTTTACCCACAATCTTTTATGGATCCATTTGGGTATCGTGTTGATAAAACTGTATAACCCTCTTGGAGCTACTGCGATATAATTGTCAAGTAATCTCTCAAACTTTAACAGTGGTTTATCATAAAATGCTACTGAATCAATTTCGCTTGAAGAAATTCCCGTTTCATTCAAACACCACTCTATTGCCATTTCTGGAAATCCATCATCAAATTTTTTTCTAGAAAATCTTTCTTCTTCTACTGCAGCAATTACACGACCATCTTTCAATAATGCTGCAGCAGAATCATGATAATAACATGATATTCCTAAATTATACATTAGTATTGTTTCCTAATTCTATTATATTCTGTGTTTTCTAAATCTATCCAATAAGTCTCATCTTGTTTTTTTAATCTTAGTAAATCAATCCTGAGGATTTTGAATAATATTCCATATATCGAAATTACCAATACAAAAAGCATTCCAAGAAAAAACTTTGTATTGAAAATTGCAAATACATCTAATCCTTTTGAAATCTTCGCAGCAAATATTTGAGTAATAATTATTGTTACACTAACAAAAATGGCTAATAATTCAAAGGAAAATTTTCCTAACGATAATGTAATAATTATAAACCAAAAAGATAATCCTGCCGTAACAGTAAGTGATTTTATTCTAAACGATGTTAATTTCATCTAAATCGGATAAATAAATGCAATTAGTCCAGTTTGTGCCAATGCAGTCAATCCAATCATCATTATTAGCAGAAAAGTTATAGGAAAAAGATAAAATTTTTTTTTAATTCTAAAAAACTCCATTAATTCTTTTATTGTTTGTAATTTATGCATGACTGGATTTAATACCATACTGTTATATACAATTCTATCAATATTTCTGAAATCATTATATGTCAAAATTAGTGGAAAAATTTAATGGAAATTAGAAAAATCTTGCTTATCGGCTGTGGGGAAATTGGAAGTAGGCATCTACAAGCTTTAGCAAAGATAGAGTTTCCTGCGAAAATTTGGGTTGTTGATCCTAATTTGAATTCATTAAAAGTAGGTAAAAAAAGATTTAATGAAATTCCAGTCAATACAAACATTCAATCAATAAAATTTGAGAAACATCTACCTGATGATTTGGACGAAATTGACTTGTGTATAATATCAACCACATCAAAAATTAGATTTTTTATACTGAAAGAAATCACAGAGAAGATATCCTGTAAAAATTTCATACTAGAAAAGGTTCTTTTTCAGATTGAAGAACACTTTACAGAAGCAAAAAAAATTATTGAGAATAAGGGAATTAGATGTTGGGTTAATAATTACAGAAGAGAGGAGCAGTATTGGAAAGATGTAAGAAAACATTTTGCAAATAAAGGCAATTTTAGATTGTACTATGGTAAATCAGATTGGCATATATGCACGAACATAATACACATAATTGATTTAGTCGAATGGTTATCAAATGAAAAGATAACAGATCTAGATTGTTCAAATATGGATAAGAAAATTTATGATTCAAAGAGAACAGGATTCATTGAGCTTACAGGAATAGTAACAGGAAAAACATCAAACAATGGAACATTTGAACTGGAAGCGATAGAAGGTATTCCGTACAATGAAGTGGAATTCAAAATATCAAATGATACAACACGGTTGTATGTTAAAGAGGAAAAAGGGGAAGCGATTATAATGAAAAAGGAAAAGAATTGGAAACCAGAAAAGCATAAGGTGAAGATACGACTTCAAAGTGAAGTAACACAAGAGATAGTAAAATCAATACTGGATACAGGTAACTGTGATTTACCAACATTTAATGAATCAACAAATATCCATATACTATCGTTAAAGGGCATAATGAAACATCTAAACAAAATTTCAAACACAAGATACGAATCTTGCCCTATTACATAGGTGAGAATAATTGCAAAAAATAGTGGTTATAGGCGCATCTCCAATTGTGATATTTCATATTAAAGCTTTGAAAGAAGTTGGTTTAGAACCAATAGCAATTGCATCATCAAATGTGGATTCTACAACAATCGAAAAGTTTGCGTTAGAAAATAACATTGCAAAACATTATTCAGATTGGAAAAAAATGTTAAGAGATGAAGTGTTTGATGGAATATTAATTGCATCTAGAATAGAATCTACTATAGCAATACTACACGAGTCGATCAAATATAATGTTCCAATTTTAGTTGAAAAACCAATAAGTTTTGATTCAGATTCGTTGAGAAAAATTATTGAATCCGCACACGACAAAATCATGGTAGGATATAATCGAAGATTTTACAAAACAATAAGACATATTAAGAAAATTATTGATGAAAAAAAAGAAATTGTATTAGCATATATGGTTACTCCAGAAACCCCAACTATTAGAAAATTTTTTGACAATACTTCCCACAGCATTGATATGTTACGTTTTATTTTTGGAGAAATACAAATAAATTTTGTTAAAAAAATTATTTCAGAAGGCAAAATTAGAGGAGTGGTTGCTACATTCATAACAGAACAAAATGATATAATACAGTTTATAGGTAATTGGGGTGCATCAGATAATTTTTCCTTATCAACATACATAGGAAAAAGAAAATTAGAATTAAGACCATTTGAAGAATTAACTATCTATGAAGGAATGGATGTTGTAGAACCTACGGATGAATCACCTATTAGAAAATACATTCCAAGAATGATTGAATCCATAAAATTAGAAAATATAGATAGTAAAATAAAACCAGGGTTTTTTCAACAAGCAAGTGAGTTTGCACAAATGATTAAAACAAACTCAAAACCAAAAAACGCATCAACATTAGTAGATGCTAAAAAAACGTTAGAGATTTGTGAAAAACTTGTAGGAAAGTATAACGAATAAAAAATACTAAATACCTTGAAATTACTATGATGTTCAATTTCATGTTTAGGAATCATAAAGAATGTTTATATTCAGTTTATCGATTTTGGTGTCATTGAGTAAATTAAATTTTGAGATTAATTTGGAGACTGAGAAATCAGTACTAGAGAACATATACACAGATTACGAATATTATTCAAAATATCTTGAACAAATTGAATCAGTAGAGATTATAAAAAATGAAAATGATGAAATAATTACAAAAGAGGTTTTAGTTTTTTCTACGTATTTAAAAAATAAAATCACACAAACTAGTATTCATAAAAAGATTGATGAAAATATATTTTTTACAGAAATTTTAGATGGTCATGCAAAAGGAACTACTGTAGAAATAAAATTTTTTACAATTGATTCTGGAACTAAAATTATCGTAGATGCTGAATTAAAATTATCATTAAAGGCAAAGATTTTCTACCCAATAATCAAGAAGGCTTATAAACACTTTTTTCAAGGTGTTTTTTATAAAATGCAAACACGAGCAGCTGAGGTAAAAATAGGTAATTGATATGAGTGAATTTCCTAAGATAGTTAACTGGGATAATGTTTTTGCTAAATCAGAAGAATTTCATAATACATCTCCAACAAAATTTACTTTTGTTGAAAATTGGATTGACGAAAATTTTTATGAGAAGTTATACGAAACGTTTCCTAAAATTAGTACATTTACAAAATATGAACGACAAGACAAATCTGCATATAGAAGATGGTGGGGTACGAAAGGAGATAATGAAAGCATAGATCCCAATGAAGTGGATAACGAATTAAGTTCTGAATGGAATCTGTTCTATAAATATCTAAATTCACCTGAATTTATTGAAAACTTTCAAAAATTCGCAAATCTTGATGTCAACAGAGTGAAAGATTGGACATTCATGAATATGCAACGTGGTGGTTATCAATTACCACATATTCATAATGAAGGTCCAAGAACTTTGGGTCTTATTTTTTATTTTAATAAAAATTGGCCAGACGGATCATCAGGGGGAACATATATGTCAAAAGATGATGGTTCACAAATTATTTTTGAACCTTATAATTTAGATAATAGTTGCTTAATTTATCATGATGGTCCATATGCAGAACATGGAGTTCGTAAAATAGACAGAGATACAGAACGTAGGGCTGTACAAATAACCCTTCTAGGTTGGTCAGAAAAAGATGGATGGTGTTTATCAGAACAACCAGAACCTATCGAATTATAATAGAAAAAGTAGGAATAAAGAAAAAATCTAGATCTTAACTCTAGTGAAAAATTATATGGTAAATTATGATTAGCTAAATTTCTATTTTTGTGCAAAGTATATCTGTAGCGCCGGATTTGTCATTATATTTATCCAGGATTTTGATTTTATCCGTTTTTTTCATATTATCCCTTACATCAAAAAACTCAAATTTATTTTCAGATAAAATATCAAAAAAATCATCTGGCTTATTATTTTTTTTCAGTAGTTTAACGTAGAAATCTGAGAATAATGAAATATTTTGCTTTAATAAGTTTGGCATACCTTTTAGAATTTCAATTTCATATCCTTCTGCATCAAATTTAACAAAATCAGCTGTCTTAACATAATCATCTAGCTTTACTACATTGACTTCAATTAATTTTGTGTTTTCATTTGTTGAATCAGAATTTACTGATATATGAGAGGATTTTTCATTATAAATTCTGTGTTCTCCAATTTTGTCACTCAAAATCATTTTAACTTTTTTGTTTTCAGAACCTAATGCATAGTTATAAAGTTCAATATTTTTAAAATTATTTATTTCAACATTCTTTTTTAATATTGCAAAATTATTCTTCTCAGGTTCAAATGCAATTATCTTACCTTTATCACCTACTAAACTTCTGAAAAATAATGTGTAATAGCCTATATTTGCACCAACATCAATTACAGTATCTCCTTCTTTAATTATCTCTTTTATTATCTTTAATTCATTATTCCTAGATGTCTTAACAAGTGAGTAAGCATTTGTGTCATATTTATCTAAAATCATTTTATATCCAAAAATATTAATCTGTGACACATCTAGATTTTCAAGAATTTTATAATTTGCATTGCGTATTAAAGATATTTTAGATAATCCTGTACCATAAAGCTGTTTTGCTATTTTTCTATATATAGAACCTATCATATTGATATAACCTTTTGATTCAGTAATGTATAACTTTCATCATCATATTAATATTATTTATTCACACAATGAGTTGTGTTTGCATGATAATATTGAATTATTAAAATTTGAATACATAACAATTGTTCCTAGCATGTTAGAATTGGAAAGATCTGTATCGCTAAAATCAGAATGAAAGAGCGTAGCCTCAGATAAATCAATTGTAGAGAGATCAGTGCCAGATAGATTGGAATGATGTAAAAACGATTTTTTTAGATTAACACCAGTAAAATCAATAGTTCTAAAATCATTATAGCCTAAATTGGAAGCAAGAAAATCAGTATTTTTGATTATTGTGTTATTTAATACAACACCTTCTAAGCTTGAGTATTGGATTAAAGAATCCGAAAGATCTGTGTCAGTAAAATCTGCTCCATTAAAATAACAGTTACTAAGATCATTTCCGCTTAGTATTAAATTTGAGAGGTTAGCGTTAGAGAGATTTGTATGATAAAACTTGACATTATTTAGATTAGCACCGGAGAGGTCAGCACCGGAGAGATTAGTGTAAGAAAGGTCAGCACCGGATAGATCCATACCGGATAGATCCATACCGGATAGATCCATACCGGATAGATCCATACCAACCAGATCTATATCATTAAGATTAAATGGAAAAATTAGAGATGAAGAATTTTCTACTGTGCTAAGATCTGTACAATAAAACTGATCACAAGACAAATCTATTTCTAATTCAACATTTTCATCTATAATGGCACCAGAAAGGTTAGCACCAGAGAGGTCAGCACCAGAAAGGTTAGCACCAGAAAGGTTAGCACCAGAAAGGTTAGCACTGGCAAAAATACTAGTAGAAAGATCCAAATCACTTAGATTGGAATTAGATAGGTTTGTGTGTGAGAAATTACCGCTAACAAATTTACTTTTTGAAAAATCTGCATGTGAAAGATTTGCAAAGAAGAATTTTGTTTCATTGATTTCTGTGTTTTCAAATTTTGCATACGTCATAGTAGCATTTTCCATTAAAGTTCCTCGCAATGTACTTCCAAAAAAGTTTCTTAATGAAACGTCATTATTATTCTCGTATTCATAAAAATATGCAAATGATAGATCAGTGCCATTAAAATTTGCGTCTTTTAAATTTGCTCTATAAAATGAGGCATGTTGAAGGTCCGCATTTTCAAAATTGGCATTGGTTAGATCTGAATGCTCAAAATTAGCAGCGATGAGAGTTGAATTAGTAAAATCTATCGAGTTTAAGTTTGCAAATCTTAATTTTGAGTCTATAAGATTAGTATTCTTAAAATTTGTATGTGTAAAATTTGCATTTTCAAAATTTGCTCCTTTATACAAGCGATCGTCTGGATCATAATCTATTCCGAAAAATGAAAAGAATAATTCAATGTATTGATCAATGACGCTAATTTTCGCATGTTGACGAAACATATGTGCATCGTGTGGAATTCCATCTTGTATAGATTCAGCATATCTTGATGTATGCTGTCTATCATCACCAGTAAATGGTCTTTCAGATTCTTTAAAATTAAAATCTGTAAGCTTTGAAAAATTCACGCCTTCTAAATTACAATATGACCAATCAATATTTTTTTGCGGAGTTAGTTGATCAGGAATAGTATCACTATTCTTATCAATACTAGGATCACATATTTCGTTTGAAAAGATTTGAGAAGTTCCATCTAAAATAAAAAATTGATTAAAAAATATTAAAATAAATCCTGTTGAAGCTAATAAAAACATTAGAGATGTTTTTCTGAATAAACTCATTGTTTTATCATCAGATAGTTTTCAAATAATGTGAGATCAATCCTTTCCTTCTCTAACTATTGAAACAAGAGAAAAAAGTAGTGTTGCTGTAATCAATAACACTATTCCAATTAAAACTGCTGATACACCAACTATAGTCAAATTTGTACTTAATCTACCTATTTCTACATAATGCTGTATTGCCATATATGAAAAAATAATTCCTATGGCTAAAAAAATAACAGATGGAATTCCATAAAATGTTAATGGACGTTCTATTGATGTATATTTTATTGTACTAATGATCACAGATGAACCATGTGCT